>Ga0209415_10003505_pt1 | contig 29175 bp, 14 predicted proteins | sample PeaSoiSIISIP2007_FD_187696 | JGI IMG/M metagenome (GOLD analysis project Ga0209415, IMG submission 187696) | Peat soil microbial communities from Weissenstadt, Germany - SII-SIP-2007 (SPAdes) (version 2) | ecosystem: Environmental > Terrestrial > Soil > Wetlands > Peat | place: Germany...
GAGGATTCGAACCTCCGTAGCTCGCAAGGAGCGGCAGATTTACAGTCTGCTGCCATTAACCACTCGGCCACCTGTCCGGAAACCCAAATCCCTCCCGCCTACGTCGTCGTGCCGCAACCCGATTGTAGAAGAGGACAAAGCTGAAATCGGCGGAGGGACCGGAATCTACAAATCCATCGAAAATTTTAGCACAATGCGCGCCATAGCGCTGAAGACAATTGCTCTTTACATGGAGGGAAGACTCTCTAGACGGGAATCTCGACTTCTTCGGCGACCGTGGTCGGCGTTGGAATCTCATACCCGAACTCACGCATGCATTCCAGGTGTCCTTCGATTGCTTCTTTCAGGAGGAGCCTCGTTTCTTCCAGCGTTGCCGCCGCGCCAATGCATCCAGGAAGATCTGGGACGTGGGCGCTGTATCCCGTGGCTGTTGGTGCATACAACGCGGCGTATTTCATTTCTTGAGCGCTGCCTGCTTCAGTATAGATGCCTTCATCTCAAACCATTTTGAGTCAATTTTTGCGCCAAACGCTTCGGCAACGGACGGACAACCGTGGGGACTTCTAATTAGAGGGTTTCCGCCTATGATACAAAGCCGACCAAAGCTGGTACGAACCGCCCAAGACGCAGGCAATGGCCGCAGTGCTTATCGAAGCCGCTCCAGAGATTACGAAGTGCACATAGCCGTAGGCAGCCAAGGGCACGTACACCGCCAACCCGGTGACGACGCCGGGGGAGTACGTGTGCGATTTGTAACTGGCCCACCCATGCCAAATGCCGTTCGATAAGAACAACGCGGATATTCCGAGCCAATAGGCAACTCCCGCAGGTGCTCGTCCAATAAGTGCAATGTTCAAGCACGCCATCAGGTAGATGGCATTGACGATCACGAGGAACCTCCGAGTGATCCTGGAAGGATCCGGTCGGTACCGCCGATACCAGGCCTCAAACCCGCCCGGAAGGAAAAACTCCTCGGTAATATGAATGCCGGCTGCGACCAGCGGCGCCCACATCAGCCAGTCCATCGTATGTCCGTCAAAGATTTGAACTCGTGAAAGCATGCTCAAACCAAGCGGTCGTAATCGGCGTGACTACCGATCCAGTACCATAGCACGCGGTCTCCTTTCACAACCGCCAAGGCGCGGCATCCCAATCCGATTCGTGCCGAGTAGATGTCGTCGGCGCCTTGAATTGCAGCCCGCGATGCCCTGGGTTGCTCTGAAAAAGTCGATCGGCGCGCTTAGCGTCCCGTTGAACATCCAAAGGCAGATCGGCTCCGGGTGACCCGCGACTGCACTTAGAGCAGATCACCCAGTGGCAGCGTGTCACCTCGCTCGTCTTCCTGGAGGGCTTCTCGCGCCATGCGGCGGATCACGTCGCGCTTATCGACAAAGCGTCTCTTCCAGGCTTCTTCGTCGGCCAGCGAAGCTAAAATCTCAGATGCAATCGCATCTTGCTCATCCGGAGGCAAAGCGACAAGCTTTTCCAGCGCTTTGTCCAGGAGCGAAGACATACTTAAATCTTAACGCTATCCTGCAAAGGTGTCTTAGGGCAAACGGATAGCTGAAGCCGTCGCGCGCAGCAGGACGACACGGTACTAACTCAAAGCTGCTTCAAAAAACATACTTCAGCCCGAACTGGATTACACGCGGGCTGACTGACGTAGCGATGATCCTTCCAAAAACGGGCCCCGAATTCACGTCCGGCAGCGCCGGGGTGATCGGCTGGGTAAAAGTCGCGTTCGGATCTTCGAATTGCGGGTGATTGAACAGGTTGAAAAACTCGGCGCGGAAGAGGAGAGTTTGCCTCTCGGTGATTCTGGTGGTTTTCTGTAGAGTTACATCAAAGTTGAACTGACCCGGCCCCTTCGCAATGCCCGCACCCGTGTTGCCGAAATCGGTGCCGTCACCAATGACTGGGGGCGGACAGAAAGCATTGCTAGCGAACCAACCCGTTCCACCGCTAGACCCGCCGAGACGAGCCTCAACCCCGCCCGAACTATACATCGAAGAATAGGTGATACCTGGGCAGAGCTGGGCGCGGGATATTCCACCACTGATCATCGTACTACTGGTCCCGTAGATGGTGCCGCCGGACGAATCGATAACCGTGAAGTAATCTCCGGACTGGATCGTGGTTACGCCCGCAAGATTCCACCCGCCTAGTATTTTGTCGAGAGCGCCGGTGTGTTTGCCAAACGGCAAATCCCAACTGTAGTTGACGATGAACCGTTGGGGCCGATTAAACCAGGACGGTCCGTATTGCTGCGCCGTATCATTGGCATTGTTGCTGTTCGCCGATAGCTGGTTCGAATTCGTCAGGGATTTGCTGAAAGTATAGGCGGCCTGGATCAGAAATCCGTGCGAGAATTGTTTCCGAACTGTGGCCTGCAGGCTGTTGTAGTTGGAGATCAGATCGTAGGCCGTGCCCTGCAACCCCACCGCCTGGTAGCCCAGATAGGGTACCCGGAACTGAAGGTTTTCGATCGAGTTGGTCGTAATCCCGTTGATCGGATGACTCGGGCTGGCTAGCTGAGCCGTGTTGTAGTTATGGTTGAAGTCTGTCAGATTAATGCCGCTCGATCCCACGTACCCCAACTCCAGAATCCAGCTGGGAGCAAACTGATATTGGATATTGAAGTTGTACTGGCGGACTGTTGGGGTGTGTTCAACCTCATTGATGAACGGCACGTTGAGGTAGGAATTGCAAGCGGCCGTTGTGTCGGCAACGCCCACCATGCACGCCGGCGTGACATTGGCATACCGTTGTGAGAATGTCCCCAAGGCCGGAAGAGCCGGGAACGGGGTAGCCAGCGTGTATGGATTGGAGCCCACGTAGTCGACCGTAATCGCGTACGGATTGCCCTGCTCTACCGAGTGCACGAACTGGTTCCCGGCAACACGGTCGTAGAAAATGCCTGCGCCACCGCGGAGCACCAGCTTGCTGGTTGCCTGATAGGCGAAGCCGACCCGAGGTCCGAAGTTGCTGTAGGGCGGATGCTGTGACAGGGGGACGCTATTGGGCGAAACAAACACGCCGGCCGGGGGTTGGCCGTAATGAGAAATGAAATTATTCGGAACCACCCAGCCGCCATAAGCGGCAGGCGAGCCATCCGGCGAAGTGGGGACCTGAGTGTTCGGCACCAATTTGCTTAGCCAAGTGGTGCTCAGATTCCCGTACTTATCGCTCAGCATGCCGTCGTATTCCCAGCGTACTCCCAGATTCAACGTCAGCTTGTTGCTCGCCTTCCAGTCGTCCTGGAAGTAGGTGTTCGCATTGGGCAGCCGGTAGCCATGGATGATTCCGTCCGGTCCGCTGCGCGTACAGAACAGGCACTCCAGAATGTTGCTCTGCCCGCCGACCAGCAGGGAATTGAAATCAAGGATAATCAGGAAGCCACGCTCCAGTCCGGCGAACACAATGTTCCACTGGGTCCATTCATATTCGAACCCAGCGCGGAAGGTGTGCCTGCCATGGGTCCAAGAGATCTGGTCGGCGACCTGCATTTGGGTGGTCGGGCTGTAGCTCGGGCTTGGGGCCCAAGCAAAAAGGTTGAAATTGTCAGTGGCCATCACGATATACGGCGGCTCTTGTGCGCCGGGAGCCGTATTGATGCCGCCTTTGGCAGCGTCACTCACCAAACCCGTGATACCGAGGTTTTCATTCGTGGCCCCCGGGGGCATTTTGTCGCTTGCGATTGAGACATTCCGCTGGAACGACCCACGGATCTCGTTCACGAACGTATTGGAGACAATGGTCGTTAATTTCAGAACCGCGTTCGTATTCGAATAATATTGGTTGATCGGCGTGCCCGGCAGGAAACCGCCCAGCGTTTGTAGCTGAGGGTCGCGAGTATAGAAATACCGCATCGCCAGCGTGTTCTTGCTGTTGATCAGATAGTCCCCGTTCAGGACCATTTGGTTTGCGTTGTAGATAGCAGGCTGACTGAAGTTCACCGTTTGGTAATTGGCGCTGTTGGAGCTGGGAATGTAGTAACTTCCATCGGCGTTCTTAAGCTGCAAAATCTTCAGCGCCACAGGACTGATATTCGACCCATCGCAGGCTAAGGCCGCGCCGCCTTCGACGAAGTGCGAAAGAGTCGGGAAATTGCAGTTGGCCGCCGCGAGTGCAGCCGCGAACCCAGGCGCAGTGCGATCTCCGGCGGGAATCGGGGGCAGTGTGGCGCCGGGCGTCAAACCCTGAGAGGCAACTCCGTTCTTCTGCCGTGTGCCCTGGTAACTGCCGAAGAAGAACACCTTGTCCTTCTTTATTGGCCCACCAATTACGCCACCGAACTGGTTCTGATTCAGGACCTGTTTCGGGCAGCTCCCAGTGAACGTGGGGCAGGTGTCTCGATTGTAGAAGAAGTCGTTGGCATTGAGCACCGAATTACGGAAAAACTCAAACGCGGTTCCATGGAACGTATTCGTACCCGACTTGGTGACCACGTTCACATTCGCACCGGGATTGCGGCCGTAGCTGGCGTCGTAGGTGGAGGTCTGGATCTTGAATTCCTGAATCGCATCCGGATTGGGAATGCCGATTCCGGCATAGATTCCGCTGTCGGCTGAAGTTCCGGGATTGGCGATGTTGTTGATCGCGACACCGTCCATCTGGAAATTGTTCTGGCCTGGGTCGGCGCCGTTGGTACTAATATCCTGTGTGCCCTTCCCGAACGCGGTGGCGTTGTTTGCCCCCGTGTTAGCGCCGGCCGCCAAGCCTAGAATCTGGGTGTAGTTCCGGTTGGACAGCGGGAGTGCGGTCACAGTGGCCGAAGTTACCGTGGTTCCCAGCGTGGAGCTGGAAGTTTGGAGCGCTTCGGCCGCGGCCTCGACTACCACTTGCTCGCTTTGGGCCCCGACCTCGAGCTTGCGATCCAGCACGGGCGTCTCCGTAACGTTCAAGGTTAAGGCCGATACCTCGGCAGGTTTGAACCCGGTCGCGGCAAATTTCACATTGTAATTGCCGGGGGGAATCAGCGAGAACTTGTATACACCATCCGCGTTGGTGGTCGTGGTACGCGTCTGATTGGTGTCCGCGTTGATCAGCGTGACCGTCACGCCCGGCACCACCGCTCCGGACGGATCAGTCACCGTTCCGGTGAGGCCCGCGGTTCCGGCCGACTGGGCTACAAGAACCGGTGCGAATACGATGGATAAGACGGCTAGCAACACCACAGCCCGCCGCGAACAAGGCAGCATTCTGCAATCCATACGCTTCCTCTTTTCCTTTGGCACGATACTTGAGTCGGCCCGGAGTAGCTAGCAGGAACCTCACTTTTGTGAACAGAATCGTAACTCAAGTTCTACCGGCGCCCGTCCAATTTTGGGGGCCAAAGAGCTTGCGAGAAGGCGGGCTGCATGCAAAGGGGGCTGCGTCGCGCGCCGAAAAACGGTCAGTGCCCGCCCCGAAACAACGAAAACAACTCGATCACCAGAATCGCCACCACCATCGCCTCCAGCACGAATGCCCGCGCCTGATGAAATTCATTCATCATGAACTCGTACAGTTCGCCGGCGGTCCGCAGCTTCTCTTCCACCAGGTTGCGATAGTCGGTGACGCCCACGCGAGCCGCCGCGATCCGATAGGCCCGCGCGTAAAACATATCGCTGAGGAATTTGATGGCGTTATCGGTGCGCTCAGTCAGCTCGCGCACGTCCAGCCGAAGTGTATTCAGACGCTCGGCCTCGCCCGCCATACGCCAGCGCCGGAACAATCCGCCGCGATGCTCCAACATCTTATAAACGTTCTCCAGCACGCGCGTCAGAACGTCGTCGTAGTGCCGGAACTCGAGCAACTGGGTGTTCGCGTATTCGAGCAACTGAATCGTCGGCTCGGCGCCCTCCATGGTGTCGTAAACCAGCGCCGCCACCCAGCCCGTCACCAGCAGATCGGTCGGATAATACGACAGACTTGACTGCAGCACCTCGCGTTGCTCGCTCTCCGCCAATGGCTGCGATTCGCCGCGCACAATCTGGGCGATCTGTTCGCCCCGCTTGGCGAGCATCACGGGAGCGGTCAGGGGCTGGCCGCCTTCATCGCGCGCCTCGCGCAAATGGATGATGTAGTAATCTTCGCTGAGCCGCGCCGGATAAGGCTGTACCAAAGCCGGCGCCGCGCGCTCCATCCGCGTCTGGATCAGTTCCGCCGTCCGCCGCTCGATCTCCGGCGCAAGAATCCAGCGGTTCGATAGCCGGATCAATTGCTCCCAGTCGGCCTCGAACTCCATCTTCAACTCGACGCTGGCCACGCCATAATCGAAGTACTTAATCCGCGCCTCGAACTTTTCGCCGGTCTCGAGCGCGATTGGTTCCGGGTACTCGATCGCGGGTGGGCGCTCGAAGCGCACGTACTCCGGCGCCGGATGTTTGAAACTCGGCTGCGGACGCGCGCTATCGGCGCCCACCAGACCGCGCAACTTGTCGATGCGGATCTCCTCGGCCACGTCGTACAACACGAACACCCAAAATGATCCGCGCAGCGGAGCCATCCCTGTATTGTAGGTGGCGCGAGGGTGTCGTCTGGGTGCGTGCCACGTTCACACTTGCCCCAGGAGGGAGCTCCGGTGCCGGTCAAACCACCACGACCAGGGAATCAAGATCACCGCAGCTGAAACGCCCGTCCAGGCAATTTCACCCACGTTGTCCGGCGGCGGGCTGAAACGATCGCCGATATAAATCACCAGCAGCAATATCACGTAGGCGACAAACGCCCAACGCCCGATCCCGTCCCTCGCCCGCGTCGCGCGCACATACAACCACACTCCCACAGCGAGCATTGCAAATTCCACCGCCATCGTGCCGATGATCGAGTTCCACAATCCCAAACCGTAGCGTGCCCCGCCAGGATAGAGCGGCATGTCAGGCCGATGCGTCACCCAATCCAGCACCCAGTGGCTTACGACGCCGATCCAGATCGCCACCGCCCCGGGCCCATAGCGCGTGATCGCATAATAGGCGGCGCCGAACCCCGTGGCCCAAACGCAGAGCATCAGCAGGCTGTGGGACCACGGGTAAGAAACCAGATCGAGCGGCGTGAATCGGGTGTTGCCGGGATCAATCCGCACCTGCTCCCAGCCTAGTAGCAGGAAGGGAGGCCAGAGGATGTCGGCCATCAGCGGCGCAGCCAGCAACAACGCTACGGAACTGTGGGGCGCGATCCGCTTGGCCGCAAAACCCACCGCGAAGTGGCCAATGAACATGAATCAGTACGCGACGCCGCTCGCTATTTCACTCCCGACATCAGCTTCACCGTCGGCTTGATCAGCAACGCCAGGACCGCGGCCGCTCCTAGGGAAATGGCGACCGCCACGCCAAACAGCATCGGTAATGGCATCGATTCATAAAGCGACGCCGCGGTCCCTGCCAGGTAGTCGCCGATACTGATCGAGACAAACCACAGCCCCATCATCATTCCCGCCACGCGCGCGGGCGCGAGCTTCGTCATCGCGCTCAATCCGACGGGACTGAGGCACATCTCGCCCACCGTTTGCAAAAAGTACGTTCCGGTCAACCACCACGGCGAGACCAGCGCACCCGCCAGAGTCGCTCTCGCCGGCGGCACCAGAAGCGCAAAGGCAATCGCACTAAACACCAATCCCCACGCGAACTTTGATGGGATCGACGGGTTCCGCTTGCCCAGCGCGATCCAGAGCCAGGCAAACACCGGCGCCAGAATCATCACGAAAAGCGAAGGGACAAATTGAAACCAGCTCGGCGGAAAGTCAAATCCGAGCACGACGTGACGCGTGCTGCGCTCGGCGAAAAGATTCAGCGATGAGCCGCCTTGCTCATAGGCCGCCCAGAACACCGACGACGCCACAAACAGCACTAGAATCGCGCCGGAACGTTCCCGCTCGATGATCGACCAACCGGGTCCTAAGAGCAGCCACGCGAAGATCGCCAGCGAGACCAGGATCAGAACAATGCCCAGCGCCGCGGATATTCGCTGCGCCGTAATCTCGATTTGGCCTGTCGCCGCGAGCAACCCGATCGCTCCTAAAATCAGCACGCCGGCAACCGCACCCAACCCAGCATTCCGTTTGAGACGTCTCCCCGCCTCGGGACTCGCAGGCGGCGCCGGGTGGAGTCCCGCGGATCCCAGGTATTTGCCGCCTAACGAATATTGGATGAGCCCCGCGATCATTCCCACACCCGCCAGCCCAAATCCCAGCCGCCAACCGATACGCTCGCCCACCCATCCGCACGCTAGCGGCGCAAGCAAGCCGCCGAGATTGATGCCCATGTAGAAGATCGAGAAACCCGAGTCGCGCCGCCGATCGCCTTGCGCGTAGAGCTGCCCCACCATCGTGCTCACGTTGGGCTTCAGCAGTCCGGTTCCGAGAATTAGCAGCCCCAGGCCTGCGTAGAATCCCTCCACGCCCGGACTCATCAGAGAGAACTGCCCTGCCACGATCAGAATGCCGCCGTACAGCACCGCTCGCCGTTGTCCGAAGATGCGATCCGCCACCCAACCGCCGGGCAGGCTCAGCAAATACACCATTGCCGTGTAGAAGCCGTAAAGCGCGCCGGCCTTCACCACGGGAAAACCCAGGCCGCCCTTGGCTACGCTCGCTGTCATGAACAGGATCAGGAGCGCACGCATTCCGTAATAGCTGAAGCGCTCCCACATCTCGGTGAAAAACAGGGTCGCGAGTCCGCGAGGATGGCCGAAAAAACTAGCGTCGGAGCGAACGGGTTCGAGCGTTTGTTTCATCTCTTAGATGTAACGCTAGCATGCCGACGTGTTCCTTGTATTCCCTGATTTCAGAGCGCCGAATTTAAGAATTCAGCTGGGGATAAGGACCGGACGGCACGCTTCGTCCGGTCTAGTCACGTTCGGGATGATGGGCGGTGGCCGCTACCCAGATCGTGTTTACTGGTTGGGCGGCGAGCTAGGGATGTTGTGCGCCGCGTCGTAAATCTCAACGCTCAACTGGTTCTGAGCCTGGTTGGTGGCCGATGCAGATGTGCCGTTTTGCGAGTTGTCATAAATCTGCGTGATCTGCGAGTAGAATTGGGAGGCTTGGGTTTTGGTGAGATTGTCGGCACTCGCCTGATACGCGACACGGCCGGCCTGCACGAACTCCCGCTTCTCGGCGGTGGTGACCTTAAGATCGGTAGGAATCGAAGCGCCATTGTGGCCATCCCCATAAATTGCCTGGCTGAGTTGGCTCTCCAATTGGGTTTGAGCGGTCCCGGTGGTCTGACTGATTGTCTGGAGCTCGGAAGAGAGCTGCTTAGCCTGATCGCTTGTCAACCGACCGGCGTTTACACCGAGGGCGATTCGACCGGCCAGGCTGAGCTGGATGACGTCCTGGAGATCTGAGGTTTTGGAAGGGGACGCATTCGAGGCGGCCGTTAACGGGTCTGAAACCGGGGGAACGTAAGACGGGGTGGAAACTGGATTGATGGCACTCATTCGCAATTCCTTTCTTCCCGCTTATCGGCACTTTTGTGGCCGCGTTGAAAAAATATCTAAGCTGCTGAAAAAGCAGGTGGAAACATCTTCGGGATGCGACGGATTCCTGACGCTGCGGTCGCTTTCTCGCCGCCGAGCAGCGAATGGGCGATCGTTAAAGGGCGGCTGATGCGAAAGAAGCTTCGCAAATCACCGGCTTGCCCCGCGATACCAGACGGCGAGCGAGCGCTTCGGCCTGAGTCCGGATTTCCGGTACGGCTGTCGTTTCGAAAAGCTCCCCCCGGCGGGGCGGACCGAGCGTGAAGAAAACGGATGACGGGCACATGTTCGCTTCCAGCAAGGCCCCCTGCCCATCTGTTCGAAACCCCATTCCCAGATCGTTCGCTTGAGCGAGACCACTGTCTATGAGTGAACGGATGAGAGGCCGCGGGCTATTGGCGTAGTTTTCCTGGATACCCGTGCAGCTGATGATACGGTCCACGTCCAATACCTGCTCGCCGCCGCTCTTGAGTGAAATCCGAATTTGGGCCGCAGGTCCGCGCGAACATTCTTGCAGTCGTCCGGCAATGACCTGTAGTATGCCGCTTGCCTTATATCCATCCAGCCGCTCGAAAATTTCGGGCGCCATGCGGTGCCGGTGTGGCTCCCAATATTTCTTCAGGTGGCGCACAAATCGCTGTTGGTCCGCCACGGGAAGCTCTTGCCACACCTCGTTCGAGATGGGACGCAAGCCATCGACGATCGCCCGCCAGCACAGATCCGCCTGGCGCGCAGCTTCGATGTGACCGCGCACTTCTTGAACCAGCCGCCGGAGATTGCCGCGATTGCGCAGAGTGGGGGGCGCCCCGGCCAGCGCCCCAAGATCGTGGATTCTGGGCAGAATCCCTCTGCGAGAGAGCATGTACACCTGACAAGTCTTTTCCTGATTATGCAGCGCTAGTACAGCATCCACTGCGGTAAGGCCGGTTCCCAAAAGCAGGATCCGTTCGCCGGAGAAACGTACACGCAGCGCATCGCCCAACCATGGAGACAGATGCCAGCGATCTTCCAGTCCGCGCCTTAGCAGGCTGGGGGTCGGGCATGAAGCCGGATTGCCCAAAGCCAGCACCACTTTGTCCGCGCAAACCGTCATCCCGTCGCTGAGCGCCAGGCGCACGCCGCTTGGATTAGTGCCGGCGCCGTTTCCATCCACGCTGGCTTCGATCACCTCGGCGCGGACATGACTGAACTGACTTCCACCGGCGGCGCGAAGCGCTTGCTTGAGCACTTCCTGCAGATACTGGCCATACAATCTCCTGGGGGCCAAGCAGTTGGGCTTGGCGTCAGGCCAATGATTGGCGCGCAGCCACTCCAGAAAATGTGCGGGCTGCTCCGGAAGCGCGCTCATTTTTCCCGCCGGAACATTCAGCAGGTGCTGGATGAATGAAGTGGAATAGGCCAGTCCTGCGCCCAATCGCGCGCGCGGCTCAATGACGGTAACGCGGCCCTGAAACCCTTTTTTGAACAGGTGTACCGCGACTAATAATCCGCTACAACCACCTCCGACAATGGCAACAGACTCCGACGATTGCAAGGCGATCTCCTCCGGTACTAGTTTGTGTATAAATTATGAAACAATATTCCAATTATTCGCATTATTTGTGGCTTTCCTGAAGATTTTTCGGTTGGCCACCGGTGGCAGTCGGGGCCCGTCCCGTGATCAGGAACGGAACGGTATCGCTGTACATGCGATCAATCCAGCGTTTATAGCCGGCCTCAAAAGCGCTTCGGCGCAGCTTCTGAGTGGGAGTGACGACTTCAGGATCTAAAAGCGCTTCCTCCGGCAGCAAACAAAACCGCTTGATGCGCTCGTGTTCCGCTAGTTCGGGGCTACATCGAGCAATTTCTGCGGCGAGCCATGACGCTAATTCCGGATGAATTTCGGGCGAATCGGGATCCAGCGGCGGCAAATTGCGACCGCGAGCGAACTCCTGGATCTTGTCCCAGTCCGGAATAATCACAGCCGAGAGGAATTTGCGGTGACTGCCGAGCACGATCGCCGACTGAACGATTTCACAGTGGCTCAGCACCTGCTCCACATGCGAGGAAGAAACCTTCTTGCCGGTGGAGAGGACAATCGTGTCCTTCGCTCGTCCCGTCACGCGCAGCCTGCCGCTCGCGTCCAGCGCGCCTAGGTCGCCAGTGCGAAACCATCCGTCGCGGAGAGATGCTTGGGTGGCCTCCGGGTCCTTGTAATATCCCTTCATGACATGCGGCCCGCGCGTCAGGATCTGACCGGCATCGTCGATACGAACCTCGACGCCGTCGAGAGGATGGCCGACCGTGCCTAGGCCGTCTGGTCCGATGCGATTCAATGCGATGACGGGAGAGGTTTCCGTCAACCCGTAGCCCTGAAGAACGGAAAATCCGGCAGCTCGAAAGAACGCCTCTACCGAGGGATCCAAGTATGCGCCGCCGCAAACCAGGAATTCGAGCCCGGTCAGCTTTCTTCTTACGCGTCGAAAGAGCAGCGCTTTCGCCAAAATCGACCCTGGCAAAGTGGAGAGGCTAGGCTTGTTCCCCACGCCCTTGTCCAGCACGCGGCGAGTGCTAGAGTTCAGCATCCACAGGGCAAGCCGGCGCCTTCGCTGAGGCTGACGATCAATCTCGTCGTGGACGGACTCCAATATCTTTTCAAGTATTCGCGGAACGCAGCCCATGACGCCCGGACGATGCAGGGGTAGCAGCTTCTTCAGGTCGTGAGGGTCGCCATAAGCGATCGAGATGCCTCTTGCGAAATAGCCGTAGCACAGGAGTCGCTCGAAAACATGGGCCAGCGGAAGGACGGACAGCGCCCGCTCGACGCTGCGAAACTCGAGGCGCTGGATGCACTGCCGCAAATTGAAGCAGATGTTGGCGTGAGTGAGCATCACGCCTTTTGGCTGGCCGGTGGTGCCGGAGGTATAGACGATGCTGGCCACCGATTCATCGCTTTGGGAACGCGCCAGAAGGCGCACGGATTCCAGGGCATCCGGATCCGGCGGAGCTGGATTGGCGGCCATTCGATCGTGCCACGCCGCAGACCGATCGTCCAGAGCCATCAAACCGCACAAAGCGGGCAGCCTTTTTCGCGGATCGTCGCTATTGCGCAAACCTTCGAGGACAGCGCTCTGCGTGTCTCCCGCAAAGAGTAGAGCCCGCGCTTCGGAGTGGCTGAGGACAAACTCGACCTGAGCCAGGGGCGCCGTCGCGTACAGAGGAACGACAACGACCCCGGCGGTGTGACATCCGAAATCCGCGATGTGCCATTCGGGACAATTGGCGGCCCAAATCGCCACGCGGTCCCCTTCTTTCAGCCCTATTTCCTTCAAGTAACGGCGAACGGCAAGCACGCCCGCCACGAATTCGGCGGTGGAGCAGGACACAGTTGTCCCGTCTTTGCGCCGAAAAGTGAGCAAATCGTCTCGCGGCGGAGCATCCGCTATCTGAACGAACAGGTCAATCAGGGTGCGCACGCACCGAACACCTTTCGTTCCGTGGAACAAGCGCGAGCAGCGATGGCGGCGATTTGACCACTCCAGGAGCGCGAGAAAAACAGGCCGGTAGGATCGAGCGTCTCGGTCTCCGAGGCGGCCTGATCGAACATCACCACGCCCCCGTCGTTGGATTCCTCCATCGCCACAACGGACGGGATGAACCCCTGTCGCGCCGACAGCAGACCAAGCGCCAGTTCCACCGCCGCGGTGGCTGCGCCAAGATAACCGGTCGCCCGGCTCAGGGAATTCACAACCGGCACTTCGCCCAGAGTAGTTGCCAGCCTCCAACCGGGCGCATCGCCGGCCGAAACCGCGAAATCAAACGACTGGCATTGCTCAGGAAGACGACGCACGAGCTTACGAATGCCGCGCCCTGAAGACAGCGAGGTCGACTGCCCGGCGTTGCGCAGCGGAGGTTCCAGCGAGCATTCAATTCCGAGGATTTCGGCGAGCGTGTCGGCCCCGCGGTCCAGCGCCTCGCCACGCCTTTCGAGGACGAAGAACGCCGCACCCTCGGCGGGAACGACCTTCCCGTAATCGCCGGCATTATCGGTAAGGATACCCGCCTCGCTCAGCGCAAAGAGAGCAGTAGGGTACAGCAGAGAGTCGAACCCGCCGACAATAGCGGCGTCGCACCGTCCTTCCGTGATGTCAAAGCACGCGGCCTGAAGCGCCAGAGCAGGTGCGGTGTCGCTGTGTACGAAGTTGCTGCTTGGACCCTTAGCGCCGAATTCCGTGGAGAGCAGGGCCGTGCCGCCATTCCCCAGGGTCCTGAGCGAGAAGTATGGGTCGATCAACCGGGTGGGCGTTCCGCCCACATACCCGAAATCGGTCTCATGATCGGAACCCCACGCGAGATCGAGTGCTCGCGAAAACTCCGTATAATCGAGGCCCGTCTGACCTGAGGCCGTATAGATCGCCAATCGATAAGGATCAATTTGGCCGCGGTGCAAGCCGCTGGTTTCGAAAGCCTCGATCGCCGCGCGCATGGCCAGTTGCACCGGCCGCGACATATACTTGAGAGCTTTGGGGAAACGCAGCAGATTGCTGAGGTCGAAGTCCGGACAACGCGCCGAGGCAATGGCGCTGCCGGCCTCCACGCCGCGCGGGATCTCGGTTGTAACCGCCGAGTCACCGGCCAGCAGACGTTCCAGATTCACGGAACAACCGAGACCGAGCGGAGTTACGATCCCAATCCCGGTGACGGCGATGTCGAACACGTCGGATTGACAGAGCGCGCCATTTTCAGGGAAAGGCGCTTCAACAGGCCGGCCAGTCATCATGATCCTCTTCCTGACGGCGCGGGGACGAATTCCAGAAACGTGGTTGAACAGACCAGCTCGCGATCTCGCACCGTTTGCACCCGGATTCGCTTCCCCTTGAACTGAGGAAATCGATCCAGGGCTCCATTTGTCAATTCCATTTCGATCGTTCCGGTCTCGAGCCGGAGATCCGTTACCACGGGTCCATCCGACGGATGAGAGAGGAATCCGTTTCCGAGCGCATTCTTCAGACTTTGCTTGGCGCAGTAAGCGCGCACATACCATTCGTCCGCCGCCGAACCAGCGCTGTCGTGGAGCACGCGGCGCTCAGACGCGCTGAGAGCCTCCGCCACGCGCTCCTTGGTCAATTCGGCGAGATGCTTGACACCGATGCCGACCAAGTGGTCTTGAGTGAGCGCGGCAATGGCTACCGCAGTGCCGGTGGTACTCGACAAAGAAACGGAAGGCGCAGCGCCCATGTGTTGCACCCATCGGCCTCGAGCGAAAAGCCGGTCGTCAGCGCCTGCTTGTATCTCGACGTCGGCGGCGCAAACGTCCAGTCCAGCAGTCTCCTTGAGCAGCAGCCTGACCGCATCCTTGGCTGCACAGCGGCCGGCCAGCCACTGCTGCGCGGCGGGACCGGTCATGTTACGCCACTCTTGCCTCTCCGCGCGCGACAAAACCGAATGAGCGAGGCTCTGCATCCAGATTCCGTGGGAGGCATCGAGAAGTTCCGGCGCGAGATCTACGCGGGCGCAAAACACGGCATTGCCGGTAAGATGGCGAATCGGATCCAACCAGGCGGCTCCGGTGCGTGTCGTCCGTGGGGAGAGCCGGAGATCCCAGAGGTTGCGCGGCAACAGGAATCGGCGGTCTTCCCAACTCTCGAGCCGGTAGAGGACCAGGCCGTCCGCGTCGCGAACTTCAATGTCCGAACTGAGGTCCTGGTCGGTAACGCGCGTCGCCACGACATCGCATCGGAGCAAAGTGCCCGGCGCCTGCAGCGGCCCATAGCAGTGGAGCGCGCCCAGGCGATAGGGGAAAATGTCGCCGGCCTTTTGCAGAACTTCCTGCGTCCAGAACGCCACCACCTGACCGGTGGCATCCAGAACGACTGGGTCGGTGAGGAAACCGGGTTCGGGATGGCCCTTGACCAGCGAGTTGCGCGGCAGCACTTCGATGGTGGCCGACGTTCCGTTCGATCCGGTCTCGTTTACGGAGCGTACGGCACGCAGCGAGGGGCCGTGAAACATTCCTTCGGCGTACAGCCGGTCCGGCGTCCAGGCGGACGGTTTCCGATCCGCGAGCTTGCGCGCCATCGCAGAGGGCTGTGGCGGATAGTTGTCGGCGAAGAGCATCAGGCCTTCGGCGCACACCGGCCGCAGCGCGCCTTCGCTGAATTCACGAACACGGACCATGACTGCGCCGGCCTCGGCGGTCTGTTCCGCCGTCACATCGAGAATTATTTCGCCGCGCTCCAGCGCGACCCATCGGCTGGCCCGGACGTCGCGCATGCCGACCAGTTTCCGGCCTGGGGCAAGCAAAGCACCGGCCTCGGCCAGGACTTCCATGGTGAAGGTGAGCGGAAACACCGGCAGTCCGAGCAGCGAGGGATCGTCGATCGACACGCTGCGTCCCAGAGTATGGTCCGCCAGCAACGACTGATCCGAGGGATTCAAACGAACCAGCGCTCGCGCCTTGACGCCGTCCAACAATTCCCTGACATCCGACATGAATGGCAGGCGAGGTGGCGTTGCAACAGGGCGCAGCACGGAAGGCGAGCGAGCGGCCAAGTAAGAGCTGAGCACGCGCTGCTGGGTTTCCAGGAATTGCGACATGGTTTGCATGTGCGCGGCAAGAGCGAGCGCTGCGGGCGGCTGCGAGGCAGGCTTGGGCGGTTCCCCAGTTCCGATGGGTGCAGGCGCTGACACCTGCGCCCCAACAACAGATTGTTCGGCTTGGGCTTTGAGCGGCTTGAAATCGGCGGGCAGGCGCACAGGTTGCAATCCCATGTGGATGCGCATCAAGGGACGCGATGGCGCTCGGACACCCGAAATCGAATCGGGATTCCGCCGCTCGTACAGGCGCTCCAAGGCTACGGGCACATGGTGCGCCACCAACTCGGCCACCAGATGCTGAAGCTGATGAATACCGGTTCTGTGCTGGACGTTCGCCGGCACACAAGAGTGCTGTTTGCGCCTCAGAATATCGCCTACAAACCCAGTGAGGCCGGAGCGTGGGCCCGCTTCGACAAACAACCGAATCCCGTCGCGATGCATGTGTTCGATGGTCTCGCGGAAGCGCACGGCGGACGACCATTGCACGGAGGCCAGCTCGCGGATCTCGTTCGGATCGGACGGGAACTGCTCCGATGTGACGCAAGAGTACGTGGCGATCCGCGGTGCCGCGATGGTCACGGAGTCGAAATGCTTGCGCAGGCGCTCCGCAAACGGCGCAAACAGCGGGGTATGGTATGCGCGGCCGAACGGAAGCTCCTGACATATAGCCGAGGTGTTGGCAAGGGCTTCGCGAGCTTTGCGTATGGACCCTTCGCTACCGAACATCACCGCCTGGTTGGGGCAGTTGTCGAGAGCCATGAACAGGGTCCCGGAGCTGCTTTGGACCAGCGATTCTAGCGTCGCGGGCGAAACACCCGCCACGGCCAGCAAGACGCCGGTCTGGATTGCAGCGGCATTCTGGAGTTCCTCGAACACACCATTGACACCGCGCACATGGTGCAACAACGCAGCTTTTGTATCTGTTCGGACGATGCCGCTGGCAAGCAGAGCCGAATGTTCCCCGGTGCTGTGGCCGACCACGGCGTGAGGTTCGATGCCAAGATGCGAGAGCAGGGCGTGAACGGCCTGATTCCCGCAAAAAACGGCCTCCGCGCCGACATCCATCGAGAAGAGCCTCGCTTCCGCCGCGACGCCGGGAGGAGGAAAGACGCTGTCGCTGAGCCGATATCCGCGGTTGGCGAACGCCTCGTTCATGAAATCGAACCAGTGCCGGACCTCGGGGAAATGAATGCACAGATCCGACAGCATTCCCGCGTACTGAGCTCCTTCGCCGGGGAACATCAGCGCCAGGCGGCCTGCCCCACCAAGTGGCTCGCGGTTGAAGTAGATGCCCTCGACGTCACGGATGCGCTTGGTGCGGCTGTCCTGAAGTTTCGCCGACGCGCGAGTCAGCTTGTCGGCGAGTTCCTGCCGGTTGGCGGCGACTACGGTCACTCGTGAAGGGCCGTGCGTCCGCTCGCAGTTCAGCGAAAATGCGATGTTGCGCAGCGGTGTATCGGCAGGCAGGCGCTCGATCGTGCCGAGTACCGATGCTATGGCGGCGGGCAAGCGTTCATCCGAATCGGCGGAAACAATGAAGCACTCCGCGTCCCACTCATGCTGCATCCATGGCGCCCGGCTTGGCCCGGTATATTCTTCAACCACCGCATGGGCGTTGATTCCACCGAATCCGAATGCGTTCACCCCAGCGCGGCGCGGACCGGTGGAGACATCGTGAATCCAGGGACGGGTCTCGCTGTTCAGGTAGAAGTTCGATTTTTCGAGTTGCAGCTTCGGGTTCGGCGTTTCGCAATGCAGCGTCGGCGGAAGCACCTTGTGATGAAGCGCAAGCGCCACCTTGATCAAACCCGCGATGCCCGAGGCAGGCATGGTGTGGCTGATCATGGACTTCACCGAACCAAGAGCGCAGCGCGCATTACGCTGCCCGGCGCCGAACACTTTTGAAAGCGCTTCCATTTCGGTGGCATCTCCCACCAGAGTCGCCGTGCCGTGCGCCTCAATCAATCCGACGGTGGAGGGATCGATGCCCGCAGCTTCGTACGCGCGTTCGAGCGCCAGCAGTTCGCCTTCCAGACGAGGCGCCAACAGACCTTTTGCCCGGCCATCGCTGGCGACGCCTACGCCTTTCAGGACCGCATAGATTTTGTCGTTGTCGCGCTCAGCGTCGGCGAGCCGCTTGAGCACCACCATACCGCCGCCCTCTCCAAGCAGGGTGCCCGTGGCCTCGGCATCGAACGGCCGGATCTGCCCATTCCGCGCCAGCGCGTTGAGCTGCGAAAAAATGATCATGATCACCGGCGGAACGGAAGCATTCACGCCTCCCGCCAGCGCCATGTCGCAGCGCCCGGACTGGAGATCCCGAATGGCGAGGTCGACAGCAACCAGAGAGGACGCGCAAGCGGCGTCGACAATATAATTCGCGCCCATCAGGTCCAGCCGGTTCGCAATGCGGCCGCTGATGATGTTTGGAACCAAGCCGGGGGCGGTGTCGGGGTGAAACGGCGGCAGAGTGGCCTTCAGCGCGGTCCGGATAGTGCTCAGCTCGTCGTCGGTGTATTCGGGGTGCAACTGGCGCAGAACCCCCAACACGCTGTCGAGCACCATGGAGTGCTGCATCGCAGTCGCGTTGCCACGGTTCACATAAGTGCCGCGCCCAATGATCACTTCGGTGCGCTCGCGGAATTTGCCAATGTCGCTATATCCGGCATCGCGAAGCGCGTCCGACGCATTGCGCAGCGCTAGAAAATGATCCGGCTCGGCGCCGTCTACGGCATTCGGCATCACGCCGTACAGCGAGGGATCGAACGCTGCCAGGTCTCCCAAGAATCCGCCGCGTTTGCAGTACGTGCGGTCATTAGCCCCGGACTCGGCATCGAAAAAACGTTCCGCTTCCCAATCCGGTGGTGCGTCGGAAACTGCGTCCACCTTATCCAGAATGTTCTGCCAGTAGCGGCGTACATCGCCGGCGCCCGGAAAGACGCACGACATCCCGATGATGGCGATGTCACTGGCAGAACTGCTGGCAGGGGGAACGCTCATGAAGTGCTCCCCACGGTCGAAACTTTATCGGGCTGAAGAGCTGCCGCGGACCAGGGGCCGTCGCCTACAATGATGAGCGGGCAGGTCTCGCCGGTTTCGATCGCATCCAGAGTGACGCGAACACCGCCTTCGACGTCGATCATCTGCACGCCGGTGGCGAGAAATTGATCGCGAACGCTTTGCGAAACCATGCCGGCGCGGTCCCAGGGCCCCCAATTCAGCGCCACCACAGCGCCGGGATGCTTGGCTGCCAGCATCGACGCCATTCCGTTCATCACACCGTTGGCAGCGGCGTAATCAGCCTGGCCGCGATTGCCCAAGGCCGCCGAGATGGACGACATGAAGACCAGGCATTTCAGGTCCGCGAACCGCAGCTTCTGCAGCAATACGAAGGAGCTGTCGGCTTTGGTGTGGATCACGCGATCGAACGAGTCCGGCGTCTTGTCACGAATCAGTTTGTCTTCAATGATGCCGGCGCCATGAATGACAACATCGATTCTGCCGTGCCGCGCATAAATCTGATCGATGAGCGAGGAGAACGCAGCCTCGTCGCGCACGTCTACGGAATGATATTCGACCGGAGCGCCGCACTGCGAAATTTCGGCCAGGTTCCGGCGGATTTCCCGATCCCGAGAGAGCCGCTGGTACGCCGCTTCCACCGAGGCCGGCTTTACCGCTTTACCCTCACTGCGGAGACGCTCTAGCAGGACACCACGGATGGCGGCGGCATCGGTGAGGCTGGCGGTATCGCTCGATTCCTCTGGAGGCATCGGACTCGCGCCGGCCAGAATCAAGCGCGATTTGTAGCGCTGCGCAATCGTTCTGGCGATTTCAGCGGTGATTCCACGCGCACCTCCGGTCAGCAGGAAAACCCAGGAGGAATCTGGAGTCTTCACTCGCTCGCGCGCCTCGGCGCTGAGGAACCGGGGCGTTACGGTCAGACGGCGGTCGCCTGGAAGGCCGATCTGCAGCGCGTCTTCATCGGCGGCCAGCTCATCCATGATCTTGCGGCGAAGAATCGCGCGGCCGTCCGCGGAATCGACGTCCAAGACTCGGCAGCGCACGTTGTCCAGCTCCAGAGCGAGCGTTTTCACAAAGTCTGCAACGGCGAAGTGCCCGGGATCCAAACCAGCGCACGGTTCGATTCCGAAGAGTCCGCCCCGGCCGGTAATGGCCGCAACCAACGCGCCGTTCGCTTTTCCTCGCTTTCGAAGATCGTCTTCCGCCGAGCGCACCAGAGCGTACAGACTTTTGACATCGAGTTGAACGTGCTTGCGCCACGCGTCCATCGGGACTTCTCGCCAGTCGCGTTTCTCGCGAAGCGGAAGAAGATGAACCACAGCGCCCACCGATCCGTAAGCCGTGCGAATCTGGCGGACAGCGTCGGCAACCGAAGCCGCATCGGAGAGATCGGTCGAGTAAGCGCCTTCGGTGGCCAGCGCGACTCCGACGCCGTGCCGCAATAATACCGGGCGCTCATTTCGCTGCTGTAACTCGGCGGCGAGGTCCGCGGCGAGGCCTGTTTCGTCGTCGGTGATGATGGTGACTCTACCGGCGTGAGTTGTCAACTTCGGAAGCGGCGTTGGACACTCAATCGTGCTGAGCCGAAACTGAGGTACGCCTTTGGCCGGAGGGGCGGGAACGGATGGCGAACCGGACGGGGCAATGGCAGGCTCGCGGGCTGACGCGGTGGGGGACCGAAGGGCACCGTGCACTTTATCCACGATCTGTTGAAGCGTTCGGGCTGTTGTGAGTTGGTCGATCACGGCCCGGACTAATTCCTGGTCGGCCTCCGGCAGGGAACGCCGCAGTTCGCCGATAATTTCAACCCGCTTGATCGAATCGATCCCAAGATCTGCCTCGAGATCGGCATCCAAAGACAGCATGTCGGCGGGGTAGCCGGTGCGAGCGCTCGCGATCCGCAATAAGTTGCCTGCGATATCGAAGGTTGGCGCTGGCGCGGCGTGCGCTGGAACGACGGCTGTTGGGAGCGCGCTCGGTGCCGGCGTTCCAAGCGCGATTCTCGCGTGATCGAGGATCTGCTGGAAAGTCTGGGCAGTGGTGAGCTTTTCCATGACGGCGCGAAGCGACTCCTGCTCGGAGGCGGAAAATTGTCGGCGGAACTCGCCGAGAATCTCGACCTTCTTAATGGAGTCGATGCCAAGATCGGCTTCGATGGCCGCGTCGAGAGCCAGCATTTCGACCGGGTACCCGGTGCGGGCCGCGACGATACGCAACAGGTCGGCAGCGAAATCACGGGTGGTTACACCTGATGGCTGGCTCGCGGCTGCGCCAACGACCGGAGCAACGGAAGGCGTCGGCTCGCCGACGGCAGCAGTGACGCGCTCGAGAATCTGGCCGAGTGTGGTCGCACTGGTCAGCTTCTCCATGACCGCGCGGATGCGATCCTGCTCGGAAGCTGAAAACAGACGGCGGAACTCGCCCAGGATTTCGACCTTCTTGATCGAGTCGATACCGAGATCGGCCTCGATGGCCGCGTCGAGAGACAAGATTTCCACCGGGTAGCCGGTGCGGGCGGCGACGATGCGCAGTAGGTCGCTGCGGAGATCGCGCTGGACATTCACTGTACGGGGGACTGGACTGGGAACTGCCTCGGGCGCCAACCGGGCCACCACCACTGCCGGCGGCGGTGGAACAGGTGCCGAATACGTTAGTGGAGGCGCAGCGACCGATTCCGGGATAACGGGCGTGACGGTCAACGGAGTTGCGGCTATGGGCACTCCGGACGAAGCCTGCAGGTACGCTGTCATCACGGCAGTCTGCGTTTCGAGGAACTGCGTCATCAGGTTCTGAAACTGAAGAATGGCCGAATCGGCCGCTCCGCTCGAAACCATGGCCACTTCCTGGGGAACAGGGATCGGCGGTGGCGCGGGAGTCGCGATGGGAGCACTCGCGTGGGCCGTCCCTTCCAATACAAGCTTCACCGGAGGCTTGGGCGCCGTCGATCGCGCAGAGCTATAAACGCGCGACGGATTCAACATCCACGCCGCACGTGGTCCTTCTTTACTGAGGCGCTGCAAATCCAAACGTTCGCGAACGCGCCCGGAAAAGACCTCGGTCAGATTGAGATCCATTCCGAGCGCCGCCATTTGGGCCAGCGTATGAACAAAGTGCGAGAAGCCGCTCTTCGCCCCGCCATCGATGGGCAGCACGTTGACCGGCTTGCCCTTCAGAACCTGCCGCGCGAGCCCGGAAAGCACCGACTTCGGACCGGCCTCCACGAAAACGCGCGCGCCCTCTTCGTACATGGCTTCGATCTCGGCCGAGAAGCGGACAGGGTTCACCATGTGCTGTTCGAGCAGTTCGCGAACCTGAGCGGCATCCTCCGGATACGCTTTTGCCAGCGTATTGGAAAACACCGGCAGTCGCGGCTTCTGGAATTCGGTGGCCGCGAGAGACTGATTAAACTGTTTCGCGGCGTTCTCCATCAGCGGCGTGTGGAAGGCGCAGGCTACGGGAACCCGGCGCGCGTCGACACCGGCATTCTCAAAATGCTTAACCGCTTCGAGCACCGCGGCTGTGGGTCCGGCGATGATCGTTTGCAGCGGACCGTTGTAGTTCGCGATGGTTACAGCAGGGAATGAAGCGATGCCTTCCGCCACCTTCTGCGGGACCGCGGCGATGGCCGCCATGGCCCCGGCGTCTCCCGAGATGGAGTCTTTAATCGCCTGACCGCGAGCGCGCGACATCAGCAGCATGTCTTTTTCGCTGAGCACACCGGCGGCATGCAGCGCGACATATTCACCGTAGCTGTGTCCCGCGACCATGTCGGGATGAATGCCAAGCCGGTCCAGCAGTTTGTACGTCGCGGTGTCCACCACGCCCAAGGCTGGCTGCGCGACGTTCGTCTCCGTCAAAGCGCTCATCAGCCGGTCGCGCTCTTGATCCGTGAACGTGCTTCCCGGATACATGGTGCGGCTGAACGGAAAACCTTCGACGGGCGGCAGAATCTTGTCGGCCGAGGCGAACATGTCGCGGAACTCGGGCATGCGAACTGCGAGTTCCCGCAGCATGCCTGGATATTGCGAACCCTGTCCTGGAAAGAGAAATGCGATCTTGCCGTCCAGAGGCCCGGCGCCGAGATAGATGCCACGTTTCGCGTCGCGCAATGAATCAGGACTTTCGAGCAGGGCTGTTTTGGCGGCGGCGATGCGTTCCAAAAGCTCGGCCTGGGAGGAGGCAACGATTGCAAGCCGGACGCCCGAGAGACGATCGGCACTCGAAGCCGAAGCGCAGACGGCGTGTGCGAGGCTGGTGAAGTCGCAGCGTGCGCCGGACACCTGTCGCGCGGTAGCGTCCAGCGCGGCTGCCAGTGCGGGCTTGTCGGCAGCAGTCCAGAAGAACAATTCCGCGGGCCACTGCCGCCCCAGAACTCCGTCCGTCGAACGGCGAACATCATCGCGGTATTCTTCCAGAACCGCATGGAAGTTGCTTCCACCGAAACCAAACGCGCTGACTCCAGCGCGACGCGGCTCGCCATTGGCCGCCCAGGGTTGCGCTTCGGTATTGAGATAAAACGGACAGCCGGGATCCAGGAGCTTCGAACTTGGATCGGTTACATTCAGCGTCGGCGGCAACACGCGCCAATGCAGGGCGAGAGCGGCCTTGATCAAGCCCGTCACGCCAGCCGCGGCCTTGGTGTGCCCAATCATTGACTTCACCGAGCCCACGGCGCAGGTTCGGGCTGCCGCGCCGGAACCTCTGAACAGTTCCATCAGCGACGCCAATTCGGAAGCATCGCCTGCGACGGTGCCTGTCCCGTGAGCCTCAATCAACCCCACCGTTGAAGGCAAAATACCGGCTTGCTCGTAAGCGCGGCGGAGCGCCACAACCTGACCTTCCGGGCGAGGCGCGGTCATACTCTTACCGCGGCCGTCACTCGAACCGCCGACACCGCGAATCACAGCGTAAATGCGATCGCCATCGCGCTCGGCGTCTTCCAGCCGTTTCAAAACCACGACGCTGACGCCTTCGCTGATAGCGATACCGTCCGCGCCTTTGTCGAATGTGCTGCAATGACCACGGCTCGACAGCGCGGTCACACGCGAAAAACACAAATAACCAAACGGATTCTGCCCGGAGTCGATGCCGCCTGTGATCACCATGTCGCTGGCACCGCAGGCCAGCTCTCTGGCAGCGACGTATATGGCCGCAAGCGAAGAGGCGCATGCGGCGTCAACGTTGAAATTGACACCGGAGAAATCGAAGCGATTCGCCACGCGGCCCGCCGCAACGTTGGGCAGGATGCCAGGGAACGAATCCTCCGTCCAGTCCGGAAGCCGGTCCATGACCTCGGGCGGCACGGTCGCAAACTGCGCCAGGCTGGAGCGGACGGCATAGTTGACGCCCAGCTCGCCGAGGCCACCGCTGAAGCCGAGCACTACCGAGGTCCGCTCTCGGGCGAATTTCCGGCGGTGATAGCCGGCGTCGCGCAATGCCTCGTCCACCGTTACCAGCATGAGCAACTGCAAAGGATCGATCGACGCAAGAGAATTCGGTGGAATTCCATAGCGCATCGGATCGAAAGGAACGTCGGCGACGAAGCCGCCCTTTCGCGAATAAATGGAATCGCGAGCTTTCGTGTCCTCGCTGTAGTACGTATCTGAATCGAAGCGGTCGTCCGGAATCTCCGTAATGGCATCCACGCCGGACAAAACGTTCGACCAGAAGGTCTCAATATCGGGCGCGCCAGGCAGCAGACAACTCATTCCCACAATGGCGACGTCGCAAGGACGAGGAACGCTGCGGGTTGATTTATCTCGCGTGTCTTGCGCGATCCCCAGATCCTGAAGCACTCCGACGCTGCCCGTTGACACCGCTTCGTGAACGTCGTGGATAGTGCAAACGTCGCTGCGGAGCGCGGCCACTTGGCCGATCATGTACATGCCCTGTTCCAACTGGTCCTTGCGCGCGAGTTCCACGAAAGACTCGCCACGGCGTTCGATGCCCTTGCTCGCAACCCGCAACCTACCGAGGTTCAGATCCTCCAGCGCGTTCTTAACCTCTTCAGTGGATTTCCCGGCGGCCAGCAACTCGCGCCTGTTCGAGCGGAAGGTCTCGAAAAAGGGTGTTTCGGCACAACGCGTCGAATGCCCCGGTCCGGAGTGAAGAAGAACCGTCTGCCGGCACTCGATGGCCTGCTTCTGAAATTCTTCGACAATCGCGCCCCCTTCAACCGCCTCCCGCGTAAACAGGTACGCGGTTCCCATGAGCACGCCGATTCGGGCGCCCCGGGCCGCAAGCGGAGCGGCGAGCGCCGCAACCATAGCCGCCGAACGCGCATCGTGAATTCCGCCGGCGAAAACAACGTGCAGTTCCTGGGCGGGAACTCCGCGATCGACGGCCGCCAGCAACTCGTCCAGCATCGAATCCCACAGAACGAAGCTAGTCTTCGGACCAACGTGGCCGCCGCACTCGCGCCCTTCGAAGATGAACTTGCGCGACCCGTCTTCAATAAAGCCGCGCAGCAAGGTGGGCGTGGGGACGTGCAAATACGTCCGAATCCCGCGCTGCTCCAAACCGTGCGCCTGGTCCGGCCTGCCGCCGGCAATGATGGCGAACGGAGGATTGTACTCCTGAACCGCTGCGAGCTGTTCGGCGCGCAGGTCGGCCGGAACGAAGCCCAGAATGCCGACACCCCACGGTAAAGAACCCAACAATTGCGAGGTTTCGGCCAAAAGCGTCCGCACCTGTGGACCGCGCAACAGCGCCAGCGCCAGGAATGGCAGACCGCCTTCCTTCGCGACAGCATGCGCAAAAGCAGCCTTGTCGCTAACTCGCGTCATCGGTCCCTGAAGAATGGGGTATTGCGTCCCGTTTGAAACAGCGAGCGGAGAACCCGGCGCCAGTGGCTGAGTCTCGGCGGCAAGCCGCGCATGCTCCCGCACCGCATCGTGCATCGCATCCAGGATGCCCGCGACGTTGTCGTAGCGATCCGCTAAAGATCGCGCAAAAACCGCGTCCTGGCCGAGCGGCCACACGTTGGCTTCATGCGATCCCCAACCCACCGCAGTTTGAACCGCGCTGCGCCATTCTTCGCGCGCATCATCGCCAGTCAATCGTCCACTCAGCCGCTGCTCGAGTGCCTCCAGTTCGCGGATTGCTTTCCCGCCGGGCTGTTTGTAAACGCGAAATAGCGAACCGACTTCCTGACCTAAACAAATGGTTTCGCCGCCATCGGGTCGAGAAAGCGCGGTGCGCATAGGGCCCGGGATGCCCGATTCCGGCGTCAGCAGAACCTGTGAATCCAGCACGACTCCCGCGGCTCCACTGGCAAAACAGGCAGCGGCGGAATGCATTCCGATTCCGCCCATCGCCCAGACCGGCAGATCGTGTTCGGCCAGCAATCGCTGGAGCAGAACAAATGTGCTTTCCTCGCCGACGCGTCCGGCCGCTTCATGACCTTTCGCTATGAGAGCCGAGAAACCGGCCTCGCGAGCTCCCTCCGCCTGAGCGCTCGAGCTGACTTCGAGCAGGCAACGCCGCGATCCGGCAGTAGCCCTGAGTCCCGCAAGGTTTGTGGATTCGCCGCCGGCAATAACAACAAAAACGATCCGATCGGGCAGCGATCTTAGAAAATCTCCCGCCCTACTCACGCCGGCGTCAATACGCACGCCCAGCTCTCCTTTGGCGCGCTGGGCCAAGGAAACCGCGCGGGCCACGATGTCGACCGCGGCTTGCAAACCGCGGATATACTCGACATTGATAATACCGGCGGCGCCCGAACGTGCAGCAGCGACGGCCGGGCCCGCATCGGCCCATCCCGACATGTTAGAAACAGCGATAGTGAAGGATCGTGCGGCGTTCATATGGCCTCATTCACACGGGCTTCAGACAGACGCCGTGCTCATCGGCTCTCCCTGAGTGGCTCCTGCCTTGGAGGGCAGGTACTCCTGGTCGTAATACTGCTTGACCCATTCGCGATTGAGCTCTTCGCCGGACCGCAGCGATACTTGCTTGTGGCAAAGAGTGCACTCCATGCGAAAGCCTGTCTCGGCCCTGAGTGGCCCTCCGCACTCGCAAGTGACCGGCGTGTATTCCATGAGCCGCTCAATCATGGCAACCCAGCTACGCACCGTGAGGAAGTAAGATTGGAGCGACTTGACCGTAACCTCCCCGTCCAAGAGCTGCGCGTTCTCCAGCGGCATGCGGCGGCGCAGCAGTTCTTTACCGGCCTCGGTCAACACGCCGTCCTGCACCAGAACCCCCGGCCCAAAAACTTCGGCGGCCGTGTCGAGAACGCTCTTTTCGGGAAGCCAGATGTCAAATGCCGATTCGGTTTCCATGGTGATTTCGATCAGATCCAACGACTCTCCGCCCAGACCGTCCATCAAATGGGCATCAATGGTGACTCTCTCCCGCTCCACGCGCAGGCTCGCGGCGACGATATCCGCGAATTTCTCGTAAATCTGGGTTTCTGTCAGTTTAGGCATCACCATTTCTCCGATTGGGCTGGCATTCTCACGCGCCGCTTTTTCGTCACACCCCGCTCCACGCCCTAATAGCGAGCGCCGTGTTTTGGCCCCCGAAAGCGAAGGCATTGGCGATAGCCGCACGGATCTGCGCCGGCCGGCTTTTGTTCGGGACATAGTCCAGGTCGCACTCTACGTCCGGATTTCGCAGGTTCATGGTTGGGGGCACTACTCCGTCGTTGATGGCCTTCACCGCGCAGATCACGTTGGACACGCCGGCAGCGGAAATGGTATGTCCGATTTGGCCTTTGTTGGACGAAACCATCAGCCGGCGGGAGTGATCCCCGAAGACTCGCTTGATGGCGAGCGTCTCGGTGGCGTCATTCTTCATCGTCGAGGTTCCATGCGCCGCGATATAGTCCACTTCTTGAGGCGCGATTTCGCCCTCAGAAAGGGCGCAGGCCATGGCACGCGCTTCTGGACAGCCGTCGGCGGAGGGATCCGTCAAGCTTCCGGCGTTCGAAGTCGACCCATATCCGACAACTTCGCCATAGATCCGGGCGCCGCGCCTTAACGCACTCGGGAGGCTCTCCAGGACGATCGCTCCCGCGCCCTCGCCCATCACAAAACCGTCTCTCAAGCGATCGAAGGGGCGGGATGCTTCGGAAGGATCGGACGAGCGGCTCAGCGCTCCCAGTAGCGAAAACGCAATAATTCCAAGAGGCGAAACCAGCGCCGCGCTTCCTCCCGCGATCATCGCCGAAGCTCTGCCCCGGCGAATCACACGATAGGCCTCGCCGATGGCGTGCGAGCTGGCCGCGCACGCGGTATCGACTGCGAAGGACGGCCCGCCAAGATGCAGCAGGCGCGCCGGAACACTAGCCATCATATCTCCGGACCGGCGAGCGAAAACTTCCGGGCGCGGTTCACCAAGGCCCAGAACATTGAATGCCAGTTTGCGCGTAGCCTTGTCCCACCTGGAAAAATACTCGCGGATTAGCCGATGATCGATGTAGTTGACGCTGGTTCCGGCGGCAATCCCGATTTCGTCGGATGGTATCGGATTGACATCCAGACGCGCATCGTCAAAGGCCTCGCGAACCACGGGAAGAAAGAGCCGCGCGCTTCGCCGGCACCACGTGGACGGCACGCTAGGAAGCCCCGTGTGCCGGGGAATATCGCGTACTTCGGCGGCAAGTTTAGCCGAATAAGAAGTTGGATCCCAGAAACTGATGGGACGGATGCCTGATTCCCCTGCCACTAGCCTCCGCCAGCACGTCTCCAGGTTGGGACCGAGGGAAGTGGTCCAGCCGAGCCCGGTAATCATCACCCTTTGAACCATAGTTGACCCGAGTACTCAGCTCCCTGCTACACAGCCGGCAAGGTATTTCCGGCGAACCTCTGCTCCCCAGATCGCTAGAAATTTTCTGCTTGGAATGAACTTGAATTGCCCAGTGTGCCGTAGGACTTCCGAATGCCGTTCCACCGGCGAGAACAGACCTTCCAGCGTTCCTCCGAAAGGCGTAATCAAGTTCTTCTCCTCCTCCTGACGTCATTTCAACCAGTCCCCAAGACAGCGGGACGAATCGCGGTCCTCTAGGCGAATTTGATTCCCGGTGCGAACAAGAGGACACTTGGCCCAACCCGAAAATTCCGGCTGGCCACGCAAGGTTGAAGATTACCATCCGATAGAACCCGAGACACCGAC
>Ga0209415_10003507_pt1 | contig 29171 bp, 27 predicted proteins | sample PeaSoiSIISIP2007_FD_187696 | JGI IMG/M metagenome (GOLD analysis project Ga0209415, IMG submission 187696) | Peat soil microbial communities from Weissenstadt, Germany - SII-SIP-2007 (SPAdes) (version 2) | ecosystem: Environmental > Terrestrial > Soil > Wetlands > Peat | place: Germany...
GCCACGGGTCGGCATCGTGGGGTCATTCATCCAGGGGTTCGATGGCCTCTTCGGCCGACAAGACGGAGACGCCGGTGCCGTCTTCGTCCTCGATGACCACAACGTCACCGTCGATGCGCCCCTGATCCTCCGGGAGGCTATTGAAATAGTGCCAGATGAAGGCGACGGAAATGGTCTGATCGATCTGATCGTCCTCGTCCATTTCGTCATCGTCGAGGGATGAGACATCGCGCAAGATCTCAAGCGATTCATCAAGCATTTCCTCGAAATCCGTACCGTCTTCGAGAATGCCTTTGATGATCTCGGCGTATTCCTCGTCATTCAGCTCATATTTCCACTCGGCCTCGCCGGATTTGAAATAGACGATCTTCATCATGCGCTCCTGGGTCAAAACATGGATGACAGCCTAAAGGCGGCCGAACGTGGGTTACCCGTATGGACTCCGCTGGTTCCCGCCGGTTCTTATCGAATGCCGCCGTCCCATCAGCCAAGGGCGACGTGACCATCGTCAATCCGAACCGAAAAAGCAAGACGAAGCTGACGGGTCGGGAGGCGATTGGCGGCCATTTTTGTCAGAAATTATTTTTTGCGAACTAAATCCTTGGCTGCGCCTTCGCCATCGGCTACCAGGGGTGTCCCAGCGGAGGTTGGTATGGCCGGCAAGCAAACAATTACCCTAACGATCACCTGTCCCGATACCGTCGGCATCGTTGCCGCCGTTTCAGGGTTCTTGAGCGAACATGACGCCTTCATCACCGAGGCGGCGCAATATGGTGATCCCTTTTCCAGACGTTTTTTCATGCGTTGCGTCTTCATTCCGGGGGCTTTGTCGCCGCCGAAGGCCGATTTGGAGAAACGCTTTTCGCTGATCGCCCAGCGGTTTCAGATGATCTGGCATATGCATGACGCGGAGAAGAAGGCGCGCGTCGTGATCCTGGTCTCGAAGTTCGGTCATTGCCTGAACAATCTTTTGCATCATTACCACACAGGCTCGATGCCCTTCGAGGTTCCGGCGGTGATTTCAAATCATCCGGATATGCAAAGCCAGGTCGAGTGGAACCAAATTCCATTTCACTATCTGCCGGTGGATAAAGCCGATAAAACCAGTCAGGAGCGTGCTCTGATCGCTCTTCTTGACGATCTCGATCCAGATCTGGTGGTGTTGGCGCGCTATATGCAGATCCTGTCACCCGAGCTTTGCGCCCGCGTTTCCGGGCATTGCATCAATATCCACCATTCTTTCCTGCCCAGTTTCAAAGGCGCCAAGCCTTACCATCAAGCCCATACGCGCGGCGTCAAATTGATTGGCGCGACCGCGCATTACGTGACGACGGATCTCGATGAAGGACCGATCATTGATCAAGCGGTGGAACGGGTCGATCATACGCACACGCCGGATGATCTGGTCGCTATGGGGCGAGACATCGAAAATGTCGTATTGTCACGCGCCGTGCGCTATCACATTGAACATCGGGTATTGATGAACGGCGCTAAGACCGTGGTCTTCAAATAACCGTTTGGTTGAAGGGCATATTGCCGGTGTCTTCATGAACTCTTGTGGGCGACGATGGTGAATGACGTCAATGCCAATTTCGATGGCATATCGCTGCTGGCCCCATTGAAAAAGGGCGAGCGGGACCGTTTGGCCAAGCAATGTCGATTTCGCCGCTCGCAGGCGGGCGAGCACATCATTGACGGTCAAAGCGACAGCCGTGACGTCTATTTCGTCATCGAAGGCACAGTGCGCGTGGTCAACTATTCCATGTCGGGACGGGAAGTGGCTCTCGACGACATTCATGCCGGCGGCTTCTTCGGCGAAATGGCGGCGCTCGACGGTGGACCGCGGTCGGCCTTCGTGATGGCGCAAGGCGGCGAAACGGTCACGGCGGCCATGCCCTATGAGGTCTTTCTCGATCTTTTGTCCAAGAATCCGGTGTTGGGCCTCGAAATCATGAAACGTCTGGCGCGGATGGTCCGGCAGGCGACCGAGCGGATCATGGATTTGAGCACGCTGGGCGCCAACAACCGTGTCCATGCGGAGTTGCTGCGCCAGGCGTGGTCATCGCCGAACGATGGGCGCACCGCCACGATCACGCCCATTCCGCTGCATGCCGATATTGCCAGCCGTGTCAGCACGACCCGGGAAACGGTGGCGCGCGTCCTCAATGATTTGGCGCGCAGCGGCATCGTCGAGCGGAAAAAGAATTCCTTGTTGGTTCGCGACATGTCCCGCTTGACGATGCTGGTCGAAGATGTGCGGGGAAATTGACGGGGGTGTGATGCCGATCACTGCCGGTTCGAAAATTTTGACTATGATGGGGCTCGATACCGGCAATTGCTTTCAGCTGTTGTCCTGTATCTTTTTCCCTCAAGAGCAACTTGGGCCGAGATCTTCTCGGCCCTTTTTTTTGGAACATTCCGAAGGAGTGAGTGATGCGGCTTAAGGTCGAAGCCGTGGCCCGCCTCTGGCTGCTGCTGGGAGGGTTGAGCGGTGCGCTGGCCGTTGGGTTCGGAACCTATGCCGCGCATGGCTTTCCGGATGCGCCACAGGCCGCCCTATGGGTCGAGAAAGCCAGTCGCTATCAGATGTACCATGCGCTTGCTCTTCTGGCGCTGGCGGGACTGCAGAAGGACGGTGGGCGTCTGATCTTCGTGGCCGGTCTGCTGTTCGTCGTCGGGACGGTTTTGTTTTGTGGAACGCTCTATGTCCTGGCGATCGCCGCCTTGCCGATCGCTTGGCTGGCGCCCTATGGAGGGACTTCTTTGATCCTGGGATGGCTGGTTCTCGGCGTGGCGGCGCTGTTCAAACGATAGACTCATAAATGGCCCCGCTAGGGTGGTTTTAGATCGAATCGCCAAGAGCGCCGACCTAATGTCATCGCGCTCTAAGGCGGAGGGACAAAAAACGAGTCCTTCGCTCAGGCGCGGACCTGCGTCACGAATTTGTCGATACTGGCGGTGAGGTGATTGGCCCGCTCTTGCAGTCCGCGCATCGCTTGGGCCATGGCTTGTGAGACCGCATCACTTTTGTTCACCACCGTGATGACGCCTTCGACCGCAGACGCGGCATCCTGGGTGCCGGTGGATGCCAACTGAACATTCCTGGCGATTTCCGAGGTGGCAGCCCCTTGTTGTTCGACGGCGGCGGCAATCGCCGTGGCGATTTCGTTCATGATGCGAATGGTCCCGGTGACGTCGTCGATACAGGCCACGGCGTCATGGGTCATGGTTTGAATGGCGCCGATTTGGTCGCTGATCTCGGTCGTCGCTTTTGCCGTCTGGTTGGCCAGAGCTTTCACCTCATTGGCCACGACGGCGAATCCTTTTCCGGCGTCTCCGGCTCGCGCGGCTTCGATGGTGGCGTTCAGCGCCAGCAGGTTCGTCTGGCCGGCCACGTCGTTGATCAAGCCAACCACTTGTCCGATACGGGTGGCGGCCTCCGCCAAACCGCTGATGCGTCTTGTGGCTTCGCCGGCTTCCTGGACCGCTTGGGTCGAGACTTTCGCCGCATGTTCGACTCTTGTGGCGATTTCATTGATCGACGCTGACAATTCCTCGGAGGCGGCGGCGACGGTCTGTACGCTTGCCGAGGCCGAGTGCGATGACTGTGCGGCACGATCGGCCGAAACCAGAACTTCACGCGTCATCTTTTCCGTCGCCTGTGATTGGGTAATGGCCTCCTTCGCCGAGCCACCCATCGTTTGGATCAACGCGGCGCTTTCGCCGCCAAAGGCTGAACAGAGGTGATCGAGTTGCTGCGCCCGCTCCGCTTTGACCTTGTGCTCGATTTCACTTTCGGCGGAGAGCTTTGCCGCCGCCTGGGCATTGCTCCGCAACACCTCGATGGCCTCGGCAAGCAAACCTAACTCATCTTTGCGATTGCGTTCCGGTACGCGAACGCCGTGATTGCCGTTCGCCAATTGGCCGACGATGCCGGTCAGGGCGATGAGGGCGTTCACGACACGACGTCCGAAGGTGAGCCCGACCAGGAGACTCGTCACCAACACGGCCAAAAGCAGGATGCCCGTTAACACCAGTTTCGTTGCCGTTTGCTGCTGGGCGGCGGTGGCGCGTTGCAGCGCCTCGTTAAATGCGCTGTCCCGGATCTTGGCGATTTCGGCGATATTGGCGATGTTTTGGTGCCGAAAGGCAGGAATATCGATGCCATATTGTCCATCGTCGCGGGCGGCGGTCAGCACGGGGGCGTACAATTGATCATTGCCCGCACGGAATTTGCTATCGACGGTCTTCAGCGCTTCGACCAGGGCGGGTGGGCGTCCCGCCTGATCCACCATGAAGGCGATTCGCTTCCAGGTCTGGTCCATGCCGCCCTTGAGTTCGGCGATGGTGGTCAAGATCTCGGGAGACCCCGGTCGTCCAGACACCAAAGTGCTGACCACATTGACGCTTCGATTGCCTGCCAGAGCCCGGAAATCCATTCCGAGATGAGCGATGGCGACCATATCGCCAACATCGCCCGCCGCGGCGGATATCTCTTTTTCCAACCGATCCATAACCGGCGTCGCGGCATTGATGGTGCCGACCATGGTCGCGGCGAAGGATTGGAGCAACGCGGGGTCTCGCTCGGCTTTCGGATGTTGAATGGCGGTTGCCACGGCCGCGTCCAGGTCGTCGATACGTTTGCCGATAGCGCTCAGCGTGGTCTCCATATCGTCGCTGGGGCTTCGCTTCAACCCCTGCATCAGCCTCAAGGCTTTGCTGACCGCCTGTCCGGTGGCGCGCCGTTCCTCCTCCATGCTTTTTCGCATGGCATCGCCGACGGGTGATTCCGAGAGCATGGAGACATTGATATTGCCCCGCTGTACCGCGTAGACCTCGACCGCTTGCGCCAAGGCCGCCAGAGCCGCCGTTTCATCCCGGGCCCGGCCGTTTCCGGAATAGGCTTGCCAAAGGTCGGCGACAATCCAAGTGCCGCACACCATGGTCGCGAGAGTGGGGACCGCTAACGCGGCAACGAAAAATGTCTTGATTCGCATAGTGAATTTTAAATCCGATTAAATAATCAATGACAGCTTGCCGCATGCTATCCATAGCATCTTTAATTTCAATAATAATGTTATGGTTTTTTCATATTTGGCTCACTCTTTGCCAGATATGGCGTCAAAGTTATTTGCAAATTAGCGTGTATTTGTTCTTTATTTCATTGTTTCTGTGCCGCAAAGACCGGAACGGTTGGCCCAAAAACAAAAACGCCCGCGGTGAGGCGGGCGTCCTGATGCAAAGTGACCTTTAGGCGAGATTACTTAATCTTCGCTTCCTTGAAGGCAACGTGCTTGCGCACGACGGGGTCATATTTGCGGAACTCAAGCTTTTCGGTCGTCTTACGCGGGTTTTTTTTCGCCACGTAGAAAAAGCCGGTGCCAGCGGTGCTGAGCAGCTTGATAAGGATGGTGGCGGGCTTTGCCATGATTAAAATCCCGAATGCTTAAGTGACGACGTCAGGCGGCGGAAAATACAGCCTGGGTCGCCAGTGTCAAGAAGAGAATGCTTTCGCAGAGCCTAAGGTTTTTTTCCGGTGCTCCGGGATGGCGCCGAAGACGCCGTCGCCTCGGGCGCCAGGAGGCCGAGCGCATGGGCGTAAAATGTTCTGTCGGCGATCAATTCGCGTCCCACCTCGATATCGATCGCGACATCGGTGTGTTTGCCGGCGGGGCAAACGCCACGCAATTGTTTGCGCTGTTGTTGATCATCGACTCCGGTCGAGCGCCACAACGCGATATTGGCCGCCACCGCGGGATGACTTTCGCGCAATGGCGCGAAGAGGCTGGTGGTTTGCGCATGATCGTCCGCCGTGCAGATCGTCGGCAGAACGCCGAGACCGTGCAGCGCATAGCCGCTGGGGCTGTAGAAACGCGACCAGGTCAGCGTCATCTCGCCTTGGTTGGGCATCCGGACGACGGTCTGCACCGTGCCCTTTCCGAAACTGTTGGTGCCAACCACGACGGCGCGTCCCGAATCTTGGAGCGCGCTGGCGACGATTTCCGCCGCCGAGGCGGTGCCGCCGTCGATCAGCACGACCAATGGGACATCCTCGCCGGGATCGCCGGACTTGGCGTCATAAACTTGTACCGAGGCAGGGTGACGACCTTGCGCCGAGACGATGCGGCCGTGAGCGATGAACAGATCGGCGACAGCCACGCCCTGGTCGAGCAATCCGCCGGGATTTCCCCGGAGGTCAAGGATCAGGCCCTTGAATCCCTGCGTCGCCTTGGCCTTCTTCACCGCGCCATAGGCGCTGAATGCGGTGCCGCTGTTGAAACTGCTGATCGCCATGACGGCGACGCCGTCTTTCATCGTCATGCTGACCGTCGGCGGAACGATCAAACTACGTTCCAGGCTGACCGGATTGGTGGCGGACGCATTCTCTTTGCGGACCGTTAAACTGACGAGGGATCCGACCGGACCGCGCAGCCGTTTGGAAATGGCGGCTTGGGTGAGGCCGGCAACGCTCGCGTTGTCGATGGCCGTCACATGGTCGCCAACTTTCAGGCTGGCGTCGTCGGCCGGCGTTTCCGGCATGACTTCGGTCAGAACGATGTCATCCGGCCGCTGTTCGTAACGGATGCCGATGCCGCCAAAGCCATTGCGCGCCGCCCGATGCTCCGAGGCTTCCAGGGCGCCGGCGTAGCGCGAGAAGATGTCGAGTTTCGACAAGGTCGCGTCAAAGACCGCTTCGAAGAGTTTTTCCCGATCGGTTCCGCGCAAGGCGGTGGACCGCAAAGCGGCGTCATGGGACGCGTGAACGACGAGATTGGCCCATTGTTCCGCATCGTCATTCAGCGGGACAAGATATTCCGCGATCTGTTCATCACGATAGCGCAGTGCGATCTTATGTCCGGAGAGCCGATCGATGCTGATTGCCGGGTCGATGGTCGACAGGCCATGCATGCCTTCGAAGGCAAAGTTGCCGATGGTCACGGCGGTGACGTAGCGTTCCTTGATGGCGTTGAAGCCAAAGGCCAGGACGCGTTCCGTCTGCGGACTGGCGATCGACGTGTCCGTCGCGCCGACGGAGGCTGGACTGACCGGCGTACAGGCTGCGGCAAGAAAGATGCTACCGGCAAGGATCCAACGATACATCGGAGGTAAAACACTCGGAGCTAAGGATGCCTGAACGAAAGACCGGAGCGATTATGAGGGGCAAGCTTCGCTCTGGTACAGAAAAAAACGAGGACGATTTAGCGTTTTCGTTTCTGCGGACGGCGTTTGACGCGTGGCATGGCGCGTTCTCTGGGCATCGTATTGCGGCCACCGGTCCGCGCATGGGGCGCATTATCGTCCTTCAGCAAGTGAAACAGCAGGCTGCCGGTGAGAGCATTGGCCTCGGCCAGTTCCACTTTGACGATGTCGCCCAGGCTGAAGGTCAATCCAAATCGTTTGCCGACCAGACAATGACGGACTTCGTCATGGATATAATAGTCCTCGGGCAGAGACGAGACCGGAACCAATCCATCGGCTCCGGTCTCGTCCAAGGTGACGAACAGACCGAAACGGGTCACGCCATTGACGCGTCCGGCGAAATGCGCGCCGACGCGATCGGCCAGGAACAAGGTTGTGAAGCGGTTGAGAGCGTCGCGTTCCGCTGCGGCGGCGCGGCGCTCGGTCAGCGAGATATGCTCACCGATCTCGGCAAAACGTTCGACGGAGTCAGGCGGCAATCCACCTTCGCCGAGACCGAGTCCATCGATCAAGGCGCGATGCACCAAGAGGTCGGAATAGCGGCGGATCGGCGAGGTGAAATGGGCATAGCGGGCCAACGCCAAGCCGAAATGCCCGATGTTTTCCGGGCTGTAGACGGCCTGGGCTTGGCTGCGCAACACCACTTCGTTGATCAGATGCGACTCGGGCGTATCTTTGGCCGCGGCGAGAATCTGGTTGAAGGCGGAGGCGCGCAGGACTTGTCCCTTGGGTAAGGACAGTCCGACGGTGGTGAGAAAATCGCGCAGCCCTTCAAGCTTTTCCCGCGATGGCAAATCGTGAACGCGGTACATGCAAGGCCGGTGGACGGCCTCGATCTGCTCGGCCGCCGCGACATTGGCGGCGATCATGAAGTCCTCGATCAGGCGATGGCTGTCATAGCGTGCCCGGGGGATCACCGATTCGATCCGTCCGTCGGTCCCGATGATGACTTTGCGTTCGGGAAGGTCGAGATCGAGGACGCCGCGCCTTTCGCGGGCGGTAAACAGGGCCTTCCAGGCGCCGTAAAGCGGGTTCAGGACCGGTTCGATCAATGCCTGTGTGGTCTCGTTGGGGCTGCCGTCGACGGCCTGCTGCACCTGCTCATAGGTCAAGCGCGCCGCCGAGCGCATCAGACCGCGGACGAACTGATGTTTCACTTTGTGACCAATGGCGTCGACCCAAATATGCACCGCCATGCAGGGGCGGTCCTCATCGGGTTTCAACGAGCACCAACCGTTGGACAGGCCCTCGGGGAGCATGGGAACCACGCGGTCGGGGAAATAGACCGAATTGCCGCGTTTGAAGGCTTCGCGATCCAGAGCGTCGCCCGGCCGGACGTACCAGGCGACATCGGCGATGGCGACCATGATATGCCAGCCGCCGTCTGCGGTCGCTTCCGCCCAGACCGCGTCGTCGAAGTCCCGGGCATCCTCGCCGTCGATGGTGATCAGGGGGACTTGACGCAAATCGGCGCGCCGGTCCAAAGGCGCGGCTTGGGCGGCATCGGCTTCGGCCACCGCCTCTTCGGGAAATTCGCAAGGAATGTCGTGGGTCTGGATGGCCACCAGACTGACTGTCCGGGGGTTCGCCATGGAGCCTAAGCGTTCCACCACTTTCGCCGGTCGCAAGCCATAGGGCCGCCCGCCCGGAAGAACTTCCGCCAGCACCAGTTCGCCATGTTCGGCGGCGAAGGAATCGGCATGCAGGACCGTATAGTCCGATTTCTGTCGGCGATCGGTCGGCCGTAACCGTCCTTGGCCATCGGGGGCGCGCTCATAGACGCCAAGCACCTTGGCCGGACCGGCGGTAATGCGCCGCACGGCGCGCGCCTCGTAGATGCCGTCCCGCATCCGGCGCATCTTCGCCAAGACCCGGTCGCCAAGGCCCAGCGGCGCTTCGCCCCGGCGTCCCGGCGCCATATAGATTTTCGGCGGACGGCCGTCGTCCGTCCAGGTCAAGGGTTTGGCCAGCAATTCTCCGTCGGCATCGATGGCCGATATCTCCACCACCATGGAGTCGGGAAGGGCGCCAGGGTGGGCGAAGCGTTTGCCATGCCCGCGTTCAATATCACCTGATTTTTCAAGATCCTTTATCATCTCACGGAGAACACTGCGATTTTCTCCGGTGAGATGGAAGGCCCGGGCGAGTTCGCGCTTGCCGACACGGCCCGGCGATTCGCGTATGAAGTCGAGCAATTGCTGGCGCGTGGGAAGCGGAACGATTTTGGGCGGTTTGTTCATGTGGGGTCCCCTTCGGGCAAGTAGAGGAGGGGCCTGACAGCGTCATCGCGCTCTAAGAAGAAAAGAATCAGTGGCGCCGGCCTCCGTGCCGGTGAAAAAGACTCCGCCGCGAAACGGCGGACGCCGGCACCACTTTTCATCCAGAGCGGGTCGGTCGCCAACCGGTGCGGAACTCGCAATGACGACTCTCCATTCATTCTTACTCTTCCGCCGTCGCCGCACCTGACTTAGGCTTGGCTGGCGCTTTCTTCTTTGCCGCCGGCTTTTTCGCAGCTGTCTTTTTCGCGGCGGGCTTCTTGGGGGCCGCTTCCGCTTTTGCCTTGGGCTCGGCCTTCGCTTTTGGCGCGGCTTTGGCTTTCGGCTCGGCCTTCGTTGCCTTTCCCTTCTTGGCTTTGGTGCCGCCTTTGGCCGCCTTGGCCGCCAAAAGGGCAAGGGCTTCGTCCAGGGTTACCTCGTCTTTGCCTTTCGGCAAATTGGCATAAAGGCCGTCGTGGCTGACATAGGGGCCGAAGCGGCCGGAGTTCTGCACCACTGGCTTGCCGTCGGACGGATGCTCGCCCAGCGTTTTTCCGGGTGTCCGCGATTTGCCCTTGGCGGTCGCCAGAAGTTCGACGGCGCGGTTGATGCCGATCTCCAAAACATTGTCGTCACGGCCGATGGATTTGTAGATGCTGCCATGCTTGAGATAGGGGCCGAACTTGCCGATGCCGGCCGTGATCGGCTCGCCGCTTTCCGGATGATTGCCGATCGGGCGTGGCAGCGCCAGAAGCTTCAGGGCCACATCCAACGTCACGTCAACGGGCTCCAAGCCTTTGTAAAGGCTGACTCGTTTCGGTTTTGCCGTCTTGTCTTCCGCCTCACCCAACTGCACATAATGCCCGTAAGGGCCCTTTTTCAAGGTGACCGGCAGTCCGCTGGCCGGATCCGCCCCCAGGTCCTTGGGGCCGTCCTGAAACTCATCGCCAGCCGTTCCGTCGCCCGACATCGTCAGCGGTCGGGTGTATCGGCATTCCGGATAGTTCGAGCAGCCGATGAAGGCGCCGAATTTTCCCAATTTCAGGCTGAGCCTGCCGGTGTTGCAGGTTCGGCAGGTGCGCGGATCGTGACCAGAGCTATCGGCTGGGAAGAAATGCGGTCCCAGTTCCGCATCCAGCGCGTCGAGAACCTGGGAGACGCGGAGCTCGCGGGTATCCTCCACCGCGGCGGAGAAATGCTGCCAGAAGGCGCGCAGGACGCTTTTCCATTCACGCCGGCCGCCGGAGACATCGTCGAGTTCGTCTTCAAGCTCGGCGGTGAAATTGTATTGAACATAGCGATTGAAGAAATTTTCCAGGAAGGCGGTGACCACGCGACCGCGATCTTCGGGAATGAAGCGCCGGGCGTCGATGCGGACATAGCTGCGCTCCTGAAGAACGGAGATGATCGAGGCATAGGTCGAAGGCCGGCCGATCCCCAGTTCCTCGAGCTTTTTGACCAGGCTGGCTTCCGAATAGCGGGGCGGCGGCTGGGTGAAATGCTGGAGCTTGCGCAAGTCCTTACGGTCCATGGCTTCGCCTTCATGGACGTCGGGCAGCAGCTTGTCACCGTCATCATCGTCGGAGTCGTCGCGGTCTTCGCGGTAAAGCGTCAGGAACCCATCGAATTTGACCACCGATCCGGTGGCGCGAAACCCAAGTTTCGCGTCTTCGGACACAATGTCGACCGCCACCTGATCGAGAATGGCGCTTTCCATCTGGCTGGCGATGGTGCGGCGCCAGATCAGTTCGTATAGCTTCAGTTGCTCGCGGTCGAGATAGGCCGCAACGTCCGCCGGCCGGCGGCTGACGTCGGTGGGGCGGATCGCCTCATGCGCTTCCTGAGCGTTTTTTGCCTTGGTTTTGTAGAGCCGGGGTGCCGACGGCAGATAGGGCGCGCCATACTGGCTTTCGATCAACTGGCGGGTGGCGCCGATGGCTTCGGCGGCCATCTGGACGCCATCGGTTCGCATGTAGGTGATCAGGCCAACCGTTTCTCCGCCGATGTCGATGCCTTCATAGAGCCTCTGTGCCACCTGCATGGTGCGGCTGGCCGGAAGATAGAGTTTGCGCGAGGCTTCCTGCTGCAAGGTCGACGTGGTGAACGGCGGATAGGGATGGCGTTTGGCCTGTTTGCGTTCGACCGATTCGACATGATAAAGGGCCGCCAGCGCCTTGACTTCGGCGGATTTGGCGGCCGCTTCGTCGCCGAGGCCGAATTTATCCAGTTTGGCGCCGTCGAGGCGGGTGAGTTGGGCGGTGATCTGCGCGTGGCGGGTGGTCAGGAAATCGGCTTCGAGAGTCCAATATTCCTGGGCCCGGAAACTCTCGATCTCGGCTTCACGTTCGCAGATCAGCCGCAGCGCCACCGATTGCACCCGTCCGGCCGAGCGCGAACCCGGCAGTTTGCGCCACAGCACCGGAGACAGGGTGAAGCCGACCAGATAGTCGAGGGCGCGGCGGGCCAGATAGGCATCGACCAGTTCCTGATCGAGATCGCGCGGATTGCGCATGGCGTCGAGAATCGCCGTCTTGGTGATTTCGTTGAACACCACACGTTTGACGTCGATGCCCTTCAGCGCTTTGCGCTCTTCCAGGACGCGGCGGACATGCCAGGAAATCGCTTCGCCCTCACGATCCGGATCGGTGGCGAGAATCAGGCCGTCGCAGCCTTTGAGCGCCTGGGCGATCTCTCGGATGTGTTTCTCCGATTTCGGGTCGGTTTCCCAATCCATGGTGAAGTCGTCATCGGGACGGACCGAGCCGTCTTTGGGCGGCAAGTCGCGAATATGACCGTAACTGGCCAGCACGGTATAGCCGGTGCCGAGATATTTATTGATGGTTTTAGCCTTGGCAGGCGATTCGACGACGACGATTTTCATGGGATTCCAAAATGTACTTGGCAGATGATTTAAGATTTTTTCTTACGGCAGCAACGAAATCTGGTTGTCCGGATGACGTTCCAACCGTCCCGCGAGTTCGAGCTCGATCAGGACCATCGAGACCACGGCCGGTGACAATTGGCATTGACGGATGATTTCGTCAACCATTACGGGGGCGGGAGTCAATGCCGGGAGAATTATTTTACGCGCTTCGGCAAGTTCGTCGTCGGCCGGTTCGGCCATTTTTACGACGTTGGGAGGTGATGATGTCGCGCGATAGGGTCCGCGGGGCGCCAGGACATCGAGCACGTCGGCGGCCGATTCCACCAGGATGGCACCTTGCTTGATCAGGCCGTTTGTTCCCTGACACCGTGGGTCGAAGGGAGAGCCGGGGACGGCAAAAATGTCGCGACCTTGATCGAGGCCAAAGCGGGCCGTGATCAACGATCCGGACTTGGGTGCCGCCTCGACCACGACGATTCCCTTGGATAGGCCGGAAATCAGACGATTGCGCCTGGGAAAATGGGCGGCCTGGGGTTCCCGACCCGGGGACATTTCGGAAATCACGCATCCCTCGGCGCAGAGTCTTTCGTAAAGACCACGATTTTCCTCTGGATAGACGATATCGACGCCGCCAGCCAGGACGGCGATGGTGCCGGTCGCCATGGCGCCGTCATGGGCGGCGGTGTCGATGCCGCGCGCCATGCCGGATGCCACCACCCAGCCCTGTTCACCCAAATCGATCGCCAAGGTTTTGGCCATCCGGCGACCGAGCGCCGAGGCATTGCGCGCCCCCACGATGGCGACCGTGTCGGCGTTCAACAGGGACGGATTTCCACGGACACAGAGCACAGGTGCCGTTTCCAATGGTCGAAGCGCCGCCGGAAAATCGTCTTCCACGCTGGCGATCAGGCGGGCGCCCAAACGATCGAGAGCGTCGAGTTCGCGCTCGGCGGTGCTGACGCTGCAAACCGTGAAGGACCGCTTGCCGCCGCCCTGTCGCGCCAGGGATGGCAGATATTCCAGCGCTTTGGCCGGCGTGCCGAAGCGTTCCAGCAAGCGAAAGAAGGTGACTGGCCCAACATTTTCGCTGCGGAACAGGCGCAACCAGTCCCGGCGTTCGACAAACGTTAAGCTCCGATGATGCTCCCCCATGCGCCAAATCCATGAGGGAGCGAGGCGAACAAGTCAAGAACATTGTGTGGCGGGGGCGATTGCGGAGGCGGAATTTGTAAAAGAGACACTTGCCAGCGGGTGTCGTTCGCGGCACTATTGAACTGCATTAAGAACGTTTGTTCTTTACACAGAACAAACGGCATGTGAAAATGTCGGTCCCTGTTCTCTTCGAGCCCAGTCTTAAGGATAAAACGTGATGAACAAGATTCGATTGAGTGGGGTGATTCCCCCGTTGGTGACCCCGGTCGACGAACAGGGACGATATGTCGCGTCTGCGATGCGAGCGATGCTGGAATACCAGATCGCGGCGGGGGTCAATGGGGTTCTGGTCTTGGGAAGCACTGGCGAGTTCAGCCAGATGGACATCGCGATGCGCAAGGACATTCTTGAGCAGGTCATCGAAGATGTCGGTGGCCGGATTCCGGTTCTCGTCGGAATCGGAACACCGTCCACGCGGGAAACGATCATGTTCGGCCAGCACGCCAAAGCGGCTGGCGCGACGGCGGCTTTGGTCATCAATCCCTATTACACGCCGCTGTCAGAAGCCAATCTTTCGGCGCATTACCGGGAGGTCGCCGCCAATGTGGACATGCCGCTGTTCTTGTACAACTACCCGGGGATGACCGGGCAAGACATCAGCCCGTCGCTGGTCAAGGAACTGGCTTTGGCCTGCGAGAATATCGTGGGCATCAAGGATTCGGTGGAGGCGGTGGCCCATACCCGGCAGATTATTCTCGAGGTGAAGCCGTTACGCCCGGATTTCATGGTGTTCGCCGGTTATGACGATCATTTGCTGAACACGTTGATCCTGGGGGGGGACGGCGCGATTCCGGGCACCGTCAATTTTGCGCCCGAGGTGGCTTGCGCGCTCTATCAAGCGTTCCGACGCAAGGACTATGAGGCCATGTTCGCCGCCCATCGCCGGATCGCGGCGCTGACGGCGATCTATGGGATCGATACTCCGGTTTATGCCGTGGTCAAAGAGGCGGTGCGCATGGTCGGCGTGGCTATTCCCGATTCGGTTCTGCCGCCGGCCCGCAAATTGGGTGCGAACGGCCGCGACCGCATTGCGGCCGTTCTGAGATCCGCAGGCATTGCCGTTTGAGAGCCCGGTCTAATTTCGTTGCCTAATCTGGAGACATGTTATGTCGTTGCCAAAAATCAAAACCGCTCGCGCTTTCTTCATGGGCGGGGCTTCCGCCGAAAAAGGGAAGGGTGGCGGTGACTATCACGACCAGGGGGCGAACCACTGGATCGACGATCACATCGCCACGCCGATGAGTAAATACGCAGCCTATGAACAGTCGCGGCAGTCTTTCGGGATCAACGTCTTAGGCACGCTGATCGTCGAAATCGAGGCCGACAACGGCGTGAAGGGATTTGCCATCTCGACCGGCGGTGAGATGGGCTGTTTCATCGTCGAGAAACATCTTGTCCGGTTCATCGAGGGCAAGTGCGTTTCCGATATCAAGCTGATCCAAGATCAGATGCTCAATGCCACGATGTACTATTCGGGATCGGGCGGTGTCGTGATGAATACGATCTCCTGCGTCGATTTGGCGTTGTGGGATCTCTTCGGCAAGGTTGTGGAATTGCCCGTTTACAAATTGCTGGGCGGTGCGGTTCGCGACGAATTGCGGTTCTATGCGACCGGCGCCCGTCCTGATCTCGCCAAGGCGTTCGGCTTCATCGGCGGCAAGATGCCGGCTCATTGGGGACCGCATGATGGTGACGAGGGCATCGCCAAGGATTCCGCGATGATCGCCGAATATCGCGAGAAATGCGGTCCGGATTTTTGGTTGATGCTGGATTGCTGGATGAGCCAGGACGTCAATTACGCGACCAAGCTCGCCCACGCTTGTGCGCCTTACAATCTGAAATGGATCGAAGAGTGTCTGCCGCCGCAGCAATTCGAGGGCTATGCCGAGCTCAAACGCAACATGCCACCCGGCATGATGGTCTCCACCGGGGAACATCACGGGACGTTGCAGTCGTTCCGCACACTGTCCGAAACCGGCGTCGACATCATGCAGCCGGATGTCGGTTGGTGCGGCGGTTTAACGACCTTGGTCGAAATCTCCGCCATCGCCAAATCGCGCGGCCAGCTTGTTGTCCCTCATGGCTCGTCGGTCTATTCGCATCATGCGGTGATCACCTTCACCAACAGTCCATTCAGCGAATTCCTGATGAGCAGTGCGGATTGCGCGACGTTGCGGCCCCAATTCGATCCGCTTTTGCTGAATGAACCGGTCCCGGAAAACGGTCGTTTGCATAAGTCGGTCCTCGACAAGCCGGGCTTCGGGGTTGAACTCAATCCGGCCTGCGGCATCAAGCGACCCTACCAACACTGAAATCGACAAACCTTTTCCGACGGGCGTCACGCTCTGTCGGAAAAGGTTGTTTATAAAAAATGAATAAATATTACCTGTGAAACACTCTGGGAGGCTCAGCGATGGCCGAGGGCGTGGGAAATCTCTCTGGCGACGGCGCAAACGCGGTTTGCCAGAACCGGAAAGCGGTCGACGTCGATCTGTAAAATGGTGCCGACCACACTGATGGCGGCGACCACATTGCCGCGCATATCATGGATCGGCGCCGAAACACACCGGATGTTCGGAATATCCTCCTCGTCATCGGTCGCCCAGCCGCGGCTGCGGATCAAGGCCAAATGGTCCTTCAAGGCGTGGGCATCGACGATCGTGTTGGCGGTCTTGGGCTTCCAGTCGACGTGGGTCAGGATATCGTCCAGTTTCGATTCGGGGAGCCAGGCCAGCAAGGCCTTTCCTAACGACGAACTGTGCAGAGACAGTCGTTTCCCGACCCAACTGTTCACCTTGATGGTGAGGTCGCCCTCGACCTTGGCCAGATAAACGGCTTCATGGCCTTCCAGAACGCCGAGATGGCAGGTCAGTTGCACTTCGGTGGCGAGAGCCTGGAGAAAGGGCAACGCTTCCCGTTCGACGCCGCGTTGGTTGGCCGCCATCGTTCCCAGTTCGAACAGCCGCAACCCCAGCACATGCTTGCCTTCCGGCAGCACATGCAGAAGGCCCAACTGGCAGAGTGTCGTGATCAATTGATGGGTCGAGCTTTTGGCAAGGCCGGTACGTTTCTGAATTTGACCAAAAGAGAGCCCCGGCTCGCGGGCGACCAGATCGACGATGGAAAAGCCCTTGGTCAGGGCTGGCACCAACGTCGGCGGGCTTGAAGACGGGGGCGGCGAGGACATGGACGGATCGATTCTCTCTTGCAGTTTTTGTGGTTCATGCAGAGACCGCAGGACTCCCGTCAGCCGATGCTCAACAGAATCTGTCCGGTTTCAACGCCTTCATTAATCGAGACGGCGATTTTTATCACGGTTCCGCTGTGTTTGGCGAAGACTTCGGTTTTCATTTTCATCGCTTCAATGACGGCGATCTTGTCGCCGATCTGAATTTTGGCTCCGATGCCGACGTCGATGGAAAAGATGACGCCGGCCAGCGGGGCCACTTCATCGCCTGCGCCAGCCGCCACCGGCGCTGGCGTGGGAGCGACGGGCGGTGGTGCTCCGTTTGCGGATGCGGTTGCCGTCGACAGGGCCGGAGCGGGTGCCGCGGCGACGGGAACATGCAAGGGTTCGACGCCATCGCTTGGTAATTCCTCGACGGCCACATTGTAGATCCGGCCTTCGACATTGATTCTGTATTTCTTGAGCATGAACCGGCTCCTTGGGGCGGACGAGGTCAGTGAGGATTGTGCGACGTCTGATGCATCCACCGGCCTTCGGCCGACCAGCTTGCGCTGTTTCGTCCGTCGCTGATATGGACGATACGGTGACCGGACTGCATCATGCTATGCACGACCGCCGTGATGACGGCGATGTCGTCTTTGGCAATGTCGTCGGACGCCGCCATGGCTTCGGGCGGAAGCGTGGCGGCCGGCACGGGGGCATCCGTTTCCGCCGGTGGCTGAATTCGCCGCAGAAAGGCGGAAACGATGCGGACAAGCCAATAAAGGCATGTGCCGGCACCGATGACGGCGAGAATATTGATTATTGTGGCGCCGCTCATGGTGTGTTCTCCCTCATAATGGGATGTTCCCATGCTTCTTGGGCGGACGCATTTCGCGTTTGGTCAGCGATTTTCGCAGGGCCAGCGCGACCGTCGAGCGGGTGGCGGCGGGATCGATGACGTCGGTGATATAGCCGTTGCGGGCCGACAGATAGGGAGAGGCGAATTCGGCGCGGTAGGCCGCCGCCAATTCCGTGGCTTTGGCCTTGCGATCCGGGGCTTCGTTCAGTTCCTTGCTGTAGAGGATATTGATGGCCCCCTCGGCGCCCATCACGGCGATTTCGGCGGTTGGCCAGGCATAGACGAAATCGGCGCCCATTTCCTGGGAGCACATGGCGAGATAGGAACCGCCATAGGCTTTGCGGAGAATAATCGTGATCTTCGGAACCGTGCCGGACGCATAGGCGAAGAGCATCTTCGCGCCGTGACGAATGATGCCGCCGCGTTCCTGCTCGATGCCCGGCAGGAATCCGGGAACGTCGACCAGGGTGACCACCGGAATATTGAAGGCGTTGCAAAAGCGGATGAAGCGCGCCCCCTTGTCCGAGGCGTCCATGTCGAGGGCGCCAGCCTTGACCATCGGCTGGTTGGCGATCAGCCCGACGACCATCCCTTCGATGCGGCCAAATCCGACGATCAAATTGCCGGCGAAATTAGCGTGGACTTCCAGAAATTGCCCCGTATCGACCAAGCGCTCGATAATGGTCCGCACATCCATCGGCTTTGACGAATCATCGGGGATGAGATCGTATATCGAGGGATCCTCGGAGAGAACGATGTCCGGTGACATCTGGTGGGGCGGTTCTTCCGAATTGTTGGCCGGCAGGTAACTGAGCAGGCGCTGGACCAAGGCAACGGCATGCGTATCATCTTCGGCGACGAAATGAACGTTGCCGCTGACCGAGGAATGCACAGCGGCGCTGCCGATCTGATCCATGGTCACCGCTTTGCCAGTCACGGCCTTGATGACGTCCGGTCCCGTGATGAACATATAGGCGTTTTCTTTGGTCATGATGACGAAGTCCATCAGCGCCGGCGAATAGGCGGCGCCGCCGGCACAGGGACCACAGACCACGGCGATTTGCGGGACGACGCCGGACAACAGGACGTTGTTGTAAAAGACATTGCCATAACCGGACAGCGCATCGACTCCCTCCTGGATACGGGCTCCGCCCGAATCCTTGAAGGCGACCAGGGGGACGCCCATAGTGGCGGCCGTCTGCATGGCGGTGACGATCTTGGCGGCGTGAACCTTGCCGACCGAGCCGGCCGCGACGGTAAAGTCCTGGCTGAAGGCGGCAACCACCCGCCCATTCACATAACCGGTGCCGACGACGACGCCGTCGCCCGGCAATTCCTTTCTCTGCATGCCAAAATTACGCGCCGAGTGATGCGCTTGGGTGCCGACTTCCTGAAAGGTTCCGTCTTGGAACAAAGCGGACAGGCGTTCCCGAGCCGACATGAGGCCTTTTTCATGACGGGCGTTGATCTTGTCTTTACCGCCGCCGGCCAAAACCTTGTCCCGGCGGGTTCTCATCTCTTCGAGTAATTTAGCAGAGAGAGTCATGATCCTATTTATCCTGGGTCAATAGATGAGAGACATGAGGATGAGTCTTTAAGAGAGTAGCACCATAGGAGGGCCTTGGCATGCCCGATGATTCAGAGATATTCTAATGATTGATTTGTTATCAAGGAAATGTGAGCAATATGAGAGTTTTTTGTCTCTGGGAGTAAAGAAAAGCCGGCGAAATAAGCCCCCCAATTTCGCCGGCACACTCTTAATCGTTGACGATCTTCGTTCCGAGAACAGCGAGAAATTGCGCCAGCCACGCCGGATGAGCCGGCCAAGCCGGCGCCGTCACCAAGAGGCCGTCGGTGACAGCCTGGTCGACGGGGATGTCCGCATAAATTCCACCAGCCAAGGCGACCTCCGGTGCGCAGGCCGGATAGGCCGATACGGTCTTCCCGGTGAGAACGCCCGCAGCGGCGAGCAGTTGCGGGCCATGGCAGATCGCCGCGATCGGTTTCCCGTTGTTGGCGAAATAGCGCACCAAGGCAAGCACCGATTCGTTCAAGCGGAGATATTCCGGCGCCCGTCCACCGGGTACGACCAGGGCGTCATATGTCTCGGCTTTGATATCGGCGAAGCTGGCATTCAAAGCGAAATTATGACCGGGTTTTTCGCTGTAGGTTTGGTCGCCCTCAAAATCGTGGATCGCCGTTCGTACGCTTTGGCCGGCGGTTTTTCCGGGACAAACCGCGTCGACCTGATGTCCGACCATCTTCAACGCTTGAAAGGGAACCATGGTTTCGTAATCTTCGACATAGTCGCCGACGATCATCAGAATTCTCTTGCCACCCATTGTCTGATCTCCATTAAGCCAGAACCGGCGTCCGTGACGTCCGTCGCCGCCGGCAACCATCGGTGGTGTGCGGACGTTCGGATCGAGTGGAAACTGTACAGGAACAGAGGGCGGAGCGCACTCTCTGCGGCCCTTCGTGGTGGGAGGGAATTGACGTCGTTCTTGAGTTTCCCCGTGATGCGGCTTGGTCGTTCCATGCGGATTTATTCTTAATTATGAAGGCGTTTAAGCCCCTTCATGACGAAGCAGGATAGCATCTCTTGCTTAAAGCAAGCTTTCAGCCATCCGACGTTCATCTCCGAGAATGGCGTCCCACCAATACCCTCTCCAAAAGAAAACACCCGCACCCGGACCGGCAACAGTGCCGAGCAGAGTACGGGCGTGATCAGGTCGTTGGAGGGGCTGGGCCGTGTGGCGCCGCCCCGTTGTTTTGTCAGAAGAGCAGCACCGACAGCCCGTAAGCGACCACGGTGGAAACCGAAACGCCGAGCAGCCCGGGGATCATGAAGCTGTGGTTGAGCAGATAGGTGCCGATATTGGTCGTGCCGGTGCGGTCCATGCTGATGGACGCAAGGTCCGACGGATAGAAGCAGAAGAAGAAGTAGGCGTAGCACGAGGGGATCACGGCCAGCATCTGGTGCGTGGACAGGCCGAGCGTGTAGCCGAAGGGCATCATGATCACCAGCACCGCCGCCTGGCTTTTCACGAAGGCGGAGACGGCGAACATCGCCAGTGCGAAGGTCCACGGCGCGTACTGCACCATCTCCTTGATGTTGCGGATCAGGAAGTCTTGGTTGCCGCTGACGAAGCAGTCGCTCATCCAGGCGATGCCGAAGATGGCGATCACCGCAGTCATGCCCGCGGTGAAGACGCCGGACTTGCCGACATCCGACGACTTCACATTGCAGGAGAAGAGGATGAGGGCGCCGGCGCTCATCATGACGATCTGTACCACCGTGGTGAGCGGCAGCATCTTGCCGTTGTAGTGCGGCAGCAGCGCGGGGAAAAGCGCGAGGATCACCACCAGCAGGATGCCGCCGAAGAACAGGCACACCGAAAGTGGCGCTGCCTTGGGCAGGGTCTTGCCCAGTGTGGTGACGTCCTGTTCCAGGGCGGCGCGGAAGGCGGGGTCCTTCAGACGGTCCAGGAACACGGGGTCCTTGTCGAGATCCTTGCCGCGATTCATGCTCCACAGCGCCGCCACCAGCACGCCGACGATGCCCGAGGGGATGGTAATGCTCAGGATGTCGATCAGGGTCGCGGGGTCACCGTTCTTGGCGGAAAGCGCCATGAAGCTCGTGACCGCAGCCGCCACCGGGGAGGCGGTGATGCCCATCTGCGAGGCCACCGAGGCGACGCCCATCGGCCGTTCCGGGCGGATCTTCGTCTTCAGCGCCACATCGGCGATCACCGGCAGCAGCGAATAGACCGCGTGCCCGGTACCGACGCACATGGTCAGGAAAAACGTGCAGAGCGGGGCGAGAATGGTGACCCGTTTCGGGTGCGCGCGCAGCAAGCGTTCGGTTCGCTGCACCATCCAGTCGAGCCCGCCGGCCACCTGCAGCGTGGCCGAGGCGGTGACCACCGCCAGAATGATCAGCATGACGTCGATTGGCGGATTGGCGGGAGGATTGTGGAAGCCGATGGTCAGGACGGTGACCCCGAAACCTCCCAGCAGCCCCAGGGCTATGCTTCCACGGCGAATGCCGATCAGGATTGCGCCCAGCACCAGGACGAACTGAATCCAGAACTGAACCATCGTTTGTACCCCTTTACGTTCAACTCGTCCGGGCGGAATGGTGACGTCGGCGTGCCCAGCGGGTTCTTATCGTTCGGGAGGGGAGCATTACACGAAAATTCGGCAGTATCACACAAGAAAAATAAGGAAAATGCTTGTCTCCGAGCGTCCCGCGAGATCACCGCTTGTAAGCGGCAGGCACTCCTCCGTCCGCTGGATTTTTCAGCTTCCGTGCTTCGCTTGATACATCGCGCCGTCGGCGAAGTCCATCAAGGTTGCGACATCCGTAGCGTGATCCGGGTAAATGCCAATACCCAAGCTGGCCCCGATGGTCAGGGTCTTCGTGGTCAGCTGAAGCGGTTGGGATAGTAGGTTCTTCAGCTTGTTCTGCAATTCCATGACTTCCTCGGAGGAGGAGAGGTCTTCAAACAGGATGACGAATTCATCGCCGCCCACTCTGGCGACAGTGTCTGTGGAACGAACGCCCTGTTTGAGGCGATTGGCCACTTCTTTCAACACTTCATCCCCCACGGCATGTCCGTAGGTGTCGTTGATCGGTTTGAATTTATCGAGATCAACAAAAATGAGGGCGAACCGCTGTCGATAGCGGTCGGCGCGTTTGAGCGCCTCATCGACCCGGTCGGTGAGCAGATGGCGGTTGGGCAGGCCCGTGAGCGCGTCGTGATGCGCCATGTGGAAAATCCGGGCTTCATTGGCCTTGCGCGTCGTGATATCGCGCATGATGCCGGTAAAGCTGACCTGTTCTCCCTGCTGAAGGGAGCGGATGGCCATCTCAAGATCGATGGGGTCGCCGCTCTTCCGTTTTCCGGTGACATTGACCGCCGATCCGACCTTGTCGCCCAGAGCATCATCATCGCTGTTCTGGTTATTGAGAAGTGCGCCCGGAATAAGGCTGCGGATGTTGCGTCCGAGAACTTCGCTTTTGCTGAAGCCAAAAATCTTTTCCGCCGCTGGATTGAAGGTCTGGATAAGGCCCATGTCATCCACCGTGACGATGCCGTCGGCCACCGTGTTGATGATTCCCTCAAGTCGCTGTTCTCGCTGGCGCAGCGCTCGCGCGGCACGCAGATGTTCGGTAATGTCGTGGGCTTCCAGAAAATACAGATGATCTTTGCCGAGATATTTGACCCAGACTTCGACATCGATATCCGAGCCGTCTTGGCGCACAAGCTTCATGGAAACCAAGCAGGCCTCTTCGGCGAACAAGGCAATGCCAACCGATGCCAACTCGGCATAATCGCTGTGCACGAAGCTGAAAAAGGATCGATTCACCGCCGCTCGCGGGTGATCGAGTCCCAGCAGGCTCGCTCCGCAGGGATTGAGATGGACGATTTCATCGCCGACACAAATCGCCACCAGATTGTGCATCTGGTCGAGCAATCCGAGGGAATGTTCCATATCGTCGAGGATATCGTTCGGTAAGGCTATGGACTCCTGAACGGAGATCATTGTTTCCTCAAGGAAAAAGTTTTTTATTGGTTGATTTTCTTACGGCGTGTGAGCGTCCCATGAAAGATGGTGGCATGGGCTTGTTCAAAAATGTCGCTGAAGTTGCGCGGAGTGTAACTAAAATTTTATGGATTTGCACCCAAAGGATGATCCTCCTGATCGATTCGGAAATTAACGTCAGCGGAAACAGCCGATTTTCGCATTTTCGACGCGATCAGGACAGGCGCCGGGGGCTATGGAGTCCCTCGCACCGCGGCACAGTGATGCTGACAGGTTGACCGTCTGATGAAAATCGTACCCGTCAGGGGCCTTTTTTCTTGCCGCCGATGCGCGGCTCTTCGCCTTTCAGCAGGCGTCTGATGTTGGCGCGATGGCGAATGAACCCAAGGATGGCAAGTCCCGCAGCCATGAGGGCATGGGCCGGAGTGGCGAAGATCAAGGCGATGACGGGCGACGCCAGTAACGCCGTCAGCGCGGCCAGCGAAGAAATGCGAAACAGTCCGGCAATCACCAACCAGGTGAGGCAGGCGCCCACGCCGACGGGCCATGCCGTGATCAGCAGGACGCCAAGTGTCGTGGCAACGCCTTTTCCACCCTTGAACTTGAGCCAGACCGGAAAATTGTGGCCGAGAACGGCGGCGAAGCCGGCGACCAGTCCGGCATCGGTACCCAGAACCCACATCGCGGCGAAAGCGGCGAAGGCTCCTTTGCCGCTGTCGAGAACCAAGGTCGCCGCCGCCAATCCCTTTCGTCCGGTGCGGAGCACATTGGTCGCGCCGATATTGCCCGAACCGATGGCGCGGATATCCCCCAACCCAGCCATGCGGGTGAGGACCAAGCCAAAGGGAATGGATCCTAACAGATAGCCGAGTATCGCGGCGAGGAGGAGAGCCGCCACCTCAGGCATCGGCGGTAAAGACGGTGCGGCCGTCGACGACCGTGCGGAGAACCATGCCTTGCAAAGGGCGACCGTCGAAGGGCGAGTTTTTCGACTTGCTGTGGAACCGATCGGGATCAACGCGCCACGCGCGATCGGCATCGAAGATCAGAAGATCTGCGGCGGCGCCGACTTTCAATTGACCGGCGGGTAAGCCCAGCAGTCGTGCCGGCGCCCAACTCAGAAGCGCGATGGCCTTGAGCAGGGAGAGATGGCGGTTGTGGTAGAGTTCAAGCGTGACCGCCAGCAATGTCTCAAGGCCGACGCCACCCGTTTCGGCCTGGGCGAAGGGGAGGCGTTTGGAATCCTGATCCTGCGGCGCATGGTCGGAGGCGATGACATCGATCACGCCGTCCTTGATCGCCGCGACAATCGCCTGACGGTCGGCTTCGGAGCGGAGCGGCGGCGACAATTTGGCGAAGGTGCGATATTCGCTGACGGCCAGTTCGTTCAGGGCGAAATAGGGCGGCGCCGTATCGCAGGTTACGGGCAAGCCCCGGTCCTTGGCCCGGCGGATCACCTCGACGCCAGCCGCTGTCGAGAGGTGGGCGGCATGATAGCGTCCGCCGGTGAGCTCCACCAATCGGATGTCGCGTTCGAGCATGATGGCTTCGGCGGCGGCGGGGATTCCGGAAAGACCGAGACGGGTCGACAATTCGCCTTCGTTCATCGCCCCGTTTTCGGCCAGGCTGGGCTCTTCCGGATGTTGGATGATCATCAGGCCGAAGGTCGCCGCATAAGCCAAGGCGCGGCGCATCACCTGGGCGTTCTTGATCGCCTTCGTTCCGTCGGTGAAGGCGAGAGCGCCGGCTTCCGCCAGCATGCCGATTTCGGCCAATTCCTGACCGGCCAACTGTTTGGTCGCCGCAGCGTAGGGGTAGACCTTGGCCAAACCGTTTTTGCGGGCGCGGCGCGCGACGAATTCGACGGTCGCGACATCGTCGATGACCGGATGCGTGTTGGGCAGGCAGACCATCGATGTGACGCCGCCGGCGACAGCGGCTTCACCGGCCGAATGCAATGTTTCCTTGTGCTCTTCGCCCGGTTCGCGCAGTTGGACGCGCATATCGACCAGTCCTGGAGCCAGATAGGCGCCTTGACAGTCGACCACTTGGATGTCGGAGGGCACGCCGTCGGCAAACAAACCGGGGCCGATGTCGGCGATCTGTTCGCCATCGGTCAGCAAGGCGCCGCTCTCGTCCAATCCGCTGGCTGGGTCGAGAAGACGGGCGCCAATATAGGCGACGCGGCCGGAAGCGTGAGTGGTCATCAGGCGTGGCCTCCCGCCGAATCCCGGGTGAGCACATCAAGGCAGGCCATGCGGACGGCTACTCCCATTTCAACCTGTTCGCGGATCACCGAACGTTCGACGTCGTCGGCCAGATCGCTATCCAATTCGACGCCGCGGTTCATCGGGCCGGGATGCATGATCAGCGCGTCCGGTTTTGCGGCTTTCAGCTTCTTGTAGTCGAGGCCGAAGAAGTGGAAATACTCGCGGATGGAGGGAATGAAGTTGCCACGCATGCGCTCGTTCTGGACGCGCAGCATCATGACGATATCGACGTCTTCCAACCCTTTGACCATATCGTGGAAGACCTCGACGCCCAGCCGGTCTACTTGTGACGGCAGCAAGGTGCGCGGCGCCACCAAGCGGACGCGGGCCCCCATGGTATTGAGCAGATGAATGTTCGAGCGGGCAACCCGGCTGTGCAGAACGTCACCGCAGATGGCGACGGTCAGCCCATCGAGATGTCCCTTGCGCCGACGGATGGTCAAGGCGTCCAGGAGAGCCTGCGTGGGGTGCGCGTGCGCGCCGTCGCCGGCGTTGATGACCGCGCAATTGACCTTTTCGGACAACAGCTTCACCGCGCCGGAATCGGGATGTCGGACCACCAGCACATCGATATGCATGGCGTTCAGCGTCATCGCCGTGTCGATCAATGTCTCGCCCTTGGCCACCGAACTGGCCGAGACTTGCATATTGATCACGTCGGCGCCCAGGCGCTTGCCGGCCAATTCGAAACTGGTCCTTGTCCGGGTCGAGTTTTCGAAAAAGAGATTGATGACGGTCTTGCCGCGCAGACTGTTCGACTTGCGATCGGCAGAACGATTCTTTTCCACATAGCCGTCGGAGAGATCGAGCAATGCGGTGATCTCCTGCGGCCCAAGGCCTTCGATGCCGAGGAGATGGCGCTGAGGGAAGCGGAATTGGGTCATGGGGGGAACTATATGTCGAGCCCGCCCGACCGGCAAGAGGGGTGGGAGGGTTAACCCTTTTTTTCCTGTTCCATCAATTGATAGCGGGCGTCCGCCAAGTCTTGGCCGGAGGTCCGGATGATCCGCACCAAGGACTGAATCAAGGCGTTCAGTCCTTGCGGCGCGCCATCCATCATCTGAGCGATGGAGGCCTTGGAGACCACCACACAGATCGTGTCCTCGCGGGTGATGGCGGTGGCCATGCGCGGATTGGCGTCGATCACGCCCAACTCGCCAAACATGCCCCAGGGACCGACGTCACCGAGCGAAACCCTGCGCCCGTTGATGTTTTTCTCGATTCGAACTTGGCCGGCCTCGACGATATAAGCGCAGTCGGCCTGGTCCCCTTCCTTGAAGATCATCGTATTGGCGGGAAAGGACCGACGTTCGGGGGCTGCACCTTTTCGTCTGTCGTCCACGCTATCCATGATAATCTCCGGGCGATTCACTAGACTTGATTTGGGAGCATATTGTTACGTGAAAGAAAAGGAAAAGGCAATCCGCAGTCAATATTTAAGTTATGTGAAGGATTCTACTGACCGAGAGTCCAGAGCCCCTTGCAGGATATAGGCTGCCGCCATTTTGTCGACAACCTCGGCGCGTCTTTTGCGAGAGGTGTCGGCTTCGAGCAAGGTCCGCGTCACCGCGGCGGTCGACAGTCTTTCGTCCCAAAAGGCGATGGGAAGATCGCGCAAGGCCAAGAGATTGGTGGCGAACTGTCTGACCGATTGGCAGCGAGGCCCTTCCGTTCCATCCATGCTGACCGGAAGACCGAGGACGAGGCCGGCGACATCCTTGGAATCGACGATGTCGAAAAGCTCCTTGATGTCTTTGGTGAATTTTGTGCGAGCGATGGTCACCAGCGGTGTCGCCACCGTTCGGCTGACGTCCGAGAGCGCCAGGCCGATGGTCTTGGACCCGAGATCAAGGCCCAGCAGGCGTTGATCCCGGCCCAAGCTGGCTTTCAAATCGGCCGCGGACAGAATGGGCATGGTGACGCTCCTAGGGTGGTTGCGGGGAGGGGGGCGTCCCCAGGTCGGGCCCACTCATAGCATTCCGGTGGTGCGCCGTGAACTCTCAGCAGCATTCTTCTTCAAAGCGCTTCAAATGGCGAAGGCCGTCTTGGTCACCATGTTCCTCAAACAATTCTTCGATGAAATAGGTGTGCGAGCATAACAAACAAAGTTCGTCGGTGACTCGGTTCCGGGCGTCGTCCGCCGCTTTGATTCGGTCTTTGAAACGGTCCCAGAAGGGATTGCTTTTCGCAGGGTCGCTGATGATGGCGTTGACATGCAAGAGCACCTTGGCCGCGTTTCCCGCGCAATCGATGCCGCGGAAGGTGACATAACGTTCGTCGGATTTGATCGGAGTATCGTCGCTCATGGTTTCCAAATCGCTGGAGGCCCCCCTCCTTAAGCCACCTTAGGCCGAGCCTTGGCCGAAGGGCAACCACCGATGAGGAAATGGCGGCAGAGGACTGTGAACGACGGTCCTTGTGATCGCACTCCGGAATCAACTGGTCGCCGGTTGTCTCTTCATCTCTGCTCGGACCTGAATCAGGCGCATGAGCGCGATGATGGTCACGATGGTTGCGAGATAGGCCACCAATTGCAGGCCCGTGGGCGAATCGGTGTAACCGATGAGGGCGTGCAGCATCCGTCCGACCAGACTGTCATCGGCCAAAAGCCACGCGCTGTTCCAGACCGGCGTGGCCAAAGCCTCGGCATAACCACCTTGCTGTAGAAAGGCGACGGCTTGCGCGGCCATGCCGGCGGCCAAAAGGGTGATCAGGCCAGTGGTGGCGGCAAAGAGATGGCGTGTTGGAATGGAGAGAAGGCCTCCGTACATCAAAGCGGAAATGACGGCTCCGACCGCCACGCCGAGGACGCCACCCGTCAGCATCCCGGCGCTGGAGGTTCCGCCCGTCGCGGCGATCCCGTAGAGAAACAAGACGATTTCGGCGCCTTCGCGGAGGACTGCGATGCCGACGACCATCGACAAGGCGACCAAAGAGCGGCGGCCATCGGACACGGCGGCGCCGATATCACGCATGTCCTGGGCCATGGCGCGGCCATGGCTGGCCATCCAGACGTTGTGGGTGGTGAGCATGGTCACGGCGACGACCAGGATGGCGGCATTGAACAGCTCCTGGCCGGATCCCTCGAACCAACCGGCGATTTCTGCGGCGAATATGGCGACCAGGACGGCGCCGCCGACACCGCCTGCGATTCCGTAGGCAACCCACCGCCCTCGTTTGGGGACACCTTTGGTGGCGGCGAGGACAATGCCAATGACGAGTCCGGCTTCGATGATTTCCCGGAACACGATGATCAGCGAGGCGAGCATTGCCTTTATCTCCTTACGTCGCGACGAAAATCCTGGTCATTGAAGGTCTCAATGACAATGCGAATTAACGCCATTTCTCATGGAAGAGAGAGGGATGTCAAGGTAAATGCGAATCACTCGCAATTGCGGAGATATCTGGTTATCCGCGACAATTGCGAGTGCCGCCCAGCCGTTGGGGAACTCGCAATGATGGTGTGGACGGACCCGAACGATCGTTCGGGTCCATTGGTCCTTGTCCGTTATTTGTAAAGCAGCATGATCAACACGGTTATGCAGGCGATGATCATCCCCGGCGCATTGCGCTTCGCCGCGTCGAGAGGGGAGCAGCCGGCAAAGGCCGAACAAATGATCATGCCGCCGGCGATGGGCGACATGCTGCGTCCCAAGGCGCCGGCGATGGCCGCCGTGCTGCCCATGTCCATCGCGGTCAGGCCGAAACGTACAGCCTCCGGTGTCACGGCCCGATTGAAGGCGACCGCCGCGGCATCCCCGGACCCACACAT
>Ga0209415_10003508_pt1 | contig 29168 bp, 22 predicted proteins | sample PeaSoiSIISIP2007_FD_187696 | JGI IMG/M metagenome (GOLD analysis project Ga0209415, IMG submission 187696) | Peat soil microbial communities from Weissenstadt, Germany - SII-SIP-2007 (SPAdes) (version 2) | ecosystem: Environmental > Terrestrial > Soil > Wetlands > Peat | place: Germany...
TCGACATGGACGAGGCCTTCGAGGTCGCCCAGGATTTGACCTATCGCTTGGCCAAGGCGGCCTACAAACTTTAAGGCAACGAGGTCAGTGTCGGGCGTGATCCGGTTATCCACGAGATGGAGCCAACCGCCCCTGTTCGGTTCCCACCGCATATGACTGGATCGCATGAAATATCAAGCTGTGATGGGCACTGCTCATTGCGGCTTGGCTCGGCGCAAAGCGCCGCGCGCCGCCCGGCGATTGAGGGCTTCAGTGATCGGTTCCGATCACTGAAGGTCGGTATAAACGCTACGCTACGCTCGCGAACTTGCTCAGCACGCACACGCATGCTAGGATACTAGTGCTGGTATATTACGATACCAGATTGGTTGACCTGAGATGGCTTTTTGTAATGGCAAGGCCTTTGATGGAAATAGCTGATCACCCCAATTCCAAGTTATTGATGCAGCGTTCTATCAGTAGTGATGCTGGAAATTCCGGTATTATAATACCAAAAAGAGAGAATATAAAAATACAGGGAGTTAACGAATGAAAAAGTTGATGGCAACTATGATTGTTTCCGCCATTGTACTTTGTCCAATTGTGGCAATGGCGGCACACTATGATCTCGTTTATCCGAAATATTCGACGAAAGACGATCCTCGGGACCAGTTTCCGCTTGCCGTTCTGGATCTTGCTCTCAAGAAGATGAATGTCGATTTCACGGTCAAGCCGGCGTCGGAAGTCATGGAGAGAACCAGGGCGATCGCCAGCCTGCAAGCTGGCGAAGGCGTCAATATCATGTGGTCGTCGATGGGCGCGGAAATGGAAAAGAACCTGCGCCCCATTCGTATCCCGATTCACCGTGGACTGATCGGCCACCGCTTGTTCATCATCAACAAAAACCGGCAAGCTGATTTTTCCAAGATTACGACGTTGAACGATCTGAAAAAATTCACAGCCGGTCAGGGGCTTGGCTGGGCCGATATCAAGATCCTTGAAAACGTCGGACTTAAGGTGGATGCCAACAAATACGACCTCCTGTTCAAACAGATCGAGGCCGGCAACATTGATTATTTCCCGCGTGGCGCCAACGAAGCCTTTGCCGAAGTGGCGGCCCATCAAAGCACTGAGCCGTCCCTCGCTGTCGAAAGCCACATTCTGGTGGTCTATCCTTCCGACCAGATCTTCTATTTTGCCAAAGCCAATGAGGAATTGGCGTCGATCGTCGAAAAGGGACTCCTCGCCGCCTATGAGGATGGGTCCTACATGAAACTGTTCATCGGGACGCCCTCCATTCAACAGACGATGAAGGATGGCGCCTTCGACAAGCGCGTGCGGATCGATATTCCCAATCCTCTGCTGTCCGATGAAGACAAAGCCATTCCGGCCAAGTACTGGATCGGGCGATAGACTCTTGTGGGAGAGGGATTTTATTCCGCAGCCGGTTTACAGATTGCTTCGCTTTTCAGGCCAGACGGTAACAATCCCGTCCGGCCTGTTTGGCGGCCAGCAACGCGTCGTCGGCGCGGTTGACCGTATCGAAGAAGCTTTCGCCTGTGCGGTGTTCGGCCAGGCCGATGCTGACGGTGAGGTCGAGCGACGATGAGTCCCAGGGGATCGTCAACCGGCGGATGCTGCCCTGGACGCGTTCGATGACATGCTGTGCGACGTCGATCGGAGTCTGCGGCAGCAAAATCAGGAATTCTTCGCCGCCCCAACGGCCACACAGGTCATATTCGCGAAACTCCGCTTGCATGGTGCGCGCCAGAGCGATCAGCGCCTGATCTCCGGCATCGTGGCCATGCTGGTCATTGACCTGCTTGAAATGGTCGACGTCGAGCATGGCCAGGGAATAGCTGTAACCCTGTCGTTCGGCGCGTTGCGTTTCCGTCTTCAGCCGATCGACCAGCATGCGGCGATTGGCGAGGTTCGTCAGGTGATCGTGCGTCGAGGCTTCCTGCAAGGCGATGTTGAGATCCCGCATCATGTCTTGGTAGCGATCCGAGATGTGGGCCGCTTTTTCCAATTTGCGCAGTTGACGGTCGTAGCGCTGTTTCAGCGACGTCGTCTGTTCGCGCGCCATCTTCTGGAACCCGTCGGAAATATGGGTGACGCGTTCCAATCTCTCCAATTGCTCGCGGCTTTGCGACCACAGTTGAAAAAGGGCGTCGCGCAACGGATGGCCGGCATATTGCGGGTCGTTCAGCAGATCTTCGATAATGTCGTCCAGAGGCCGCTGGTCGCGTGTCGGGTGGGGCATGCTCAGTCGGTACGCGGCAGGATGGCGAACGGGAAGGTGCAGTCCTCCTTGAATTCCTCGGCCAGTTCGGCCACCCGTTCGTTGCGGCTGTCGTAATACCACGTCACCGAGACCGTTCGTCCGCCGGCATGTGCCGCCTCCAGCATGTCGAAGATGTCCATCATCGCCTTGATGCTGCTCGTATTCAGATAGATCAACTGGAGGACCAGGGTTAACGGCTGATCGCCAGACGTCAGGAAACGATCGACCCAGGAGATGACCGGACCAAACAGTTCGAAAGTGTTTTCAGGGTAGGAATCACCTTTCATCACCAACTGACCTGTGGACCAGTCTGCTTCGATGTCCGGTGCGGACTGTGTGCCGGGAATGCTCAAATTGTCGGTTGTCATGGTCACTTCTTCGGTCAGATGGTGGCACGCAGACTGAGGAACGCGCGCTGTCCTGTCAATTCCGTCAGGCTGGCCGCCAGTGGAGCGGAGGATCGGCGCGCAATGTCAAGCAATCCTAATCCAGCCCCCGTGGACGCCGCCGCTTCCCGCGGCTTGCGCAGTTGTTCCTTGTAAGCGGCTTTTAATTGGGCTTTGTCCAAAAGGGCCAACGCCGCGACCCGTGCGATCAGCGCCTGGCCATCGGCGATCTCGACCAGATTGCCCGCCGAAACGATATAGCGGTCGGCCTCGTCGCGGGCGATCACCACCGTCGCCGAGGCTTCCAACTCACCGTACCCGTTATTGGCGGAATAATGCCGGATGTTCTGACTCATTTCGATGTAGGTGGCGAAGACGTCGGTGGCCGAGGATGGTTGCGCCTGCTCGGCATGCAGGTAATTTTTCAGGGCATTGCCGATTTCCTCGATCAAACTGCGTGAGATCGGGCCATTGAAACAAAGAAGAATGCGCTGATCGGCGAAGCGTTCGCGCAGGGAATAGAGATCGGAAGCTTCCATCATGCCGTTATGGCTCCGCAAAGCGATCGGAATGTCAAAAACGCACCACTAGTCGAATCGAAAGGAAAGAACGGTGATATCGTCACGTTGAGGCCGGTTTCCCTGGTAACTGGCAAGGGTTTCGGCGATGGCCGCCCCTTGTTCGTAAAGGTTCAGCCGGGCATGCTGGCGCAGCATGGCGGCAAACCGCTCCTTGCCAAACCCAAAGCCATGCTCGCCACCAGCCTGATCGAGGAACCCATCGGTGGTCAGATAATAAGTGCGATCGGGCTGCAAGGCCAGTTCCTGATCGGCGTAGGCACCAATTCGTCGGTCGCCCAAGGAGCGGCGGCTTCCCTTGATTTCTTCGACCGCGACACCATCGCTCCAGTGAAGGGCGATCTTCGCCCCGGCGAATTGCAGGCATTTCCGATGACGGTCGATGTAGACGAGACCGGCATCCATATTGGTGGCGATGGCATTCGGCAGATGGCTGTCTTCGATCATCGCGCGCATGGCGGCATCCGTGCGCGTGAGAATGGCGGCCGGTGAACAAGGTCCGACCTCGTTCAGCGCATGGTCGATTGCGGCGCGCGCCAGCATGGTCATCAGGGCACCGGGAACGCCGTGGCCGGCACAATCGACGATACCGAGAAGACAATTGTCACCATCTTCGCGGAACACGTAAAAATCCCCGCCGACCACGTCGCGGGGTCGCCAAAAGACGAAATGATGCGGTCCCAGCGATTGCAGCATCTGGCGATCCGGCAGGATGGCCCGCTGGATGAGGCTGGCATAGTCGATGGAATCGCCCAGCTTCTTGTGGGCCGACGTCATCTCGCGGTGGCTGGACTCAAGAGCGGCCGTGCGTTCCCGAACTTTGCGTTCCAGTTCTTCGGTGTGATGTTTGACGCGATCGGCCATGACGCCGAAGGTGCGGCTCAAATCTCCGATTTCATCGGCGGTGGCCGCGGGAAGAGCGACTTCGTACTGGCCGCCCGCCACGGCCTGGGCGGAATGTTGCAAGCGGCGCAACGGTTGCAGGACCAAGGCTTCCACCGCATAGGCAAAGCCCATCAACAGCAGCAGCAGCAATATGGCGATGGCGATGGCGGCCGGGACGATCCAGCCGGTATCGATGAAATGCGCGGCGTCCAAATCGACTGCCGTCAGCACATGCCACCCAAGTTCAGGGATGAAGCCGTCGGCGATCAACTGATGCTTGCCATCCAAATCGACCCAAGTGGTTTTGGAATGTTCGGCATCTTGCTCGGCCGCATGCATGGTTTCTTGCAAGGCCTGCCGGCTGGCCGTGTCGCCCAAGAGATCGAGCAGGGTCGGCAACGCGTTTTGCGCGCCACTGCTGGCATTCATGACGATCAGGTTTTTGTTGCGATGGGCCTGGATGACGCCTTTGCGATCGATGATCATCGGTGTGACGCCGGCGGCATCACTGATGATAAAGTCCTGGATGAAGCTCGACAGATCGAGACCGGTTCCGGCGAGGCCAATCTTCTTGTCGCCATTCCTGACGACCACATTGAACCATAACTTGGTCTGATGAACCGCGGCGTCAGTATCGACATTGATATTGAAGCTCTCGGTATTGCGCAGGCTGGCGAAATACCAGCTATTGTCTTTGTTGTCCTCTTTCAGGGTTTCTACCGGCGTGTCGCAGGCTGCATGACCGTCGCAAAAATAGTAGTGGCGGCTGGAGTCGTTGGCCAGGAACCAGGAGTGGTCGCGGAAGGCCCGGCGGTAGCCGTCCATTTCCGAAAAAAGAAGAGTCCGTTTGGCGGGATTCGTTTCGTCTTCCATCCATTGGCGAAGCACTTCGGAATCGGCCATGCGGAGCGACAGCGCCAATTCACGGCTGATTGGCGCAAGAATTCGCTGCCGATTGAGGTCGTTGGCGTTTCTGGCGTAAGCCATGCCGAAGTCTTCGCGGATTCCCTTGATCGCTTGCCAGCCCATCAATGTGGCGGGAAGCAATGCAACCAGGCAAGCGATCAACAGCGCCAGTAACGACTTGCCACGAAGACCCAGCCGCCATGCGGCCGCCGGCCGATTTTCTCCACTATTTGGAGTGTGATTGTCCTGCAAGAGCCGATGCCTGAATTATTATTTTGTAAGCGCAGCGCGCCGGGGAAGTGACGGCGTCACAATACCCCAGGAGACGGTCATGGCAAAGGGGCTGGTCCAAGGCCAAGGCTTTCAAAAATACCGGATGACTTGCATGGTGAGGCTTGCCGACTGCGGAAACGACCCGTGTTCGCTCTGCGCACCGCCTAAATTGGCGGCCGCATAGAGCCCCATCGACCAATGATCGGACAGGTCATAACTGGCGGCCAATTGGGTTTGGCTCGACCCGTCATAGAGGCTGATAAAGGCGAACGCCGACAGTTCCAGGTGACTGATGACCGCATCCGTCCAGTCGGCGCGCAGGAATATCTGGTGACGGACCAGAGGGTTTTGCTGGTCGGCGGCAAAGCTGCGGACATACCACAATTCGTTTGCCAAAGAGGGGGCGCCCCGGGCGCTGGAGGCGAACCAGTCGCGCAAATCCCGGCGCGACAATCCGGCCTGATGAAGATGATATTCGGCGTTGACCGTGACCTTTTCGCTGCCGGTCCAGGAGGCGCCCAAGGCCAGATCGTTCTTGAAGCTGACGGCGCTGTCGGCCGATGCGGGGACGGGTGCGGTGGTCGGCAGCGTTCCGGTTCGCTTGCCGAAGGCGACGGCCTCGGCAACGCCCGAGGCTTGACGTCCGCCGGCCCATTCTCCGTAGGCGATGATGCTTTGCCCGACAGGATGAGAAAGGTTGAGGCCCCAGCGGGTCCGATCGGCCTCATGATAGAAAAGGGCTTGCGGCGAAAAATCGCCGATGTCTTGAGTGAGGCTGACCAGCATGCGGTCTTCGGCATTGGTGCGGCCGCTTCTGACGTCGAAGCCGCCAGGATCGGTTCCGGTCAGGGGGGAGGCGTCGGCCAGTTTGGGGCCAAAGGCTAATCCGGCCGATCCGTCGCTCCACAGGCGTTGAGCGTGGACCATGAAAGTGCCCAGCCGATTGTTGCGTAGCGCCGACGGATCGAGGTTCGTCTGATTGACCAGACTGCGCGTTTTGAAAAAGTCGGTCGGATTGAAGCCTAAGGCGCTGCCATTGCGCAAATTGACGCGACCGCTTTCGACATAGGTCTGAGAGACGGGTTCCCAGGTCAGATAGGCTTCGCGAAAATCGTTGGCGATGGATCGGTGGCTGGAGACGTCGAGATCGTTTCTCCAGGACAGATCAAGCCGGTCGCTTAACGTCGCCGATAATCCATCGGCCCAATCTCGATGCGCTGTGACATCAAGGCTGCTGCGGGCTTGCACGTCGGGCTGATGGGCCGAGGGCGAGGGGACCACCAGATTGTTGCGGCGGCCCGTCAGGCCAAGCGCGTCTTCCAAGAAGATCTTATTTTGTTGCGCCGTGCCGACATCGCGGCTGGTCTCGTCCGACGTGGCCGGCTGCGTGTCCGGAATGCGATCGAGGTCGAAATCCTCCTGGGCGATCACCGGGCTCGGGCCCGCGGCCATCCAAATCCCGGCCAGCATGAGGAAAAGGGGAGACCGCTTCATTCTTCGACACGCAACCGCGGCAGGAAGTCGCGCTGGAACCAGGCATCCGGGATGTCTTGGAATCGATAGTCGGTCATGGTCATGATGGTGACCAGATTGGGGTCGACGGCATCGATGATGATGGTTTCGGTCGGTCTTACTCCCTCCAACTGCGTTTCATATTTGCGGTAATAGGCGATTTTCAGCAAACGGCCGCTGTCCGAATAGAACTTTCCTTTGACCGGTCGGTTGCTGCCTTTTTCGATCCAATATTCGATGCGACTGTAGATGGCGTCCGCTGTCGATGCGGCGAGGTCGAGGTGCCAGCAGTCACGCGGTTGTCGATCCGCGTCCTGCAAGGTCTCAGTGCCCGTCAGGCTGGCCTGGTAGTCTCGGGCCAGATTGACGGAAACCACGTCGCCGTTCGATGCCTGACCGATCAGTCTTTGTTGCGGCGAGATCCGGATGCTGGCCTTCGATGCCGGGTCGTAGAACCACATCTTGGCTCCGTCGAGCAGCACCAGCTTTCCCTGATCGCGTGCCGGTTCAGCATAACGGACCAGATTGCTGAATTGGCGCGTGCTCTTGTCTTCCCGGGCGAAGACGACCAGGACCACCTTGTCGCGTGGCTTACCGCCGACATATTCGGCCAACGTGTTGGTCAAGCGGAAGGGGTGTCCCGGATTGCGAACCGCGTCGGAGGCGGTCACCAACTCCTGGGCGGTCTGGGCTTGGGCGGTGCCTGTGACCAGGAGGAGAGCGAGCACCATGAGAATCCCTCGCCCCTTGTGGGATCGACGCCGCCAAACGTGCCACTGGCGCGTTTGCGCCGGACGTCCAGTGGACGTCCGGACGGTGTCGATGGAGGGGCCCGCGTTAGCGGGAGGGTGAGGGGGCGTGCGTACGATGAACGCGGAAAATGAGAGTCTGTTCATGCATGTTTTCATGGCGCGCCGACGCGCGCCCCCCTCACCCGGCCGCTTCGCGGCCACCCTCTCCCGCAAGGGGCGAGGGTCGGAGTATTTGTGCGGAAATAACATCATGTCCCCCTCACACATGGCGTAACGCGTCGACGACGGTCATCCGGGCCGCGCGGTTGGCCGGGATCAATGCGGCCAGGGTGGCGATGAAGACCAATCCCAGCCAGACGCTGCCGATCAAATGCCCGACGCCGGAGGTCAGCAGGCGGAAGGGAATGGCGGCGGCTTGACCAGGTGGGGTCCAGGTGGCGCCTGAGCGATTGACCAGCGTGGCGACGATCAAGGCGAGGATCAATCCGGTGGTGGCGCCGATGGCGCCCAGCATCCAGCCTTCCAGCAGGAATTGCCGGCGGATGCCTTGTCGGCGGACGCCCATCGCGCGAGCCGTGCCGATTTCGTCGGTGCGTTCCATCACGCTCATGCTCATGGTGTTGACCACGGTGAATAAGACGATCACGCCCATCACCAGGGCGATGAAGGAAAAGATGGCGCCGAACAAGCCGATCACTTGATTGTATTGGGGCTGCAGTTCGGTGAAATCGCGGACTTCGAGGTCCTGCGCCTTTTCCTTGAACAGGCTGCCCAGGCGCGCGCGCGCCGACGCCATGTCCTCGCTGCGCTTGAGCTGCAAGACGATGCCGACGGCCTTGTGTTCGCCGCGTCCATAAAGCAGCTGTTGCGCCAGGTGCAGATGCATGGCGACGAAATTGTCATCCAATTCCTTGACGCCCTGGCGTTCGGCTTTGGCGATGGTGAGGCTCATCACATTGGGCGCGCCGCCGGCGGTGGCCGCGAGCAGATCGATGCGCGGAATGGAGCGGTCGGTCTGATCGGCGGTTTTGTCGCGCGCGGTCAATTCGGCCAAGTCGATCGGTGGCGGGGCGCTCGATACGGTCGTGGCGTCGGGGTGGGGGCTTTGCGGGCAATCGGCGATCCGCAGCGCTTGGCAGAGCCCGAGAATTCGGGCCAGGCCGACGCCGATCACGCCTTCGGTTTCGTTGTCGTCGGTCAAGCCTGAATTGATCGGCGGACGGTCGCGCACCATGCCATATTCGTCCCATTGCAGCATGCGGTCGCGATCCGAAGGGACGATGCCGACACCGAAAAAGGTTTTCGAGGCGTCGATGTCGAAATTGCCGGCGATGCCGAACAGGGTGACGCTTGGCGTGACCACCGCCAGCATGGGGGCGAGAACCGGATCCTCCTTGATCAGGCGGATGACCGACGGATAATCGGCGATGCCATAGGCTGCCGGATTGCCGGCGCCGAAGTCGAAATAGCCGGTGCGGAACACCGACAAATGACCGGTGCGTTCCACCGTCGTCGTCTGGAACCCGATGGTGATATAGGCCATGAACTCGCCGAACAAGGCGATGGCCATGAAGCCCACCGCCACCGCCGACATGGTCATCAGCGAGCGCCGCGCATTGCGCAGCACATTGCGAAAGGCGATCTTAAGCAACATCATCATGACGCCTCCGATCGGTGGTCGACGAGTTCGCCGTCCCGGATCTGGTATGTTTCCTCGGCATGCGAAATCAACTGCGGATCGTGCGTGGAAAAGATGAAACTGACGGCTTGTTCTTGCTGGACCTTGCGCATCAATTCGATGATCGCGGCACCCGTATGACTGTCGAGATTGGCCGTCGGTTCGTCGGCCAACACGATCTCCGGCGCCTTGACCAGGGCCCGGGCGATGGCGACGCGCTGACGCTGGCCGCCGGACAATTGGTTGGGGCGATGATGACGTTGGTCGATCAGTCCCACCTGCTCGAGGACCGCGGTGACGCGTTCGCGTCGTTCGCTGGCTTTCAGCCCAAGCAGCAGCAGGGGATATTCGACATTTTCGAAGGCCGAGAGCACCGGGAAAAGATTGAATGTCTGGAAGATGAAGGCGATGTTGCGGGCCCGGAAATCGGTCAGGGCGTTGTCGGACAACGCCGCCACGTCCTGGCCGCAGACGAAGAGGCTGCCGGCGGACGGCGCGTCGATGCAGCCGATGAGATTGAGCAATGTCGTTTTGCCGCTGCCGGAGGGGCCGACGATCATGGCGAAGCGTTGGCGTGGAATGCTGAAGGAGACGCAGGTCAGGGCCGGGACCGTGACGTCTCCCAACCGGTAATTTTTTGAGACATTGTCGAGCGCCACCACCGTGGCGATCTTCGAATTGTCAGGCAAGGCAGCCTCCCACTTATCGAAAGATCTTGAGTACCCATTGGTACTGTCTTATAGAGTACCTTCCGGTACTGAGTCAAGGATGTGATGAGCGAGTCAGAGGCAATCGGCTGTGATCCCCGTGAGGAGGAAATTCTTCGCGCGGCTTTCGCCGAATTCACTGAGAGGGGGTTTCACGGCGCCACCATGCTGGCCGTCGCCGGCCGGGCGCGCGCTTCGAAGGCCACTCTTTATGGACGTTTCGGCAACAAGGAAGGACTTTTTCAGGCGCTGCTCGAATGGGGATGCCGGCAGACGATGGCGGATTTGCGTTCGATCGTCGATGACGTCGGTCGCGATCCCAGAGAGGCTCTGGCCGATTGCGCCGTGAGATTGCTTGTTTCGATGAGTTCGCCGGGCGCCTTGGCGTTATTGCGCATCGCCATCGCCGAGGGTGGCCGCCAACCCGAGATCGGCCTGATCTTCTCTCGCCTGACGCGGGAGCCTATCGTCGCTTTGATCCGCCAACTCGTTGAGCGGATGATGCGCGCCCAAATAATTGTGGCCGACGATCCCAGCGAATTTGGCCGAAGTTTCATCGGCATTCTTCGGGGAGATTTGTTTTATCAGGCGCTGTTGGGCACCGTGCCGCCTCCTGCGACGGAGGACCTTGAGCGATTGGCGCGCCAAGCCGTGGCAAGGCTGCTTCGCGCGTTCGCCCCTCAAACGGCGCTGTAAAGAGAACCGCAAGGCAGACCGGATCGGCGAGATTTCTCGATCTTCAGAGGCATTCGCGGTAAAACTGGCCATCGATTCCAGTTCTGGACATCGCGCGGAGTTCTTTCATGCCCCTTGCCCAACCCCTGACTTATTCGGATGCCGAACTGCGGCGAATCCTCTCCTCCGTCAAAACCATCGCCATGGTCGGCGCGTCGGCCAATCCCGAACGGCCGAGCCACGAGGTCATGGCCTTCCTGCAAGGCAAGGGCTATCGGGTGATCCCGGTCAATCCCGGGCTCGGCGGCCAGCAGCTGTTGGGCGAAGTGGTGTTTTCCCGACTGGCCGATATGCCGGTGTCGGTCGACATGGTCGATGTGTTTCGCGCCTCCGAGGCCGTTCCGGGGATTGTCGATGAAGCCATCGCCATCGGCGCCAGGGTGCTCTGGACGCAGTTGGGGGTCCGCCACGACGAGGCGGCGGCCAAGGCGAAAGCCGCCGGTTTGGATGTGGTGATGGATCGCTGTCCGAAGATCGAGTTGGCTCGTCTGGGTTAGGCTACCGCTCGATGCCTGAGAAAACCACCGCGCTCGCGCGGGCGCTCGGCGGACGGCTCAGCAATCCGGCCAGTCCGGCGCTGCCGGTGGCGGAAACGGGAATCGTCGTGTTGACTGACGCTAATTGGTGGGCGCGAATGATGATGTCTTCGGCGGCGACCAGGGGACTTCCGCCACTGCTCTTCATGCCCAGGGCGATCGCCCACCAGTCGTAAGTCTCGTCGTCGAGGATGCCGTGGGCGAGGCTCGCAGGCGTTTCTTCCCACGGCCACATGAAGCGGGACCGGTGTTGGGCCGCATCACGAAGGTCACTGTCGGCCAAGCGTTGCCAGGCGCGGGCGAGGGGCGCGCAGCCTTCGGTTTGCACGGCCATCAGGCGTGGCGGGTGGGCGATCACACCGGCTTTCGCGGCGATGGCGAATCCTTGGGCCAGGGCGCTGGCCAACGCTCCGCCGCCGACTTGGATGAACAGGTCGTCGATGTCCGTGGCAGCGGATTGCAAACCCTCCGCCATTTCGAAGGCCAAGGTCCGACCGCCTTCGATGGCCAGACCATTGTCGGGGCCCTGGACGCCGAACGGAATGGCGCCAGCGGCGACGGCCCGGCGAAAGGCGTGATAGCAGGGGTCGCCGGCTTCACCATTTTGACGCTGGCAGATGGTGATCGTGGCGCCCAATTCGCGCAACCGGGTGACAACCGTCGGGCTGGCATCCGGTGGAATGAAGACGTCGAGCGGCCAATCGGCGGCACGGGCGAGAACGGCGGCAGCCATCGCGGCATTGCCGCAGGAGGCGATGGCCAGTCGGCGCGCCGTGAGACCGTCGCCGGCAGGTTTTCCGGCGGCCGCCAGGACTTTGAGATAGAGCAGAACGCCCATCAGATGCCGGGCCTTGTGCGAGCCTCCGACATTGCCGGTTTCGTCTTTGACCCATAAGGGGGCGTGATGTCCGGCCGCCCGCGCCAAAGCCGGCTGTTGGGCCATCGGCGTCAGGCGAAAGCCGTGGCCCTCGACGGCGACCAGCGCCCGATCCAGCATGCCCACGATATCGACCCAGGCGGCGTCCGACAATCCCCAGGCGCGGGCGAGACGATAAGGCGAAAGCAGGGCGCGATAGCGCAGGAAGGGGTCGTCTTCGGAACTTGAGACGAACTCATTTTTCTCCGTCATGGCCGGACTTGATCCGGCCATCCACGTGGACCCCCGGATCAAGTCCGGGGGTGACGAATAAAAAATGGGCGCATCGGGAACCAGCAGATGGTCCACGTCGTCATCCGCCCCGCCCGCTTGCGGACAGCGAAACGGCAGTTGCCGGGCGGCATCGACCACCGCCCCACACCCGTGACAGACGAACCGCGGCGCCATCGCCGGTTCAAGCGCCGAGACGGGCGGCGAGGCCGCTTTTGGCGTTGAATGCCGCGATCATCGCGTCCCAAGCCGGAACCAGATCGAGCAAGCCATCCCAGAACGGCTGCTTGAGGCGAGCGGTGAATTCCTCCAGCGACACGCCTTGTTGTTCGACCCAGGTGAAATAGCCGAGGTTGAAGATCCGCTTGCGGTCGATTTCTGTCAGTTCGAGCAGATGGTCGGTGGTGGTGGCGGCCAGGGACTGGCCCCAGACCTCGCCGGCCGTCACCGCATCGAAGCGATTGCCGAAATATTTGGCGGTGGCTTTGCCGATTTCGCTGCCATACATGGCGCCGCCGTCGGTGGCGACGGTGAGAATGATGTCGTCGGAGCCGAGATCGAAATATTTCGCCGTCTTGATGGCCGCCAGCATGTTGCACAGGCTCGACAGGCCGAGATTGCCCAGTTGGGCGACCAGTTGTGGGTCGATGCCCTTGCGCTCGACCAGGAATTTGCGGCCCTCGTCGGTGTTGAAGAGGACGAACAAGGTGTCGGTGGCGCGATCGGTGATGCCGGCGACCATATCGGTGTTCATCACATTGTGGATGTAAGGCACATGCTTGTCGCCGATGCCTTGGATGTTGTGCTCGCCAAATCCGTTGTAGAGCAGGGTCGGGCATTCGGCGGCTTCCACCGCGACGATCTTGGCGCCCAGGGCCTTCTTCAGATGATCGCCGGCGGCGAGCGTTCCCCCCGATCCCGACGCCGAGACATAGGCCGCCAATTTGGCCCCCGGACGTCCCTTGGCCAGCGCGTCGAACAAGGTTTCCAAGGCGCCGCCGGTGACGGTGCGATGGACGACATAGTTTCCGAACTCGCAGAACTGATTGAAGATGATATTGGCCGGATCGCGGTCGAGCGCGGCGCAGGTGTCGTAAATTTCTTTGACATTGCTCTCCGAGCCGGGCGTGCGGACGATGTCGGAGGGGTCATTCACCCACTTGTCCAGCCAGTCGAACCGCTCCTGGCTCATATTTTCCGGCAGCACGGCGACGCCGCGGCAGCCCAGGATGCTGGAGATGGCGACGCCGCCCCGACAGTAATTGCCGGTCGACGGCCAGATCGCCCGATGCCGGGTCGGATCGAACTGCCCGGTCACCACGCGCGGAACCAGACAGCCGTAGGCGGCCAGCACCTTGTGCGCGTGGATCATCGGGAAGCGGTTGCCGAGCGCCAGAACGATGCGGGCTTTGACGCCGGTCAATTCGCTTGGCAGTTCGATATGGCCCGGCACATCGGCCAGACCGGTGCGTGTTGCGTCATTGAACCAATGGACGCGGAACAGATTGAGCGGATGTGCCCCATCGGGATCGACATCCGCCAACTTGGCCTTGATTCCGGCAGGAATGGAGGATGGCGTTTTCAATTGCCCGATGGTCGGCAGCAAAACGCCGGCCTCGCGGAACCGTGCCAGCGTCCGCTCATAGACTTCGGCATCGACCACTGTCCGTTCGAGCCCTAGACGCGCCATAGCTGTATCCTTTCAAGTCTCAAAGAGTTGGTTGTTTCCTCCGTCCGGCGTCCGGACGCCCCGAAGAAGCCCCTCGCCCGCTTGCGGGAGAGGGAGGGGCCCGCCGCGCAAGCGGTGGGAGGGTGAGGGGATGTTTGGAGTACAGTGTCGGAGGGCGACGGTGCACCTGGCGCGCCCTCACCCTCCCGCAAGCGGGCCCCTCCCTCTCCCGCAAGCGGGCGAGGGGCTATTCCGTTAAACGATGCGGGAGACGTCTTCATAGCGCCGCCATCCGTTCCCACAGCCGTTTCGCCTGTTGCTGCGCCGTCTCGGCGATGGCCTCGACCGCGCCATTGGTCAAGGCGCCGTCGGCAACCACCAGACGACCGCCGACGACCACATGGCGGACCTTCCGTCCGTCTCGAACCACCAGATCACCGACACTGCCCGGTGCCAAAACATTACGGTTGGCGCCAAAGCGTTCGGCAACCAGCGTGTGGCCGGCGGCCAGACGTCCGCCAATCCCGCTGTCGCCGTTTTGCCGGGCCAAACGGTCGAGCGCGGCTTGTTCCTCGCCCATATCGGCGTTCCATCCGTCGGTGCCCAGCGCGATTCTGTCGCCGGCCGACAGCGTCTTGGCGTAGCCGACGCGATTGCCCTCGTTGGAGCGCGGATTGTGGACCAGCCAACAGCCGTGGGCAGACGCCAAGCGGACCTCGGTCTCGTCGAGATGGACCCCATGCGCCAGAATCGAGCCGGGCACCAAGGCATCCAGTGCAGCGAGGCGTTCCAGCGGCCCTTCGTATCCACGGGCGCGGGCGTCCTCGACGTCGGCGATGTCTTCGGCCACATGACCATGCAAGACCGTTCCCAATTCGCGGGCGAGAGCGCCGGCGGCCCGAATGCTGTCGTCGGACAGGGTGAAGCTGGCATGCAGGCCGATCAGGGGCCGGATCAGATCCGAAGCGGGAAGGCGGCGGCATTCGTTCAGGCCGCGCCGCGCTTCCTCGCGGCCGAAATTGCGTTCGCTGGCGCCATAGCAGAGCAGGGCGCGCATGCCCAGCCGCTGACAGACCTCGGCCAGGATGCCGAGCGAGCCTTCGATGAACGCCGGTGATTCGTGATGGTCGACCAGCGTCGTGGTGCCGGCCAGCAAGGCTTGCGCCACATAGTCTTCGGCCGCCGCTTTCAGGCTTTCGGCGTCGAGCGCCCGGTCGAGCCGCCACCAGACCCGTTCCAGGATTTGCAGGAAGTTTTGCGGTGCCGGGGCGGCGGCCGGCATGCCATGGCGGACCAGGCCGCTGTAGAGATGGGTATGCGCGCAGACCGCGCCCGGCGCGATCTCGCCGTTTTCGCAGACCAGGCGCATCGCGGACTCCGGAACGGCATCGCTGACCAGGCCATCCACCAGGCAAATGGTGCGGCCCCGACGGTCAGGTCCGATGAGGAGCGACTCTGTCAATGCCATTGATCCCTGTCGGCATCGGGGATGCGTCCGACATTGATGGCGCGTGCCGCCGGCGAATCCTTCATCGGCAGAGTCATGCGGCGGATTCCGTCGAAGGCTTCGAGGGCCGCTGCGGTGGCGCCCGCCGTCGGCACCAGGCCGATCTCGCCGACACCCTTGGCGCCGAAGGGGCCTTCCGGCTCATGTTCCTCGATCAGGATGACCTCGACCTTGGGCATGTGCTGGGCCCGCAGAACGCCGATTTCACGCAGCTTGGCCGTGACCGGCATGCCGTCCTTGCAGGGAAGTTCCTCGGTCAGGGCGTAGCCCAGTCCCATCTGCACGGCGCCTTCGATTTGCGCCTCGCATTGCTGGGGGTTGAGTGCCCGGCCGACGTCATGGGCGGCGATCACCCGATCGACCTTTCCCGTTTCGTCGAGCACCACCACCTGGGTGGCCCAGCCGAAAGCGGTATGGGTCTTGATTTTGCCGTTCTTGGTCTGACCCGGCGCCGTGGTGTCGTCGATCTTGGTTTCGCCCGCGTAAATCCGGCCGACCAGATCGGCGAGTTTGTGGCCGGCGTCGAGATCGGCTTTCAGCTTGGCGGCCGCGTCGATGACCGAGCGTCCGGCCAGTAGTGTGCCGCGCGAACCGGTGGTCTGCCCGGCGCCCAATTCAAAGCGGCTGTTGACCTGGGGGCGGAAAAGGGTCGCCGACAGGCCGGTTATCTCGACGGCGCATTGGATGAGGATGGTCAGCAGGCCTTGGCCCATTTCGGTGAATCCGGTGTAAAGCCCGATGGTGCCGTCGGCTTCGATGGTCAGTCGGCATTTGCCATATTCGATGGCGCCGTTGCCGATCCCGGAATTTTTCACCGCGCAGGCGATACCGACGGCGTGTCCTTCGGCGCGGGCCGCGTAATAGGCGTCCTTGACGGCGAGAAGGGATTTTTCCAGACCGACCGATTTTTCCAGAATCTGGCCGCTGGTGAAGACATCACCGACGCGCACGCCGTTGCGCCAGCGCATTTCCCAACCGTCGATGCCGACCTTGGCGGCCAGCAGGTCGAGACAGCCTTCGATGGCGAAGCTGGTCTGGTTGACGCCGAAACCGCGCATGGCGCCGCAAGGCGGATTGTTGGTATAGGCCGCCGTCGCCTTGAGCGACAACGCCGGGATCCGATAGGGACCGCAAGCATGGCCGGCGGCGCGTTCCAGGACCTTGCCGCCCACCGACGCGTAAGCCCCGGAATCGCCCAGCAGATCGACTTCCGCCGCCGTCAGCCGGCCTTCCGCGTCACAGCCGACCCGATACTGCATGGTGATTGGATGGCGCTTGGGATGCATGCGAACGGAGTCTTCGCGCGACAGCGCCAGGCGGACCGGCCGGTTGGTCAGATGGGCCAGCAGCGCGGTTTGCGCCTGGATCGTCATATCCTCCTTGCCGCCGAAGGCGCCGCCGTTGGGCACCAGTTCGACGAAGATCCGATCCTCGGGGACCCCGAGGACGGCAGCCACATGGCGCCGGTCGTCGAAGATCCCCTGGCTCTGAGTATAGAGATGCAGGCGACCATCGGGCAAAGGCACGGCGAAGGCCGCCTCGGGTTCCAGGAACAGATGTTCGATGCGCTGCGTCTGCCAGGTGCCGGAGACCACATGGGCCGATGCGGCCAGCGCTGCCGTCGTGTCGCCGCGCGTGATCTCGGTGACCGACAACACATTGTCATGCTTGGGATTGACCTGCGGGGCGCCGGGCAGAATAGCCAGTTTGGGATCGAGAACCGGCGGCAGGACGTCATATTCGACTTCGACGAGTTGCGCCGCCTGGCGGGCCGTCCGGCGATCGACGGCGGCAACGGCGGCCAGGACGTCGCCGACGTAACGCACCTCTTCGCCCTCGGCGACGAAACAGGGCCAGTCCCGATAGATCTGGCCGACCCAGCGGTCGCCGGGCACATCCTTGGCGGTGGCCACGCGCACCACGCCCGGCAGGGCCAGGGCCTTGGAGACGTCGATGCGTTTGACCAGGGCGCGGGCATGGGCGGAAAAGGTGACCGCGCCATACAAAAGGCCGGGGGCTTCCAGATCATTGACGAACGGCCGGCTGCCTAGGGTCAGTTCGGCCCCCTGATAGCGCTTGAGCCGGGCGCCGACGCCGCCGTTTTCCGCCGGCACCGGCAGGGCGCCGCCGCGCTTGGCGGCATTGATCAATTGCACCGCGTCGATAATCTTCACATAGCCGGTACAGCGGCACAGATGACCGTCCAGGGCACGGGCGATCTCATCGCGCTCCAGGACGCGGTCCTGATCGGTCAGATGCTTGATGCGCAACACCAGACCGGGGGTGCAGAACCCGCATTGCAGACCGGCGGCGGCTTGGAAGGCATCGGCATAAAGCTGGCGTTCGTTGCCGGAAACCCCTTCCAGGGTGGTGATGGCGCGGCCTTCGACCTGCTCGACGCGCACCGAACAGGTGACCTTCGGCAGGCCGTCGATCAAGGCCAGGCAACAGCCGCATTCCTTCTGTGGCGCGCAACCGTCCTTCAGCGACTTCAGCTTGAAATGTTCGCGCAACACCTCGAGCAGCGATTGATCGCCGGGGGCGGTGATTTCGCGCAGTTCGCCGTTCAGTCGGAAACGGACGGTCTTGATGACAGACATGGTTATTCCCTAAAGATCGAAATCGCCGAAAGAGTCGTGCAGCTGCTCGTTGCGATGCAACCGTTGCTGGGCCGGATCGCCAAGGGAGAGGGCTGCTCCCGAGCACAGATAATTGAGTAAACTGATGCCGGCGACATAGGAATCAAAGAGGCTGGCACCACGATTTAGGCAGCGGAAGCAGACCGTCGCCCCATTCGCCAATTCGCCCAGAGAGGGGTCGCCGATCAGGACGACCGAGGCTCCCATGGCATTGGCGTGTTTTACGATTTTCGCCAGGATCGGAGGGCGGCGGCGGAAACCGACGACCAGCATCACGTCCTTGGCTGAAACGGCGGATAATTCTTCGGCGACCGTCTGTCCCATGACCGGCAGCAGACGGACGTCCTCTTTCACCTGGACCAGCAATTCGCGGGCATAAAGCGCCAGGGCGTGGCTGTTGCGGAAGCCGATGATCCACAGCCGCTCGGCCTTGGCCAACAGATCGATGGCGCGCTCGGCCAAACCCGGAGGAATGGTGCCGAGCGTCAGGGTGAGACAGGTCAGATCCTGTTCCAGATGACGGCTGAGCGAGCCGCCTTGCCCCAGAGCGTCCGGCAATTCGGCCAGGGGCGAGCCATTTTTCCATTGGGCACGGGCTTCCTGGCGCATTTCCTGATAGTCGCTGTAGCCGAGACGGCGTACCAGCCGGGCGGTGGTGGCTTTGGAAACACCGGCCCTTGCCGCCAGTTCGGTCGCCGAATAGGCCGCCAGTTCGCTGCGCATTTCCAACAAGACATCGGCGATCTTCCGCTCTCCGGTGGGAAGGTCGTCATATCGCTCTCGGATGGCTTGTTCCAATGCATCGCTCATGGGGTGATTAGAAACATACGTTTCATACTTAGGCAATATAGAAATTTGTGTTTCACATTTCCGTTGACCGGGGGGCGGGCTGGTGGTTTCGTAGATGCCTAGAGCAGTTTGCGATCTCATTGAATCGCTTTTTCTTCTCGTCATCCCCGGGCTTGACCCGGGGATCCATGGATTGCCGGGTCAAGCCCGGCAATGACGATAAGCGACATTGTTGGTGAAGGAGCCGAGAGGACCATGCAAAACAACCTTCGGATCAATGGCGACCGTTTGTCCTGGCGTTTGGCGCAACTGGCGACCAAGGGCGCGATCGAGGGGGGTGGGGTTGCCCGACTGGCGCTGTCGGACGCAGACAGGCAAGGTCGGGATCTGGTCGTCGGCTGGATGAAGGATCTCGGCTTGGCTGTTTCCATCGATGGAATCGGCAATGTGGTGGGTGTGCGCGCCGGGCAGGAAGACGGTCCGCTGGTGATGGCCGGCAGCCATATCGATACGGTGGCGACCGGCGGACGCTATGACGGCAATCTGGGGGTGATGGCCGGTCTGGAGGTGATCGCCACCTTGAACGAGGCCGGGATCGTCACCAAGCGGCCTTTGGCGGTGGCCTTTTTCACCAACGAGGAAGGCTCGCGGTTCCAGCCGGATATGTTGGGCAGCCTGGTCTATGTCGGTGATTTGCCGCTCGACGATGCCTTGGCGACACCGGCCATCGACGGAGCCCGTTTGGGTGACGACCTGACGCGCATCGGTTATGCCGGTCCGGCGCCGGTCGGGCGGCCGAAGGTCCATGCCTATGTGGAACTGCATGTCGAGCAAGGTCCGGTCCTTGAGGCCGAGGGCTTTACCATTGGTGCGGTCGAGGGTGTCCAGGGGATCTCCTGGACCGAATTCACTGTGACGGGACAATCCAATCACGCCGGCACGACGCCGATGCGTTTGCGCCATGATGCCGGCTATGTGGCGGCCGAGATCGCCACCTTCGTCCGCCGTCTGGCGCGCGAGATGGGGGGGAATCAGGTGGCGACGGTCGGCGCCCTGACCCTGTCGCCCAATCTGGTCAATGTGGTGGCCGACCGGGCGGTGATGACGGTGGATCTGCGCAATACCGACGAAGCCCACCTGCAAGACGCCGAAGCGAAATTGTTCGCCTTTGTCGCGGAAACGGCGAAAGCCGAAGGCGTTCTGGTGCACCAGCGGACGTTGGCGCGCTTTGTCCCCGTCGATTTCTCTCCAGCGCTGGTGGCCCGTGTCGAAGCGATCGCCAAGGACTTCGATCTGCCGGTGAGACGGTTGCCGAGCGGTGCCGGGCATGACGCGCAAATGCTGGCCAGGGTCTGTCCCGCTTGCATGATCTTCGTGCCCAGCGTCAAAGGCATCAGTCACAATGTCCAGGAATATACCGCGCCCGACGATTTGACCGCCGGCGCCAATGTGCTGTTGCGCCTGTTAACGGAATTGGCCGAATGACGCGCACCCTGATCAAGAACGCCCAGATCGTCACCGGTGATGGCCGGACCGCGCCCTTCGCCGGCGATGTGCTGATCGAAGACGATCACATCGTCGGTTTGGGAGCCATCAGTCGTTCGGCCACCCTGGCCGTGGACGCGACCGTCGATGCCAAGGGACGCGCCGTTTCCCCGGGCTTCATCGATACGCACAATCATGGCGCGTTGGGCGGCACCTTGCTGGGCTCGTCAGGCTTGCCGCGCGCTTGCGAATTGTCGATCCAGGCGGGCGTGACCAAGCGCATCTGCGGTGTCGATGGCCTGTCGCCGGCCCCTGTCGCCGAAGCTCAGCGCTCGCAATATGCCGCGCAGTTGAAGCCGCTGGACGGCGCCATCGACGGCGACTGGAGCTGGCGTTCGGTTGCCGAGTTTCTGGCGTGGCACAAAGGGCGTTCGGTGACCGATATGGGCCTCTATCTCGGTCACTCGGCGGTGCGCCGCGTCGTCATGCACAATCTGGCGCGTGTCGCCACCGACGCCGAGGTCGCCGCCATGGCCGAGGTTGTGCTGCGTGAAGCGCCGATGACCTTGGGCCTGTCGACCGGCCTGGTCTACAACCCGGCGGTCTATTGCGACCAGCGCGAGATCACCGCTTTGGTGCGGGCCTTCAATCAGGTCAAGCCGGGTGCTTTGTTTCCGCATCTGCGCTCCGAAAGCGACAATATCGTCGCCAGCCTGAAAGAGGTGGTCGAGGCGGCCGTCGATGGCGGCGGCGGCTATTGCAACGAGCATTCGAAGATCGCCGGAACGAGCAATTACGATCGCATCGGCGAGATGGAAAGCATCCTGTCGGACGCCTCGGCCAGTATTCCGACCATGGAAAATATGTATCCCTACACGGCCGGTTCGACCACCGGCGACGCGATCTTTCCGCCGGAGATGCGGTCGGGGGCGCGCGCCGATTTCCTGGCCCGCTTGGGCGATGCCGAGACCCGGCGCTTGATGGCGCAAAAGATGCGGTTCGATAGCAAAAGCTGGGATAATTTCATTCATTTCTGCGGCGGTCTGGGGGGCATCCAGATCGCCGGCGTGCGCCCCGGCGTCGGCGACGCCTTTCTCGGACAGCGCCTGAGCGACGTGGCCGCCGCGGCCGGCGCCGTCGATATGATGTCGGATCAGGCCTATGAGGCCGTCTTCGACTTCTATGCCGCCAATGCCGGCGAGGTGTCCATCATCACCCATTACGGCAATGAGGCCACGGTCGAGCGTTTTTTTCGCCGTCCCAGCATGGCCATCTGCACCGACGGCTTGATGCCGGGGCCGGGCCAGAAACCGCATCCCAGGGCCATCGGCGCCTTTCCTAAGGCCTTGCGCATGGCCCGCGAGATGGGGATCCCGCTCGAGCAGATGATCTGGCGTCTGGCCACGCTTCCCTGCCGGTTCCTCAATCTGCCCGATCCCACCTTGGGCGTCGGCGCCGATGCCTCGCTGGTTCTCTTCGATCCAGAGACGGTGGGCGAGAAGAACGATTTTCTCGATCCCCTGGTCCGTCCGGCCGGCATCGATATGGTTTGGGTGCATGGGCATCGGGTGCTCGATCACGGGCGCTTCATCGTGCCGAAGCCCTTCCCCGGACGCATCTTGAGCAGTCCCATCCGGCACTGAACTGGGGTCCACATCATGGATTGAACCATTCCATTGCATGACAAGTGTCAGTGCGACTTGAATGGATGCATTTTGTTTACACATCTATTGATGGAACTGTAAAAATAGACTATCTCATCTCTTGCAATGAATGCGGGCGATAGCCCGCAGTTGATTTGATGTTGATGTGACTGGTCCCTCTCTTCCTTTTTGAGGGCAGGGCACATCGACGTGAGATGAGAGGCACTATGCGTAAATATTTGTTGGGACTGGGTACGGTCGCCGCCCTTTTCGTTTCGGGTCAGTCCGCCATGGCCGACGGACCCTGGTACGTCAGTGGCAGCCTTGGCGCCTATATCCGGCAGGATTTCAGTAACACCGAGACATTCCACAACACTGCGGGAGCCTCGGGGCCCGTTCTGACCGATAGGACATTCGACCCGGGTCCAGTCGTCAATTTGGCGTTTGGGCGCAGAATATTAGGTCCGTTCCGCGTCGAGGGAGAACTGGGCTACGCGCATTATGATATCGACACGGCAAATCCTCGGAGCATCAATGGGGCGCTTCCAGGTCTCAATGGAAGTAAGTTGAGTGCCAATTCCGGTGGCGATTACGATCGTTTTACCGCGACGGCAAATGCCTTTTATGATTTTCCGATGTTCGGTCGGCTGATGCCCTATGTTGGCGGGGGCTTCGGATACGCCCATACGGAAGTGTCAACCGCGCAGTTCATAAAAAGTACAGGTGGCACGGTTACTCTTTTTGGCGGCAACGATGATTCGGCGGTTATTCTCGGTGAGGTTGGCGGCGCGGTATTTCTGAACAATAGCTGGTCAATTGTTCCGTCATATCGTTTCGAACACCTCTTTAATAACGCAGAAGAAAACGGGCACATTCTCAAAGTGGGCCTGCGCTATTCTCTCTGAGAATGTACAGGATATTCTCTATATATCGTTATACGCGGTCTTGACTCAATACTGTTCACTTAAGCGCCGTCATTGCGAGCCGGAGGCGAAGCAATCCAGCGACTTTCCCTATCCAACCAAGACAGGTTTCAGTAGAGTTTTGGTCCGCAGATGACGCAGATGCACGCAGATGACGACGAAATATCGGCCGCTATCTGCGTCATCTGCGGATCGATGTTCTCCCAAGACCAGGCAATGCACCTGCGTTAACCGGATCAGGAGTCCGGCCATGACGGTGAGGCCTCTCCAAGATCCCCCAACGCGTCCAACAGGGGGCGCGCCAATTCGCCATAGGCGCGCCATCGGCCTACCGAAGTTCGGTAGAGCGGTTGGCGCACTTGTGCGGCGCTGGCTGTTCGCACCAGCCGTTGCGTCTGGTGGAACGCCAGGCAGCGGTCGTCCCAGTCCAGGCCGCAATGGGCGAGGAGGCGGCGCGCCTGTCCTTCCATATCGGCCACCACGTCCTCGTAGAGCACGTCCAGCATGACGCCGGGCGGTAAGACGAGACGCCAATGCGCCATCAATGCCTTATAGGCCCGGTAATAGCGCCCCAGTTCGGCTAGGTCATAGGCGAAGGGCTGCGAACTGGCGAACAGTTTGGAAAAGCAGGCCAGGCATGTATCGACGGGGTCGCGGCGGACATGAATGATGCGGGCGTCCGGCAGGGCCAGGTGAATGAGGCCGATCCGTTTGAAATTGGCCAGCATCTTGTCGACGATGCGCTCCGCGTCCGGCGCGCGTGCGCGTAATCCGGCGACATAGGCGGCGCCAAGGCGGCGCACTGTCTCGGGGGCAAGAACGGCGACGATCTCGGGAAAGGCGGCGATACCGTCCACGGGAGCAAGGGTGTTCACCAGATGCTGCAGATCCTGCACCTCCCCGGCGCCGAACACGCCTGGATGGCTGGCCAGGATCTGTTCGACCAATGTCGTGCCCGAACGAGGCATGCCGACGATGAAGACCGGGTGCCGCGAGGAAAATCCGATCTCCGGGCCGGTGGCGAGCCGTTCCGCCGTGAAGACGGTTCGGATGCGATCGAAGACGGCCAGCGTTGCCGGCTCGCTATAGGCGATGCCGCGCCGCTTCAGTTGGTTGCCGGCCAGCAGATGGTGGAACGATTGCTCATGTTGGCCGCAGTCTCCGTAAACCTTGCCGAGCGCGAAATGCAATTCCATCCGTTCGCTGTCGGGAAAAACGGCCATGTCTTGCGCCAGATCCTCCATGCGCCGGACGTGCGGATCGCTCGCGTCGATGCGCTTGGTTTCGGCCAGCATGCGATAGAAGGAGACACGGGCCGGTGCCAGCGCGATGGCTCTTTCGAAGGCGCGGTAGGCGTCATCGAGATGTCCGGTCTCGGTCAAACAGAGCCCCAGATTGTAATGGGCTTCCGCGTCGTCGGGGGTCAGCGTGATGGCCTTGTGGTAACAGGTCAGGGCCTCCTCGGCCCGGTCGAGGGCTTGCAGCGCGGAACCGAGATTGTTGAACGCTTCGGCGAAATCAGGCCGAAAAGCGAGCGCCTGGGCGTAACAACCGATCGCCTCGCAATACCGCTTCAGCGCCACGAGGCCGTTGGCCAGGCCGTAATGAGCGTCGGCGTTGGCAGGATTGAGGCGAAGCGCTCTCTCATGGCAGGTGATCGCGTTCCCGGGCTGCTTCGCCTGCTCCAGCGCATTGCCGAGGTTGGTCAGGATCGGCGCCGATCCGGGTTCGACGGCCAACGCCCTTTCGATCGCGTCAATCGCTGGTCCAGTTTGCTTGAGCAACAAGAAAACGGCGCCGAGACTGTTGAGCGCTTCGGCGAAATAGGGGGCACAGAAGGCTGTTCGGGCGAAACAAACGGCGGCGTCTTGGGGATGGCGGAGGGAGACCAGAACATTGCCGAGATTGTATTGGGCGTCGACAAAGTCGGGTTTGAGGATGAGAGCCGCTCGAAAGCAGCGCTGGGCCGTGTCCGGGCGGTGGAGGGCGATCAGGGTCTTGCCGAGGTTATTGTATCCCTCGGCGAAGGTGGGCTGGATCGTCAGCATCTTGAGAAAGCTGTCCGCCGCCGCCCGGTTGTCGCCCGACAGCGTTTGTACGCTGCCCAAGCAGTGCCAGGCTTCGGCCGACTCGGCGGCCAGGGTTGTCGCGCGGTGGGCCAGACGGAGGGATAGGTCCCCTTGGCCGCGATCAAGACGGCACAAGCAAAGACAGCAAAGCGCGCGAATATGCTCGGGATGATCGGCGAGGATCGCTTCATAGCCTTCGATCGCGGCGTCCAAGCGTCCTTGCCGGTGCAGCGTCACGGCCTTGTCGAACGCCAGCGCCACCCCATCAGTCGCCGGCATTTTTCCCTTCCGCCATTCCGTCGATCGGGAGCCTGATGGTGAAGGTGGTGCCCACGCCGACCTCGCTTTCCACGTCTATTCTGCCGTTATGCTTGGCGACCACGACGTCGCGGCAGATCGCCAAGCCTTGGCCCGTTCCTTTGCCCACTTCTTTGGTCGTAAAGAACAAATCGAAGATCTTGTCGCGGATCGCCTCCGGTATGCCGGTTCCGTTATCGCTGATACGGATCTTCGCACAGTCGGCGTCGCAGGCGGTCTCGATGACGATAAGACCTGGGAGCGGTTTGCCCGAGCCTTCGATGGCATGCACCGCATTGACGATGAGATTCAGAAAGACCTGATTCATCTCGCCGGCGTGACAGAGGACCTCCGGGAGCGATGGATCGAATCGCTGTTCGACCGTCGCCACAAGCTTCCACAAATTGTGCGATACGACGAGGGTGCTTTCCAGCGACCGATTGATATCGGTCAGCACTTTGGCATTGGTGCCAGGATGGGAAAACTCGCGCATCGACGCGACGATGCGGGCGATCTGAGTGATGCCTTCGAGGGATTCCTTGACCGCGTTCGGCAGTTCGTCGCGAAGAAAATCGATCTCGACAGCCTGCATCGCATCGTTGAACCGCGCGCTCGCCTGCGGCAAACCTTGGGTCAGGTCTTGACCGGCCGTGACGGTCTCGACGAGCTTGGTCAGGCTTTTGCCGATGAAACGCAGATTGTCGCCGACATATTGCGCCGGCGTGTTGATTTCATGAGCGATTCCCGCCGCCAGTTGGCCAACGCTCGCCATGCGTGACGCCTGCAGGGCCTCATGTTGCGCTTCCTTGAGAGCCTTGATGCTCTCCCGCAATGCTTGTTCGCTCTGCGCCCGTTTGTCGACTTCCATCGACAAAGTGTAGGTGCGTTGCGCCACCTGACGCTCCAATTCGCGCTGATGGTTGGCGATGCGCGTCTCATAGGCGCGCTGGGCGCGAACCTGGCGCAATGTCAAGAGTCCCGTCGCGGCGAGGAAGAGGAGGCCGGCCACCGCGATCGCCAGCCACAGCCAGACTTCCTGCCAAAAATCCGCGAGAACATCACTTTCGGCCAATCCAACGGCGACGAACAGCGGATAGCCGCGCACTCTTTTGAAAGCAATGAGCCTTCGCTCGCCATCGGCGGACTCCGCGTCACGCACCGATCCCACTTGGTTTGCCGTCGCCGCCCGTACCAGATGCGCGTCGTCGAGCATCTGGCCGAACGAATTCTGGTTATGCGTGACCTGGGCGCGGACCACGCCGTCCAGACCGGCGAAGGTCACCTGTCCCGACGGTCCAACGTCGATCGAGTGATAGAAGCGGATCAAATACTCGGGCGCCAGGGAGATGACGATGACGCCGTCGAACCGCCCTGCGGCATCGCTCAGGCGGCGAACGAACTGGATCGTCCAATGTTGGGAGACACGGCCCAGAACCGGCTTGCTGATAAAAAGATCGTCCTGATCGCTCTCCTGGAAATGGCGGAAATGGTCGCGGTCGGCGATGCTGACCGGACCGCCGAGGTCGAAGTTGCTGGCGATGATTTGACCTGTGCGGTCGGCGACCGCCACCTGGAGGGCGATATCGTTCAATCCCGGTCGAATCTTGAGCCTTTCGCGCAATTGATCGGAATCGCGGATGTAATCCTGGGTTCTGGCGGCCAGGAGCGTGTCGTTTAACAAGCTCACGGAAATGGTCAGATGTTCCTCGAAGGCGCTGGCCATATTGGCCGCACTCTTCTCGGCGCGGTCCAGGACATCATTTCGATTGGCGAAAAGATGCCCGCCGATCAACCCCAGAATCAACAAGGTGACGGAGGTCATGAGGAGAATGACCGTCATCTCCAGGGGAAGGCGCGGCTTTTGGTCCGGTTTTTTTTGCGCCGGCGGGGACTCTGCGGAAGGACTTGTCATTGAAACAGCGGACTTCCTCTGGAAGATTTGCCATCATCATGCCGTGTCTTGGCATTCGCTCATAGCCCGACGATCGATAGGGATAGGACAATCGGGTGATCGCGCCATGATTGTTTGTTTCCAGTTCAATTGCAACGTATTGGCGCCGCCCCGCTTTGTTCATTCTCCCTCAGTCGCCGGGCGCCGGCATCCGCCGGCTTGGCTAACCTCCGCTTCGCTTCGGGGCGCTCAATGCGCCAACGCGTTGAAATCTGTCTTGAAACAAACAATCATGGCGCGTTCGCCCGATTGCCCTGTTTGCCCCGCGTACCGAAGTGGACGGGGAGATCGTCAAGTGGTCCCGCCATAGGCCGTCCCGAACGCGGCGCGCGGCAGATAGCGGCCATGGCCGGCCTCGGCTCTGAGATCGCCATCGACCCACAGATGGACTCCGCCGGCGATGGTATGGACGATGGCGCCGTTGAGGCTGCGTCCTTCCCACACCGAGAAGTCGGTGTTCTGATGCTGCGTCGCGGCGGACAGGGTTTTGCTTTTGGTCGGATCGAGGATCGCGATGTCGGCATCGGATCCGAGGGCCAAATGGCCCTTCCGCGGCCACAGATTGAAGGTCATCGCCGCATTGGACGAGGTCAAGGCGACAAAGCGTTCCGCCGAGAGTCGCCCGGTGTCGACGCCCAAGGTCCACAAGATATTCATGCGCTCTTCGATGCCGCCGCAGCCGTTGGGAATCTTGGTGAAGTCATTTTGACCCAAGCGCTTCTGCGCGCGGGTGAAGCAGCAGTGATCGGTGCCGGTAATGCTGAGACTTCCGGCCTCGATGGCGTGCCACAAAGCCTCCTGATGGCCGGTTGGCCGATAGGGGGGGCTCATCACATGGCCGGCGGCGACATCGAAATCGGGGTCGTCATAGATGGACGCGTCGATGGCGAGGAACCCGGGCAAGGTCTCGCCGATGACCTTGACGCCGCGCGCTTGGGCCCGCGAGATCGCGTCGGCCGCTTCGGCCGTCGAGACATGCACGATATAAAGCGGCATATCGAGAATTTCGGCCATGGTGATGGCGCGCAAGGTGGCTTCGCCTTCGCATTGCGGCGGGCGTGACAACGGATGGCCCTTGGGGCCGCGGAGTCCGTCGGCCAGCAGTTTGCGTTGCAGATAGGCGATCAGTTCGCCGTTCTCCGCGTGAACTTGCGGCAGGGCGCCCAAGTCGCGACAGCGCAGAAAACCGGCCAGAATATCTTCGTCGGGCAGCATCAGTCCGCCCTTGTAGGCGAGAAAGAATTTGAAACTGCTGATGCCATGCTCGCGGACCAGGGCGGGCATTTCGGCGGCGAAGTCCTCTCCCCACCAGGATACGGTCATGTGGAAGCCGTAATCGATGGTGGCTTTCGCGGCTCGTTCGTGCCACACGGCCAGGGCGTCGAGCGGCGGTTGACCTTTGTCGGGGCCGACGAAATCGAGGATGGTGGTTGTGCCGCCGGCCACGGCCGCCGCCGTGCCGGTCAGGAAATCGTCGGCGACCACGGTTCCCATCATCGGCAGTTGCAGATGGGTGTGCGGGTCGATGCCGCCCGGCATGACGAAGCAACCGCCGGCGTCGATCACCGACGTTCCGCCGGATGCCTGAAGATCCGTGCCGATGGCGGCGATCCGTCCGTCGCGGCAGAGCAAATCAGCCCGCCGCCGTCCCGTCTCGTTGACCAGGGTTCCGCCGCGGATCAGGATATCGGTGTTCATATGTCCTAGGGCCTGTCGTCAGTTGCGGTTTTTCTTTCACATTTCACCGTCATCCCCGCGAAAGCGCTAGGGCATGCACACATCTTCTTGAGCTCTATCCCGTCATTCCCGCGCAAGCGGGAATCCATGCGGCGCAAGGG
>Ga0209415_10003509_pt1 | contig 29165 bp, 24 predicted proteins | sample PeaSoiSIISIP2007_FD_187696 | JGI IMG/M metagenome (GOLD analysis project Ga0209415, IMG submission 187696) | Peat soil microbial communities from Weissenstadt, Germany - SII-SIP-2007 (SPAdes) (version 2) | ecosystem: Environmental > Terrestrial > Soil > Wetlands > Peat | place: Germany...
CGCCATTGCGGCCAGGAGGCCTATGATGACGACCACTATCATGATTTCGACAAGGGTGAAGCCCTTGGTGTTGTGACTGAGTTTCATTTGGTCTTTATTTGGTTATGTTTTTTATGATTTACAAATCGCGGTTGATCGCGATTCGAACGGTGCATTTTCCTCCCGCCCCATTCCTCCATCAAGATAAAAGGTCTGTTAATACGTAGTTGTGCTCATTTTGCTAATGAAATGCATAACTCCGTAACCCGTTACACGTTACAGGCATTTGCCGGCAGGAAACCAGGGAAATCGAGCGGTCTACGGCGAGTAGGTGATCGTGCGGCTGCCGGCTACTGACGTGATCGTGATCGTCGTCCCCTGCGAGAAACCCTGGGGATAGGTCTCGTTGGCGACCGAGTTCAGGGCCTTGATGTAGCTCGTGGGGCCGAGCAGGTCGGACAGGGTCACCGTCGAGATTCCGTTCTCGAGGTAGTATTGATCCGAGGCGGCTGAAAGCTGCCTGGCGTTGTTCAGGACAGCCTTGTCCTGCGAGTTTGTTCTGACCTTCTGAAATGCCGGGATGGCCATCGACGCCAAGAGGCCGATGATCACCACGACAATCATGATTTCAACCAAGGTGAAACCCTTGTTTCGTGCGTTCATATGACTGCCTTAACTTTATGTTTCTTATTGTTTTATTATATACGTGCCCAAAAATAGGGCAGCCCTACGCTACCGCCGCAGAAAGATGCATTCAAGCTGCGAATCTTGAGACCGCTACGTAGTTTCCCGCATCTAAGGTCCAGGCCCCCGCGGACCTGGCTGCTGAGTCCCTTATATTGTTCCAGCGAGGCTACTTGGCGCCCTTCCTCGGCCGTCCCGGCGACGCCTTCCTCTTCGGCTTCAAGGCCAACTTCGCAGGGCGTTTGCGCCCAGCCAGAAGGTCCCTGAGCGGGACGTCCCGCGCATCCCTCCAGAGGGCCTCGAGCCGGTAGCGGTCGCGCTTCTCCGGCGTGAATATGTGGACCATGACGTCAAACGCATCCATCACGGCCCAGCCGCTCTCGCGGGCCGTCTCGAAGCCGACGATGTGCGTCTTCACCGAGTCGAGCGCCTTCTCGAGCTCTACGCGCAGCGCGCGCACGTGGGGCTCCGAGGTCGCGGTCCCGATGACGAGGTAGTCGGTGATGGACGAGAGCGCCCGGACGTCGAGGACGCGCAGGTCGCCGGCCTTCTTCTCGTCGAGCGCGCGGCAGCACAGCCTGACGAGTTCCATCGACTGCGCTTCGGTCGGCTTCATACCGCGTCCCGATACAGCCCCTGGCTGCGGATGTACACAATCGCCTTGTGGGGGACAAAGTAGTCGAGCGAGAGGCCGCGCCGCGTCCGCTCGCGAAGCTCCGTCGAACTAATCGCCAGCAGGTGCCCGTCGCAGCGATGGAGCCTCAAGCCCGGGATGTCGGGGGCGGCCTTGACCGGGTATCCGGGCCGCTCGAGAAAGATGAACTCGACCAGCCTCGCAAGCTCCCCGATGTCCCTCCACAGGTGGAGCAGCGGCAGCTGGTCGCCCCCGATCACCCAGTAGAGCTGGTCCTTGGGATGGAGCGCCCGGAAGTGGCGTGCCGAGTCGATCGTGTAGCTTATCCCGCCCTTTCGCAGCTCGAAGTCGGAGACCTCGAAGCGCGTGTCCCATTCCGTCGCGGCGCGCACCATCGCCAGCCGGTCGGCGGCCGACGAGCAGGGGTCGCCGGACTTGAGGGGCGTCTGGGCCGCCGGGACGATCACCAGCCGGCCGAGCCCGTGCTGCTCGTAGGCGTCCTGCGCCGCCAGCAGGTGGCCGAAATGCACGGGGTCGAAGCTCCCGCCGAGGAAACCGATTTTCACATGAAGGGCGGCCACGTTGCTGGGCCGCGAGCGCGCCCGCAAGGCTCAATTGCCCCGGCCGGGGGCGGTCGCCTGGGCCCCGGCGGGGAAATCGGCGCGAAAAACGCGCCCCGGGCGGCGCCTAGTTCCCTTCCGACGTGTCCCAGACGACGAACACCGTGATCACGCCCAGGATGATGATGGGGGCCATCATGGCCGCGGCCCGCCGGCGGCGGGCGTGCTGCGGGCGCTGGGTATCGTGTTCATCGGTGCGGGGGAGGCTTTCAAAATCAACCTTGATAATGTCGTCCGGCTGTGGAAAATTGCAAGCAACTACTTGCATGCACCCGGGAACCCATGCCCCCCGACGCCGCCCCCCGGCACGGCAGCTCTTGCTGTCCGCCGCGGCGCGCATCTTTGCGCGCGACGGGCTTGAGGGCGCGACGACCCGCGCGATCTCGCGCGAGGCGGGCGTCAACGAGGTGACGCTCTTCAGGCACTTCGGGACGAAGGAGCACCTGATTGAGGCTGTCGTCGGCAGCGCGTTCGGGCCCGCGGGCGCGCCCGCGGCAGGGCCGGGCGGCGGGCGCGGCCTGCGCGCCGACCTGGTTTCGTTCGCCGGCCGCTACGAGGCCCTCCTCACGGCCAACCTGCCCCTGATCCGCACGATGATAGGCGAGATCCACCGCCACGGCCTGTGCCAGCGCCAGGCCCTCAAGGGGATCTTCTGGCCGATGCGCGCCGCGCTCGTCGAGCGCCTCGCCCTCGCGCGCCGGTCGGGCGAGGCGAAGGCAGCCCTCCATCCCGCCCTCGCCGCCGACCTCTTCGCGGGCGCAATCTTCTCCAGTGTGCTGCGCAGGGCCAAGTCCCCCGGGAGGTTCGAGTACAGCGCGGCGGACTACCGGGAGGCGTGCGTGGACGTCTTCCTGAACGGCATCCGGGGTTGATGAGCGCGGCGCAGACGGGCCTCTACGGCTCCGACCGGAGCCTGTTGTCGCCGTACGCGGCAAGGCTCCTGGACCGGGGCGTGCTCAAGTGGGTGATCGCGATCACGGCCGCCCTGGGGGCGGTCCTCGAGGTGATCGACACGAGCATCGTCAACGTCGCGCTGCCCGACATCCAGGGGAACCTTGGATCGACGCTCTCCGAGGCGGGCTGGGTCTCGACCGGTTACGCGTGCGCCAACGTGGTCATCATCCCGCTCACCGCCTGGCTCAGCAACCGCTTCGGCCGGAAGCAGTACCTGCTCTTCTCCCTGGTGGGGTTCACGGCGGCATCGGCCATGTGCGGGATGGCCGCAAACCTGCCGATGCTTGTCGTTGCGCGCGTCCTGCAGGGACTCGCAGGGGGCGGGCTCCTGGCCAAGGCCCAGTCGATCCTCTTCGAGACCTTCTCGCGGGCCGAGCAGGCGGCGGCCCAGGCGATCTTCGGGATCGGCGTCATCTCGGGTCCGGCGCTCGGCCCCGTCCTCGGCGGCTACCTGACCGACACGCTTGGCTGGCGGTGGATCTTCTTCATCAATCTTCCCTTCGGCGTCCTCGCCGTCCTGATGACGATCGCCTTCCTCCCGCGCGACAGGCCCGAGGAGATCAGCCGCGACCGCGTCGACTGGGCCGGTATCGGGCTCCTGGCCATCGGCCTCGGCTGCTTCCAGACGATGCTCGAGCAGGGCCAGGAGGACGACTGGTTCGGCTCGCGCCTGATCGTCTGGATGGCCGTGGGCAGCGTGGTCGGCATCGGCCTCTTCATCTGGCGCGAGCTCTCGATCGACTTTCCCGCGGTGGACCTGCGGGCCCTAAAGTTCCGCTCGCTGTCCGCGGGGAGCGCCTATTCGCTCGTCCTCGGCATGGGGCTCTACGGGATCGTCTTCGCCATTCCGGTCTTCGTTCAGGAGTTCCTGCATTTCACGGCAATGCAGAGCGGGATCCTGCAGCTGCCGAGCGCGGTCGCCGCGGCCTTCGCGATGATCATGATGGGAAGGATCGCCGGGCGGGTGGACGCGCGCCTCCTGATCGGGACCGGGGCGATGATCACGGTCGTGGCCGCGCTCTGGCTGGCGCAGATCAACCCGGACACGAGCGCCGGCAGCCTCTTCTGGCCGCTATTCCTGCGGGGGCTGGGCAGCGTGTGCATGTTCCTCCCGCTCAGCCTCGCCACACTGGGCGACCTGCCAAAGGACAAGGTCGCCTCCGGCGCGGGCTTCTACAACGTCACCCGCCAGCTCGGCAGCAGCATCGGGATCGCCACCATCACCACCGTCCTTGCCTACCGCGAGGCGGTCCACCGAGCCGTCCTGGTGGTGCACGAGGGCCAGGGGAACCCCGGGATGGTCCGGCGGCTCGGCGGCCTCGAGGGCGCGCTGTCACGGGTGAGCTCGGATCCGGCGGGCATCCACGCGCGGGCACTAAAGATGCTGGACATGGGGATCGACGCGCAGTCGATGCTCCTGTCGTTCGCGGACGTGTTCAGGTACGTTGCGATCGCGTTCATGCTCTCGCTTCCCCTGCTGCTCCTGCTCGGGCGCGGCAGGAACAGGGCCGCCCTGGCCGCGGCTCACTGACCGCGCGCCGTGCCCGCGCCCGACACGCCCGCTTCCATGACCACTCCCCACAAACCCTCTCCGCCGTCGCCCCCGCCCAGGCGGCTCGGCCCCGCCGGCCGCGCCGCGATCGCGGTCCTGGCCGCGGCCGCCGGCGCCTGGCTCATCCGCTTTGCCTACGACATGTTCCACTACGTCGAGACGGACGACGCCTTCGTCGCGGGACACGTCCACCAGGTGAGCGCCCAGATAGACGGGACGGTGCTGGACGTGCTCGTCCGGGACAACCAGGCCGTCAGGGCCGGGGACGTCCTCGCGAGGCTCGATCCCCTTGAATTCCAGCTCGCGCTGGAGAAGAACCAGGCCGGCGCCGCCCAGGCGCAGGCCGAGGAGGCGCAAGCGGCCGCCGCGTCGATCCAGGCAGAGGCCCAGCTCGCGGGCGCCCGGGCGCGCTCCGTCGAGGCCGGCGCTCAGGTGACCCAGGCAAAGGTCCAGCTGGACCTGGCCGGGATCAACCGCGGCCGCGCCCGCCAGCTATTCCGCGACGGCGGCGCAGTCACCCAGTCGGACGTCGACAACGCCGAGAGCGCGTCCGACGGCGCGCAGGCGGCGCTGTCGGCGGCGCAGGCGAACGTCCGGGCCGCGGATGCCGCGGTGGCCGCGGCCCGGGCGGCCATCGAGGCGTCAAAGGCCCAGGCGCTCGCGGCCAAGGCGTCGTCGCTCGCCTACAAGGCGGCCGTCGACGACGCGAGGCGCAAGCTCGCCTACGCGACCCTGGTCGCGCCGGCCGACGGCCGGCTGGGCAACAGGAACGTCGAGGTCGGAAACCGGGTGCAGGCCGGGCAGGTGCTCTTTGCCCTCGTCGAGCCGAGCCCGTGGATCGTCGCCAACTTCAAGGAGACCCAGCTCGCGAACGTGCGCGCGGGCCAGCCCGTCGACGTGTCGATAGACGCCCTTCCCGGTCGCGACCTCCACGGCTCGGTCGACAGTGTTGCGCCCGCAAGCGGGGCGCAGTTCGCGCTCCTGCCCCCCGACAACGCGACCGGCAACTTCACCAAGGTGGTGCAGCGCGTGCCGGTGAAGGTCGTGCTCGACCAGGCGAGCCTCGAGCTGGCGGGCGACCGCCTCCGGCCCGGGCTGTCCGCGGTCGTTGACGTGCGGGTGCGCTAGGGCTGCGGCAGGACAAGCACCCCGACCGCGGACGGCGAGGCCTTCGAGTGGTAGACCTGCTCCGTCGCCCTCCTGAAGTCCTCCGGCTTCGCCGTCGGGATGTCCGTGAAGGTCTGCGGGTTGCGGTCGACGAGAGGGAACCACGAGCTCTGCACCTGGACCATGATCCGGTGCCCGCGGCGGAACGTGTGGTTCACGTCGGGCATCGTGAATGAGAGCCTTTCGACGGCGCCGGGGGTCATCGGCTCCGGCTTCTCCCAGCTGTTTCGGAACTTGGCGCGCATCGGCTCGCCGCGCAGGAGCTGCTCGTAGCCGCCCATGAGGACGGGCGGCGGGTCGATGAGGCGCTTGCCTCCTGAGGGCACCTCGACGTTCGGATAGTCGTTGGGGTAGACGTCGATCAGCTTGACCACGAAATCCGAGTCGGTCCCGCTGGTTGCGACAAACAGCTCGGGAGAGACAGGCCCCGCGACCGTCACGTCCTCCTCGAGGGGGTCCGTCTCGTAGACGAGCACGTCGGGCCGGCGACCGGCGAAGCGCTGGTCGTCCACCATGTAGCGCTGGGGGACCGCGTCGGCCGTGTAGCTCGTGAACGGCACCGGGCGCGCCGGGTCGCTCACGTACTCGTCCATCCCCTCGCCTTCCCCGGGGGGATCAAAGCTGAGTTTCCCGCCGCCCCGGAGGTAGAGCAGGCGCGGCTTTGCGGCGATGGGAGGCCAGGCGTCATAGGTCCGCCAGACGTTCGTTCCCGTCTCGAACACGGTGGCATTCGGCAGGTCGTCGCCCTTTCCCTTCAGGTAATGCTCGAAGAACGGGAACTGGAGCTTGGTCCGGAAGTATTCCGACGTCTTCGCATCGAACTGCACGTCGCCCAGGTGGTCGCCATCCGTGCGGGCCCAGCCGCCGTGGGGCCAAGGGCCCTCGACGAGTTTGTTGGGCGTGCCCGGGTTGTTCTCCCTGACGGCGCGATAGGTCCTGAGCGGCCCGGCAATGTCCTCGGCGTCGAACAGCCCTCCGACCGTGAGCACGGCGCAGTGGATGTTCTTCAGATGGGGAGCGATGGCGCGCGCCTTCCAGAACGCGTCGTAGGTGTCGTGGCGCACCGCGTCGCTCCAGAGCGGGTTCGAACCCTTCAGGTAGCGCGCGTCCGCGTTCGACAGCGGACCCATTTCAAGGAAGAACTTGTATCGGTCCGGCGTTCCGAAGTCGAAAGGAACGTACACCCTCGGCGGGGGCCCCAGCTCGCTCGTGGGTTTGAAATTGCTGTAGAAGCCGAAGCAAGCCGAGAGCATGAACGCCCCGCCGCGGTACCAGTCGTCCATCATGAAGAAGTCGGTCACCGGGGCCTGCGGCGACGCGGCCTTAAGCGCGGGATGCGAATCTATCATGCTCGCGTCGGCGTAGAAGCCCGGATAGGAAACGCCGACGATGCCCGCCTTGCCATTGTTGTTGGGCACGTGCTTGAGCAGGTACTCGAGCGTGTCGTAAAGGTCCGTGCTGTCGTCGACGTCCCTCGGGCCATTCTTCACGTCGACGTGCGGGTTCATCTCCAGGAATGTACCTTCGCTCATGTAGCGGCCGCGCACATCCTGGAAGACAAAGATGTACCCGGCCTTTTCGAATTCGTCGGACGGGCCCAGCTTCTCGGGGAATAGGTCGACCCCGTATGGGGAGCAGCTGTAGGGCGTCCGGGTGATCAGGAAGGGCCAGGACTGCGAGGCGTCCTTCGGCACGTAGACAGACGTGAAGAGCCTGGTCCCGTCCCGCATGGCGATCCGGAACTCGTACTTCGTGTAGTGGCCCCTCGGGTAATTCTCGGCGGGCGCGGGCGTTGGATCCGCGGCGGCGGCCCCCGCCAGCGCGAGCAGGCAGGCGGCGAGGGCTGCGCAGGCGCGCGGGAAAGCTTGTGGCGGTGTCATGTCGATTGGGTCTTGGGTGGTTCCGGATCCGGGCCTCTCGCGGGCCGACACCTTATTTACAGATACCCGGGCAACTTCAAGGCCAACAAAACCGCCCGGGAAGTGTCAAACGGCGCGTGAAGCTCAAGGCCTTCCTGCGCGATATCCTCGCCGTGTTCTTCGTCATGGCCGGAATGAACCATTTTCGCGTGCCGTCCATGTACGTCTCCGTGGTGCCTGCCTGGCTGCCGTGGCCGGCCAACCTGAGCGCGATTGCCGGCGTCTGCGAAATCCTCGGCGGCGTCGGGATCCTCCTGCCGGGCCTGCGGCGCGCGGCGGGATGGGGACTTGTCGCGCTCCTCGTCGCCGTTTTTCCAGCCAACCTGAACGCCGCCCTCGTGCGGCACATGCAGGGGTCCAGCCTCTCGCCCGCGATGCTGTGGGCCCGCCTCCCCCTCCAGGCCGTTCTGATCGCATGGGTCGCCTGGGTCGCGGTTGCCAGGGACCGGAGGCTCGGCATCTGAGAGCGGCGCCGGCGCCCGTCACCGCGCGGCTCCTGCGCCGGCCCCGCCAGCGGCGATGACGGACCTGTACGCGTCGAAGGCCTGCTTCCTTTGGGTAACCGCCCATTTGCCGCGTCCGTCGCGCGCAATCTCCACGAGCCCGTATTGCGACTCGCCGGCTTCCCCGAAATAGGGCTCGTCCAGGAGTTCGTAGATGAACAACCCGCCGATCCCGGGATTTGCGCCCAGCTGCGCGACGGTATGGGTCACGAACTCCGCGAAATCGCGCCCGCTGGCGCCCGCGCTGCCGCCGCGGCGGCTGACCTCGGTGAGCCAGAGGGGCTTCCCGTAGCGCTTCAGGTAAGCGACGAGGTCGAGCTTGCCCTGGACGCGGGTAATGTCACCCATTTCCGAATACCAGTGCCAGGCGAGGACGTCGAAGGGGACATGGTCCTCGTTCACGAGCCTCTCGATGAACCCATAATGGAGCCAGCCCGAGGTGTCGACGACGGTCGCGGCCCCGCGGTCGGCCGCCCTCACCCCCTCCCCGAGCCCCAGGATCTCGGCCCTCGCCCTTTCGTACCGGCCCTCCTCGTAATCCTCCGGCCGGCTCCCGTCAGGATCGCCCCACCGCCAGAGTGCGCCGTTGCGGCCCCTGTCCCCCTTTCGGATCAGGGCCTGGATATCGAGCTCGTTGCCCAGTTCCCAGTGGGTGATCCGGCCCCTGTAGCGGCCCGCGACGGCGCGGCCGAAGGCGACGGCCGCCGCGTGAATTTGTTGCGGCGTCGCCGCGTCGCCGCGGCCGCCCGGCGATAACGAGAGCACAGGCAGTAGCCGGATATTTCTTCGCTCCGCATCGGTCAAAAGTTCGTCAAAACGAGCGGTGCTGGCCGCAAAATCGCGGGCCCCCAGGTCCACGCGGTACCACCCGGCTCCCGCCTCGGCGACCAGGTCCACCTGCTCCGCGAGCGGGACGTCGAAGTATCCCAACTGCGTGACAGGGTGGCCGTTCACGCCCCATTGAAATCCATTTTCGGCCGCCGCGGCGCCGAGGGCCGCGGCCCCAAACGCGAGGAATCGCCGCGAAACCGCCGCAAACAAAACGAAAATCGGCGCGAACATTTTTCCGCCTCGACTGACAATGGGGCGCCGTGGGGTCCAGAAAAATCCAGCTGCGATCGCGCCGGGGTAAAAAAACCATCAAGTGCGTTCAGCCGCTCGTTAGCGGCTTGTTATCTGCATCGAGCGGGAGCATCCATTCCACGTTTTTTCAACATGACCGGAGAGCCCAAGAGTGTCCCGCGCCCCACACGGAGCGCTCGCAGTCGCCGGCCGGCGTTCTCGCGCGGGCGGTCCCGCCCCGAGACCTTCGGCGTGATCAGGATTCGGTAGTCAGGAGCCAGTTCAAAAATGCCATCAACCGCGACCACGACTGAATATGCCGAGAACAGGTCGTCGGTAGCCTCGTTCCCGGCGCCGGAGACGATGCCGGAGCAGCCCGCAGCCGTCCCCGATCCTTCCGCCGCGGCGGCCCCGCAGTCAATTCCCCGCGAGCGGGCCTACGGTCTGTGCGCCACGCTCCTCATCGGCGACTGGCTGGCCGCGTGCGCGGCGATCTACACGGGCCTCAAGCTGCGCGACTGGCAGCGGATGGCCTGGGTCCTGCCGTCGGGCGACCTGCTCGACCTCCAGTCCTCGGCGGTGCCATGGACCCTGGCCGGCGGCACCCTGTTCATCTGGCTCATGGTGATGTTCAAGACCTACGAGGTCCTGAATCTCTACAGGATGCAGCTGTGGACGAAGAACCTCGTCCGGTCCGTCATCGTCTGGTCCGTGGTGGTCTGGGCCTACATCGGCCTGTTTCACGTGACGGGATACACGCCGCGCTTCGGCGTCGGCTACTGCGTCGTGACGATGATCTGCTTCGTCACCCTCTGGCGGCTGGGCTCGTTCATCTTCTTGATCCAGCCGAGCGTCAAGGAGGCGGCAAGCTCCCGGGTCATCGTGGTCGGATGGAACGAAAAGGTGGCCCATCTCCGGAAGGCCATGCGCCGGGATCTCGCCCAGCTGGGCGAGATCATCGGATGCGTCCCGATGCCCAACGGCTATTTCGCGTCCAAGCCGCCGGCCGAGCTCGCCGTGCTGGGCGACTACCACGAGATCCCGCGGATCGTCGCCGAATGCCGCGCGAGCTCGGTGATCCTCTCGGACGTGACCTGTTCCGCGGGCGAGATCCAGAACCTGATCCTCTTCTGCCAGCGCGAGATGCTCGGCTTCCAGATGGTACCCGAGTACTTCCCGGCCCTCAATTCGGGCCTCCAGGTTCAGACGCTGAGCGGCGTGCCGCTGCTTGGAGTGAGCCAGTTGCCGCTCGACCGCACGCTGAACAGGATGATCAAGCGGGTGATGGACATCGTTGGGGCGCTCGCCGGAATCTGCGTCTCGGCGCTCCTCGTGCCGGTCTTTGCCCTCGCCGTTCACCTGGAGTCCCCCGGCCCGGTGTTCCAGAGGCAGCGGCGCGCAAGCCGCGGCGGGCGCACGTTCAATATCTACAAGATTCGGACCACGCACAGCCGGCCCGAGTGCGGTGCCGATGATTTCGGGCTCAACGGTGAATCCAGCCCCGGGACGCAGGACCCAAGGCCGCTCAAGATTGGAAGGCTGATGCAGATGTTCGACATCGACGAGCTCCCGCAGTTCTGGAACGTGCTCAACGGCGACATGAGCCTTGTCGGCCCGTGCCCTGAGCGGCCCGAGCTCATCGAGAGGTTCAAGGACGAGATCCCGAACTACAACGCCCGCCACGAGGTGCGCCCGGGCCTGACCGGCTGGGCACAGATCCACGGTTCCCGCCGGGACATTGACCTCAGCAAACGCATCGAAGCCGACCTGTACTACCTCGAGAACTGGAGCGTGATGGTCGATCTGTATTGCATCATCGCGACCTTCTTCAGGTCAAAGTCCCAACACTGACCAATGGCGATCCGTAACGCGGCGACGAGTTCTTATTAACGGCGGAGACGTCCACCCATGGCATTTATTCGGCTGCAAACACGAGGTAATCTCGAAGGTCTCTCGCCTGACTTTCGCAGTGGCCGCGACTGCATCCGGCGCGCGCCATCTGACGCGCGCACCGGTCTCTCACGGCTCGATTGCCCCACGGGATGCCCGGCCCGCAGGAACCGGAGGCGATGAACCGCCGGTAATCGGGGCGCACCATGAGGGCAACATATGCTTCACCTTCCCTATTTCCGCCTGGGCGGTCGACGGTAGTCCCGTTCCCTGGCGCCCTGCCGCCTCCCAGGCGCCGGGGGCCCGTTGCGGAGCCGCTCGGGGATGCATCCCCCCACGCAATTCCGCGGGAAAAGGCCTATGGCCTGTGCTCGTTGCTTCTCGCCGGGGACTGGGTCGCCTCGTGCCTAGCGGTCTTCGCGGGCCTCGCCGTGCGCGACTGGCAGCGGAACGGCTGGGTGCTGGCGCCCATTGACCTGATCGACCTATGGTCCCCGCTTGCGCTCTGGGGCCTGTGCGGCGGGGGGTTGTTCACATGGCTCATGGTGACGTTCCGGACCTATGAGGTCGCCAATCTCTACAACCTGCGCAGGTGGTCGAAGAACCTTGTCCGCTCGCTGGCACTGTGGGCCGTGGCGGTCTGGGCCTTCATCGGCCTGTTTCAGATAACGAGCTTCGCCCCGCGCCTCGGGGCGATCTACTGCATGATTGCCTTGGCGGCGTTCGCCACGCTCTGGCGCCTGGTTTCATTCATCTTCCTGGTCCAGCCCAACGTGAAGGAAACGGCGAGCGCCCGCGCGATCGTGGTGGGTTGGAACAGCAAGGTGGCCCACCTTCGCAAGGCCATGCGCCGGGACATTTCGCAGCTGGAGGAGATCATCGGATGCGTCCCCATGCCCGGCGGTTACTTCGCGCTAAAGCCGCCGGCCGAGCTCGCTGTCCTGGGCGATTATTCGGCTATCCCGCGGCTCGTGGCCGAATGCAACGCCAACTCGATCATCCTGTCCGATATCTCCTGCCCGGCGCGCGAGATCCAGGGCCTCATCGGCTTCTGCCAGCGCGAGATGATCGGATTCAAGATGGTGCCCGAGTATTTCCCGGCGCTCAATTCGGGCCTGCACGTTCAGACTCTAAGCGGCGTGCCGCTGCTCGGGGTGAGCCAGCTGCCGCTCGACCGCACCCTGAACCGCATGATCAAGCGGGTGACGGATATCGTCGGAGCGATGGTCGGGCTGTGCGTCTCCGCGCTGATCGTTCCGCCCTTCGCCCTGATGGTGTATCTGGAATCGCCCGGCCCGATATTCTACAGCCAGCGCCGCACCAGCCGGGGGGGGCGCACCTTCGACATATACAAGGTCCGCAGCATGCGAAATGATGCCGAATCCGGCTCCGGCGCAGTTTGGTGCAAGAAGGACGATCCCCGCCGGCTCAGGATCGGAGCGTTCATGCGGAGCTACAACATCGATGAGCTCCCGCAGTTCTGGAATGTGCTCAGGGGCGACATGAGCCTGGTCGGCCCCCGTCCCGAGAGGCCCGAGCTGATACTCAGGTTCAAGAATGAGATTCCAAACTACAACGCCCGGCACGAGGTGCGGGCCGGCCTCACGGGCTGGGCCCAGGTCCACGGGCTGCGAGGCGACACCGATCTCGGCAAGCGCATCGAGGCCGACCTGTACTACCTCGAGAACTGGAACGTGCTCCTCGATCTCTACTGCATCGTCGCGACTCTATTCAGGGTGAAGAATGCGCACTGATGCGCGTGGGTGCAACCTGCCGATATGCTTCGCGCCTCGCTTGCCGCCATCTTACTCATGTCCTCATCCCCCTTAGCATCAGGTTCCCTCTGGGAGTCTCCAGGCTGGGCGGCCGTCGGGACAATGAGCGGCTCGGTGGGCTACGACTCGAACCTGACGCTCGTCCACGGCGGCCCCTCCGCGTTCCTGATCGTCGCCAACCCGTATCTCACGCTCACGCGGAGGAATTCCGATACGGACTTCGAGATCAGCGGCGGCGTGACGGAGACCGAGTTTGCCGACAGCAACCTGCCGCTCGAGACCGACCTGTCGCTGAGCACCGTCTATTCGTACCCGAGCGGGAACAATGTCATCCCCATCTACAAGATGTCAGGGTCTTGGCAAAGGAGCTCCCAACCCAACGAATTCCTGGGCGAGCGCATCCTGAACGACCAATTCTCGGTTTCCGGCGAAGGCTATGTCACAATCACGGGGAAGCTGGGGATTCGCGGCGACGGCCAGTTCCAATACCTCACCTTCGACTCGGAGACACTCAACGACAGCTACAGCGCCCAGGCCTACGTCGGGCTGGCGTACGAGCGCACTCCAGGAACCGAGCTCTCGCTAAATTTCGGCACGGCCCTCGGGCGCTCCATACCGAATGATCCCGCGCGCTTCCAATCAAATGTCCGAAGCACCGAGTTCTACGTGACGGCCCGCATCGAGGGCCAAATAACCGACAAGATATCCGGCTCGGCGTACGGCGGCTTCGGGGAGGTCAGCTACACCGGCGGGTATTCCAATCGGAGCAATTTGCCCGTGGCGGGAGCCGACCTCACCTGGGGCATCGATCCGCGCCGCACGCTCGTGCTGGCCGCCTACAGCGGGGCGGATTACGCGCCGGACGGTCAGGCGGTTGAAACGACGCGCGCGTTCCTCTCGTTCACCCACGTGATCGTCTCTCGGTGGCAGTACATTCTCCGCGCCGGGCCGACGTACACCCGGTTCAGCCGCCAGGTTTGGCAACGATCCGACAATGTCTGGGATCTTGGCGCGGAATTCGCCTACCAGCCGTCGGACCGGTTTCGAATCTATGTCTCCTTTAGCTACACGGATCACAATTCGACCACTTCGGCATACCAATTCCAGCACGAAGTCGCGTCCCTAGGGAGCACCTACCGTTTCTGACCGCCATGAATGCCCGCAATCCCCTCATGTCCTCCTGCCGCCTCCGCCGTAACATCTCATTGCGCGCAGTCTTGGCCGGGTGCCTCGGCCTCGTCGGCCCGACCATGCTCACCGCGCAGGACAAGGAGAGCCCTCCCAAGTTCGACACCGCCGACTACCGGATCGTGTCGCGCGACGAGCTCAAGTTTCAGGTGACCGGGGAGGCGGAGGATCCCCTGCTGCAGCGCGTGACATCGGCAGGGGAGGTTTCAATCCCCCTGCTCGGGGCGGTCAAGGTGTCCGGGCTGACGCTGCGCGAGGCCGAATCCCTGGTGGAAAGGCGGTACCTTGAAGGCGGTTATTACATCAAGCCGCAGGTGATACTCTCGTTCAATTCGTACGGACCGCGCAGCGTGTCGGTGCTTGGGCAGGTCAACAACCCCTCGTCGATCGACTTTCCCATCGAGCGCGAGCAGATGGGCATCGTGAGCGCGATCACCAAGGCGGGTGGATTCACGCGGGTGGCGCGACCGGACACGGTCAAGGTCACTCGCACGGTCGAGGGAAAGGAAACCGTCTTCACCGTGAATGTCACCGCCTACCTCAGCGATACGTCCAAAGAGCAGGAATTCAGGCTCCTTCCAGACGACATCGTCTTCGTCCCCGAGCGCGTATTCTGAATCCTCTCCATGGAAACCAAACCTTTCGCTTTTCCCGCATCCCGGGTGTCCCCGACCCCGGTCACCGGATCTCCCTTTGCGCCGACCGCCTCCCCTTTCACGTCTACGGTATCGCCGTTCTCCCTAACGGGCGCTCCGTTTGCGGCCGCGCCGGCCGTCCAAGCGCCCCGGATGAACGATGATTTCTCGTTCAAGGAGCTGCTCGAGTTGCTCGGGCACTCCCTGCTGGTAATCCGCTCCAAATGGTACTGGGGCCTGGCCGGTGCCCTGGTTGTCGGCGGGCTCGTGGGCTACCTGCTCTTCCACCGCGCAATGGAATTCACGGCGGAAACCAACCTGCTGGCGCAAAGCACGCTCGACAAGGTCATCTCGGTCCAGTCGGAGACGGACACCCCGTCCGATGTCTCGAGGGAAAACAACCTCCGCAACCATCTCTCGATGATGACGAGCCGGAAGTTCCGCACCCGGTTGGAGGCCGCCTTCTCCGCCGACGAGAGGAACCTGATCGCCGGCCCTTACCTCAGGCCGGGCACGGCCGCCGACAGTGAGTTCTTCCAGGATTTCTTCGAGAACAAGATCTCAATCGAGCGCGAACGCGGACGCGAATATTACACGGTCGACGTGTCGCATGTGGTTCCCGCGACGGCCGTCATGATCGCCGACCGGATGGCCACCGAATACCTGAGCTTCGTCCAGGAGCAGTACAAGGACGCCAACCTCCTCGGGTACCATCTCCTTGAGAAGCAGGCGGACCTCCTGCGCGCCGAGATGGCAAAGATCCAGTCCGCCAGCCTCGATTATCAGAAGAAGAACGGCATCATTTCGCGCGCCGACAACCAGTCGATCTTGAACGAGCGCCTCAAGCAGCTCGATCAGAGCCTCACCGAGACGCGGATCAAGCGTGTCGGCCTCGAGACGCTGACGAAGCAGGCGCACGAGGACCGCGCAAGGTCCCAGTTTCCCTGGGACAACTCGTACCTCGCGACCTATGCGAACAACCCGGATCTGCACAAGGAGTTCGATGACCAAACGGCGGTCCGCGCAGGGTTGGCCACCCGCTACGGGCCAAACCATCCGAAGATGCGTGATGTCGATTCCCAGATCAAGGGCCTGCAGAGCAGCATTCTCCGCAACTTCGACGTGGCCGTCGGCGACCTCGATTCACAGCTCATGGTGGCGATTCAAACGGAAAAACTCATCAAGAAGGAGTTCGACAACGCCTTCGACAGCTCGATCGACATCGAGAAACTTGCGTCCACATACGAGATCCTGAGCGCCCGCCTGGATTCGAAGAAGGTGGCGCTGGAGGCACTTGAGAAGAAGATCGGCGAGGCGGCCATCTCCAGCCAGCTCCCCAACGACTTCATGGAGATCGTCGACCCGGCCTTCCTGGTGAAGCACCGCATTCCGAGGCCTGTGATCTTCGGATTGATCACGGCCTTCCTCGCGCTGGGCGGGTTCGTGGTCACTCCCCTGGTTGCCGGAGCGCTGGACGAGCGGGTGTCCGGCACGTCCGACGTCGAGAAGGAGCTGGGGCTCGGGCTAGTGGGCGCGATCCCCGCGCTAAAGCTAAGGCTGGAGGATCGCGCGCACGTGGTGCGCAACAAGCTGGACTCGGTGACGACCGAGTCCTTCGTCGGGATCGTCGGGCAGCTGGAGATAGGAGCAACCCAGCGCTACCCAAAGGTCGTGCTTGTGACCTCCACCCTGCCCAGCGAGGGGAAGTCGCTCATCGCGTCGAACATTGCGAGCACGTTCAGGCAGCTCGGCAAGAGGACCCTCCTGATGGATCTGGACCTCCGCCGCCCCGTCCAGCATGCGCTGCACGGAATTCCGATGGACAGGGGATTCCTGCTGTGGGCGCGTTCGGGATTCCCGATGGATGGGCTCCTTGACCCGCAGGGACCTCTTGGAATCAGGACTCTCGTGGACGGCACCGATCTGATTCCCAGCGGCGGAGTGGAGGAGCAGCCAAGCCAGTTCCTCATCTCCGATTCGATGGAGCGCCTCGTCGGAAACTTGAAGGGGTGTTATGATGCCATCATTCTCGACACACCGCCGGCGGGTGTCTTCCAGGATTCCCTGATGCTCAGCCGCTATGCGACCGAGCGCGTGCTCGTGGCCCGCGAAGGCGTCGCTCCGGTGGTGCAGGTCAAAAAGGTCATCGAGGATTTTGCGAGGGCGAGTCTTGGGTTCCAGGGCGTCGTTTTAAACGGATTTGTCCCGAGGAACGCCAACAAGAAGCTGGCCTACGGCTACCAAGCTGCGGCCAGGGGATATCAGTACGGTGGCGGTGATACCCCGAGCACCGCCAAGAAGAAACCAACCTTGGGCAAGGCGATCGAACCCGCACCCGCTCGGGCGTGAATTTCCAGTTAATCGCGGCTCCGCCTGTTGTCACGAAAACTGTCGGCCGATTTTCTCGTCCGTGCTGAGGCGCCATCCACGGGGCTGGCGCAGGCCACCCTAACCTCAGCCGCCTCGGCCAGAAGCGACGGGGCGAAGCTCTAACTGGCAACGGCAATCGGCCTCCAGCGGCTTCCCCGCACCCAGCCGCTAGCAAAGCGAGCCAAGACCCTGCGCCTCACGCCGGCCCGAGGCGATGGGCGGCGGGGCCAGCCTCCTCCGCGAGCCCCGTCGCAAGCCCTTCTTGAAATCACACCTGGCAAGTCTCGCCGAAGCATGATTGCCCGATTGCGCAACAGCATGGCCGCGCAGAATTTTGGATGGCTGGTCGCCGACCGCGGCGCGCGATTGACGGTCGGTGTGCTGGTCGGGAGCTGGGTGGCCCGCTACCTTGGCAAGCAGGAGTTCGGCCTGCTTAGCTACGCGTTTGCCTTGGTGGCCATCTTCGCCGCGCTGACGCCATTGGGCATGGATGCGCTGGTCGTGCGCGAGATTATCCAGGAGCCCCGCAATGGGGGCCGCTGGGTCGGCACCATTGTCGGATTTCGGGCTGCGGCGGCCGTCGCGGCCTCGCTGCTCGGTCTGTTGCTGGTCTTCGGACTCCGTCCAGGCGAACCGCGAGCCTGGGCGATGGTGGCCATCCTGGGCGTTGGCACTCTGTTCCAGGCGCTCGAGTCCGGGGAGCTGTGGTTTCAGGCGCACAACCAAATGCGTCGGCTCGTGGTACCGCGGCTGTGCCTGTTCTCATTGATGAGTGCGCTCAAGATAGCCGCCGTACTTCGCGGCGCCGGCGTCGTCTGGTTCTCACTCCTCACCGCCCTGGAGCAGGTGGTCAGCGGAGGCCTCACATGGGGCATCGTTCGAAGGTCGCTCGGCCCTGGAAACCGGCTGGCCTTTAGGGCTGCGCTCGGATGGAAAGTTCTGCGCCAATGTTGGCCGCTGGCCCTGTCGGCGCTGTCGGTCATCCTCTACCTCAAGGTTTCCCAGCTCGTCCTGAGCGGACTGATGGGTGATGCCGCCTTGGGCATATATGCGGCCGCAATAAGAATCCCGGAAGCGGCATCGTTCCTCCCGATGGTTCTCGCATCCTCGCTCTTGCCTTCGCTCCTGCGCAGCCGGGCCGCGGGCCCGGGGACCTATGGCGTGGCCCTCCAGCGCTTCTTTCGAATCAACACGTTGCTGGCCCTGAGCATATGCCTGCCGGTGTCCCTGGCTGCGCCATGGCTAATCCGGCTGCTGTACGGCCCATCGTACGGCGAGGCCGGGCCGGTCCTGGCCGTATATGTCTGGTCGCTTCTTTTCGTGTTTCTCGGCGTGGCCCGCGGGCAGCACCTGCTCAACGAACTGCTCACGCACCTTCCCCTATGGTTCAGCGGCTTTGGCCTGGCGGTGAATCTTCTCGGCTGCCTTCTCCTGATCCCGCGGTTCGGGGCCATGGGTGCCGCCGTCGCCACCGTTGTTTCGTCATTCGTGTCCGCGTTTCTCTCGTCATTCATCCATCCAAAAACGCGGACCGTGGGTCGCCAGCAGTGGCTGGCCATGCTGACCCCGTGGAGGATTCGAACGGTCGCCGGCCTTTCCGACGGCCCATTATGAAATCCCGCCAACGGACCTCCTCCCCTTGAATACGCCGGTTGCCTTCATTGTCTTCAACCGTCCGGATTGCGCTGCCCGCACCTTGGCCGCAATTCGCGAGGCGCGCCCGCCGCGGCTTCTGGTGGTTGCAGACGGCCCCCGGAACGCACATCCGGACGATGCCGCTAGATGCGCCTCGGTCCGCCGGCTGATCGACGAGCAGGTGGACTGGCCCTGCAACGTGGAGAGGAACTATTCCGACACGAACCTGGGATGCGCCGTGCGCGTCGCCAGCGGCCTCACTTGGGCGTTCTCCCGATCCGAACGATTAATCGTCATTGAAGACGACTGCGTGCCAGACAGCTCGTTCTTTTGCTTCTGCGACGAGCTGCTCGAGCGCTACGCGAATGACACGCGAGTCGGCCAAATCTGCGGCTGCCCGCGCTATTTCTCGTCCATCGAGCGCGGCACAAGCTACATCTTCAGCCGATATGGCGCCGTCTGGGGTTGGGCCTCGTGGCGCCGGGCTTGGGCCGGCTACAGCCTTCAACTCGAATCATGGCCGAGGTTCCGCGCCGCCGGAGGCCTGCACGCGGTGGTGCAGAGCGGGGCCGAATACGCGTTGCGGGCGGCGCTTTATCAAAGGCTGCACCAAAGCACACCCGATACCTGGGACTATCAGTGGGGCTATGCGCGACTCTCGCAGGGCATGCTAAGCGCGGTGCCCTGCCGCAATCTCATCGAGAACATCGGGTTTGGCGGCGGAGGCGCCCACCTGGCTCCTGGAAGCAGCTTCGCGTTGGATCGGATGCGCCTGGATTTTCCATTGTCCCATCCGGAATTCGTCCTGCCCGATCTAGCTTTTGACCGCGCCTTTTCCCGCGCATTCGCCGCCGACGCCAGCACGCCGGTGTGGCGAAGGGTTGCCCGGAAACTGCGGCGCACTCTATCGCCGCCTGCAATAGCCGCAACTCCATGACACGAGTCTCAGTCATCACCACCCTTGATCACAACGTCGGGGACGATTTTGTGCGCGACGGCATCGTGCACCTGATCAAAAGCGTGCTCCGCGACGCCCACATCGAGCTGATCCATAAGCACCTTCCGATAACGGCACGGCCGGGCTTTGCGTGGCTGCATTCGACCGGCCTCGACAGGCGCATCGACAGGATCAAGCCAGATCTCACGCTGCGTGTGACTCGCCGCATCGATACCGCGCTGCCTTTGGGCGGCAGGGGAGATCGAATCCGCGATGCGGACATACTGGTTCAGGCGGGCGGCCCAATCTTCTGGACCAACTCAGAGGGCGACTGTGCGCACACCGAGTGGTGGTCTCCCCTTATCGAGCGCCGCTGGATTCCGTACGCGAATGGCCGGCCATTTCTGAACCTGGCCGGAGGCACGTGCCAGCCGTATAATAGCGATGGAAGTGAGTTCGGTAGACTTCCGCTTGTGCTGGACCACATCCGGCGGTTCTTCGACCTCACCACGTTGACCACCGTTCGCGACGAACTGAGCGTTGAAGTCCTAAGGAGAGCCGAACGCAGCGGCATCCTGTTGCCGTGCACGTCGCTGTTCGCTGCCGACCACCTGCAGATCGCGCCGCTGGCCGGGGAATACATCGTGCTGAATTACATGCCAAGCGGCGGGCACTTCCTGCTTGGCCAGGCCATCGACGCTCAGGCCTGGGAGCGCAGGTTCACCACGTTTGCGCGCCGGCTCGCCAAGCGGGAGCGGGTCGTCTTGGTCTGCCACAATCACAGGGAGACCGACGCCGCGCGGCGCCTGCTGCCGGAGTTGGAGATCTTCCGCTCCAACGACCACGGGGACTACTTGAAATGTTACAGCCGCGCGCGCTGGGGCATACTGAACCGGGTTCACGGTTGCTTCGCGCTTGCGAGCCTCGGCAAGCCCTCGGCCGTCGTCGGCTCCGATTCCCGCGCGAAAATGGTGCGCCACCTGGGTCTGCCCGAGATTTTCGTCAACGACGCCACTGACGACTGGTTGGAGGCGACGGCGCACGCGCTCGAGCATCTCGGCGCAACCTTCCCGGCGGGCATGGGCGAATTGAAGACGCTGGCGGCATCCCATTATGGCACCCTCATTCGCCAGGCGCTGGAAACCAAGGCCTGGCGCCACAGCAATTGATGAAAGTCCGGGCACTGGGAATCTTCCTATTCGCGGGGCTTCTTCTCGCTCCCCTGGCGTGGATGGTTCTAGACGGCCCAAGAGTGGCCTACGCCGAGATTCTCGGAGGTGTCATGGCGATGGGTTGCCTGTTCCTAAAGCGGCAGGTAATGGCCTGGACCCGCATCGCGCCTGCTCTGCTCTTTGGGCTGATCTACGCGGCATGCGCCTACGTCGTGCGTGAACCCCGTGACCTTTTTCCTTTCCAGTCCGCGCTCCTCCTGCTCTTTTACGGGTTTCCGACCGGGCTCTGTCTGCGCCGCCTCTCCCAGGACGGGCATGAGAATTCCGTGGCGTGGGCGCTCGTTTGCTTCTCGATAGCAATGGCCGGGGTAGCCTTGATAATCCTGCAGGCGGCAGGGCAGGCCCGGATCGTCTCGGAGGCGAGCGTTGGCGCGGAAATGTCGCGCTCCAACGCCGCGAGCGAATTCAACGCGGTCTATTACCTTCGGTATTTCTCCATTACAAACATCATCATCGGCATCATTCCGTTCACGGTGTTCGGGCTCTCGACGCTTCCGACCTCACTGACGGCAAGGTCGTACTTGCTGCGCTTTGGCGTGCTTTGCGCGATCGCGATGGCGGCATATGTCAACGTCCAGGTGGCCACGCGAACCACGTTGGCGGCATGCGCGCTCTCCACCTTGGCCATCATACCCCTGGTGATTCGCGCTGTCTCCTTTCGCCGGCGCCTACTATTCGGGATGATGTCTGTCGCAATTGCCGTCGCAGGATATATTTACGTAACAAGGAACAAGGACATATTCCACTTCCTGGCGAATCGCTTCTCGGATGTCACGCAAGACAGCCGCCTCATGATTTGGAGGGAGTCACTGCGAATTCTCGCCGACACCCCGGATGGAAACGGGATCCGAAGGTTAAGTTCACATGTCTGGGCCCATAACCTGTTTCTCGATGTGGGGCTGGCCAACGGATGGATTGCGCTGCTTGCGATCATAGCCTTCTGCGGGGTCGGCCTCTTCTTTACCTGGCGCTCGTTCCGCGAGCCGGACTTTTCGGGATCCTCTGCAAACGTCATAATGCTCGGCTGGCTGATATCAGGATTCCTGGCGCTGATGGTCGTGCCGCCACTCCTGCCCCTGCTGGCAATGTTGTACCTGGGGCTGGCGTATTTTGCTCCTTATAGACCGAACCCGACAGCTCTTTCGGCCTAAGCCATTCGATGCGCACGGACGCCGGCGCGGCAGTTGTGTCTCGACTGCACAATCACGGCGCCATTGAGGTCATGAGAAAGGCGGCCATCCTAAACTGGATCATCTACCGGGCAGTTCAGCTCGGTCGCCGGTCAAGGCGGGTTCCGCGCTGGCGGATTGGAATATACAAGGTGGACCGCCTGGGCGACTTTGTGCTGAGCATCGGGGCCATAGGGGCCATCGTCGAGGCCGCCGGCGAGGAGAATTGCGTGCTCTTTCACAGCCCCGTCTCGTCGCGGATCGCCCGGCGCGAATTCCCCGGGATTGTGCGCATCGAGGTTCCTCCTCTCGACGGGAAGCTTTGGGTCACACGCAGGCGCCTGCACCGCCTCGTCGCGCACGGACATGCCTCGGGAGGAGTCGGCCAACTGCTCTGTCTCCGGCACTTTCGCACGCTTTTCGACGAGGTCGCCCTCCAGATGATTCCGGCGTCGAGCGTCTGGTGCGTCCGGAATTCCAAGGCCTTTTCACTGGACTATGAGCTCGTAAGGAGGCGATTTGAGGGTGACGTCGAAGTGGACCGCCCCGTTCCGGACCCCGGCAGCGGCACGTGCGAGGACCTGAGGTGCCATGAGCGCCTGCTGCGGGCGTGGGCCGGGGATTCATTCGCGGGCCGCGATATCCGTCCCCGCGTCGAGGCGGCATCGTCGCCGCGCAACAGGGTCCTCGCCATAGCTCCCTTCGGAAGCGACAAGCTCCGAGACCTGCCGGCAAGAAGCGTCGCCGCATGTGTCATCCATGCGCAGGCCGCCCTGGGCCTTGATTCGGTGCTGCTGTCCCCTCCCGATGCGATTCCGCGGTATGAGGCGTTCGCCAGGCAGCTCGCGGGGCAGGGCGCAACTGCCGGCGTTCAGGTCACGCAGACGAGCGACGACCTCGTCGATGCGATCGCGGCAAGCGCCGCGGTGCTCACGACGGAGACGGCAACGGCCCACATAGCAACGGCGCTCGACCGCCCCATGGTGTGCGTCATCGGGGGCGGACATTACGGCCTGTTCGCCCCCTGGAGCAGGTCGATCCGTCAGGCCTGGCTCACTCTTCGTGTGCCGTGTTTCCACTGCAACTGGCAATGCCCCCATCCCGAGCCCTATTGCATAACCGGCGTGCGTGCTGAGCAGCTCGTCCAGGCTCTCGAGCGTGTTCTGGGGGCTCCCTCGCCGGTTCCCATCCAGGCGAACGCGTGATGGAATCTCCGCTTATCGACGTCGTCATCCCGAACAGGAACAAGGCGGCGTTTCTCTCCCGCACCCTATCGTCGCTGTGTGGTCAAACCGAGGGGCGGTGGCGCGCCATCGTGATCGATGGAGACTCGACGGACGGGTCCCGCGAGATCCTCAGGGCCGCGGCTACAAGGGACCCGCGGTTCACAATCCGGACGGCGAGACCTGCCTCCGCCACCGGACTTTCCCTGTATCGGTCATGGAATCACGGCCTAATGCACGTCCGCGCGCCCTTTTTCGCCCTGCTGACCAGCGACGACCTCTGGGAGCCGAACTGGCTGAGCCATGCGCTCGACGCGCTCAACAACTCTCCCGCATCCATCGCAGTCGCCGCCCGCGCCGTGTCCATTGATGCGGAGGACGCCATCAAGGGTCCCACCGTCGCCTGCCGGCAGTTCGAGTCGTCATTTCCTCTCCGCCAGGGCGGCAGGCGGATCTTGGGTTCAAACGCCTGCACCCTTCGCGCCCTTATGCTCGGGCCGATCTTTTCGACGATTCACTCCCTGGTGTTTCGGCGCGAGGTCCTAGAGGACGGCGTGATCTTCGCGGAGGACGTCGGCTACCTGGCGGACATCGAGTACTACCTGCACACCTGCCTGCGCGGCGACATCGCATACGACACGGACTGCAGCGCCCTCTTCCGCATATACGGGACCCAGGAGTCCAGCGAGGCGAAGGGTCCAATGGTTACCCGCCTGTGGCGCAAGGTGGTCGCCCGGAACCGGAAGGCGGTGGCGCAGCAGCTGGCCATACCCATTGCCGAGCTAACCGCCGCGACGGATGAAATTCTCTCCCGCCATCAGTTCATAATGACCAAGCCCGATCGCGCGACATTCAGGGGCTCAAAGGCGCTGGCGCTTTGGCGCTTGACCAAGGCCTGCGTCCGGTCGCCCCGGCTGGCGCAGGAATATTTGAGATGCCGGGCGGATCGCGAACGATTCCTGACCGAGCCCGCCGCGGCCATGGCACACGAGATGTCGGAGAAGTATGGCCTCTCCTAGCACCGCTCGTGTCTCGAGAGCCGCCTCAATCGGGCAGGCCAAGGTGCGGCCAGTCCGGCTCCGATGCGCTACCTGATCGTCTCATCACGCTTTCCCCCAAATGGCTGGGGTGGAGCGGAAACCGCCGCCGAAGGCATAGCAAGATGGATGGCGGCCCACGGGCACCCCGTCGCCGTTTACACCGACTCAAGTCCCATAGGAGCCGCGGGCGCATGGCAGGACGGAGCAAGCCAAAGGTACTCGCCGACCAAGCGATGGTGGAATGACCGGGTTGATGAACACCCGAAGCACAGCGGCCCCCGGAAGGCAATTTGGCATATCCTGGACCATGCACCCCGCCAGGGATTCTCGGAGTTTGCAAAGGTGGTCCGCGCCTTTCGCCCGGATCTGGTGATGGTGCACCTCGCACCAGGCCTGGGCATCGGGATATTCGGATTCTGCGCGCGCCACGACCTGCCCGTCGTGTTTGTCGTCCACGATTTCTGGATGACATGCCTCCGAAGCTCGATGTTCTCAAGGACAGGCGCCGTATGCACCAAGCGGGAGTTCTACTGCCGGTGGTCGTCGGCAATCCGCTGGGGCGCTCTGTCCAGGGTGCCGCGACTGGGTTTCTGGGCACCGTCCCGCAAGATCCTGGAGATAATAGGCAGGGAGCTGGGAGACGTCCTGCACAAGGTTCTGGTGGAGCGAAATGTCATCGACCTCTCCGACTTTGCCGGAGCCAGGCCGGGGGGAACCGGCGGCCCAGTCAGTTTTCTGTATGTCGGCAAGGTGACCGCGGCTAAGGGCGTGGACTTTGCGCTCGGGTGCCTCGCCAACCTACCCGCGGGCCTGGACTTCGGTGTTGACGTGGTCGGCAGCGGCGACCTCGAGGCGCCGCTCAGGCACCGGTTTGCGGGCGACCGAAGATTCAGATTCCATGGCGCGCGCTCCCGGGAAGAGGTGAGAGGCTTCTACCGCCAAGCCTCCGTGCTGCTCGTGCCATCGATCTGGTTCGAGAACTCTCCCATGGTGATATACCAGGCGCAGGCTGCCGGCCTTCCCGTTTTCGGCTCGGACTCGGGAGGGATTCCGGAGCTGCTTGCCGGGCGAAGCGACTCGTTCGTCCTTAGGGCTGGAGATCGCGACGAGTGGACGTCGAAACTGAGGTCGGTGGTCGAGGACCCCGGCCGGCTGGCGCGGATGAAGGCGGCTGCGACCCAGCACGCGGCCGAGAATGCGGATGCGCTCGATGCCCGCGCGAGGCGGGTGATGGATTTTTGCGAGTCTGTAATGAACCCCGCCCCCGCGACAGCCAATCCCTGATGCCCGCACCGAGCGCAGTCCTTGGTGACCCGCCCAGCTCGGCGACACGCCGCCAGCGCAGAAGGCGCCACCTGCTTTTCGTTGACGCGCGAATGCTCTTTTCATCGGGAGTCGGGCGCTACCTGAGGGAGATCCTGGCGCGGATGCCCGATGGTCTCGGGCCCTCCATCCGGTTTGTTTGCAATTCGCCGGAGCAACGCGAATGGATCCATGCGTTGGCCCCGTCCGCATCATTCAAATCCTCGGACGCCGGCATATACTCGATGAGGGAGCAGTGGCAGGCCCTCGGGTTCCCTGCAGATGCCACCTATTGGGTCCCGCACTACAATGTGCCGTGGCTGTGCCGCTGCAGCCTGATCGCCACGGTTCATGATGTGGCGCCCCTGGCCCTTCCAGGGGCCTTCGGAGGAATCCTCAGGAGGATCGCGGCCCATTTCTACTTCGGCTGCGTGCGGCACCGGACCCGCCACATAATCGCCGTGTCGAAGTTCACCCGGGGCGAGCTGGTGACGCGCGGGCTCGCCAGTGCGGAGCGCATTTCGGTCATTCCCAACGGGGTTGGCTGGTATTGGTTCGAAGGCGCCCCCCTGGTGGGGCTGCGCCGGAGCCTGCTCTACGTGGGAAACCTCAAGCCGCACAAGAACCTCGGGCGCCTCGTGGATGCCGTCGGAATCGTGCGGCGCCATGAGCCCCTTGAGCTGGTCATAGCGGGCCGTATTGACGGCTTCCGGACCGGGCTGGCGGGAACCCTGCTCGACCGCCTGCGCAGGACGCCGTGGATTCGGCTGCTTGGCGAGGTATCCGACGCTCAGCTGAGGAGGCAGTACAGGGAGGCGGAGGCGCTTGTGTTTCCCTCGGAGTACGAGGGCTTCGGGCTGCCTGTGCTCGAGGCGATGGCCGCGGGATGCCCCGTCATCTGCTCGAATCTGCCGGCGCTCAGTGAAATCGCGGGCGCGGCCCGCGGGGCCGGGGGCGTGGTGGACTATTTTGACCCGAAGAGCCCGGACGGCATGGCCGCCGCCATCCTCGCAAGGATCGCGCTGCCAACGTCCGAGAGGGCGCGGCTGGCCAACAACGGACGCAAGTTGGCCGCTGGCTTCACATGGGAGAGAACCGCCAGCGCCACGTGGGCCGTTCTCCTTGGAAAGGACCCGTCTTGATGTCCGGCCCTGAAGGGCCGGCTTTCCTCGACGGCGCATGATGAAATCCACGGTTTCACTGGCCCACCACTGGATGGAGTATTTCCGCGGCGGTGAGGCGGTCCTGAGCCAGTTCGGCCTCCTCTTCCCGGACGCGCCGATCTGCGTGCTCGTCTACAATGAGGAGCACCTGCCCCCCACCCTGCTTTCCCACAGGTTTCGCACGAGCTTTCTGCAGAGGTGGCCGCTCTTGCGCACCCATTTTCGCAACCTGCTGCCGATCTTCCCTGAGATCATTCGGACCATCCGCCTGCCCGCCGAGACCCGCTTCGTCCTGAGCAGCGATGCGGCCATGATCAAGGGCATCACGCTGCCCGAGGGCGCCGTGCATGTCTGCTATTGCCATTCGCCCCCGAGGTATCTCTGGGGCCTGGAGGACTCCTACCTTGAATCGTCGTCGCACCACAACCGCCTCGGCCGCCTGCTATTTTCCGCGTCGTTGCCCCGCCTGCGCGCCTTCGACCGGCGCATGGCACAGCGGGTGCATCGTTTTGTCGCGAATTCGCGATGCGTACAGGACCGGATCTCCCGCTATTACGGACGCGAGTCCGTGGTTATCTACCCGCCCGTGGACGTGGAGGCCTTCGGCTTTGATCGGCCCCGCGAGGAGTTCTATCTCGTGGTGTCCGCGCTGGTACCATACAAGAGGGTGGATCTGGCGGTCGATGCGTGCTCCCGGCTTGGTCGGAGGCTCGTGGTCATCGGAACGGGGCCCGAGGAGAGCGACCTCAGGCGCCGCGGCGACCCCCATGTGACCTTCATGGGATGGCAGTCGGCCGAGGTTGTCCGCGACCACTACGAGCGCTGCCGCGCGTTTCTCTTTCCCGGAATCGAGGACTTCGGCATCACGCCGTGCGAGGCCCAGGCCGCCGGCGCCCCGGTCATCGCCTTCAACCAGGGCGGAGCCCTCGAGACCGTCAGGGACAACGAGACGGGGCTTTTCTTCGGAAGCCAGAGCGTTCAGTCCCTCATCGAGGCGATCCGGCGCTTCGAATCCCTGCCTCCGTTCTCGGCGGACGCGTGCCGAGGCAACGTCGAGCACCTCGCGCCAAGGCGGTTCCGGCGCGAGATCCGTCTGTTTCTCGAACGGGAGTACCCGGCGCTGTTCACAAACCATGATTGGCCGCCGAACATCACCTGAGGGGGCGGGCCCCGACGGCGGCGGCCTACCTATTGGCGGCCCCGCCGGTTTCGCGCTGGCGTTTCCAACTTGAATCCCAAAATGGCCAGAATCTCCCCGAGCGTCCCCGCTCGGAGGGCGCCGGCGCCCGCGAGCCTGAGGGCCGGCTGGACGAGGGCGTTGTCAGCGGGCCTCCGCGGGTGCAGCTGGCTGGCGCTGGCCTTCGGCGTGTGCAGCGCAGTCTACCTTACGCTGCGCCCATCGAGCGACCTGCGCACGGTGTGGTGGATCCCATATCCGGTGGCGCTATGGGCGGACTACCACGGGCGGACAAGGAACCTCGCGGCCTACGCCATTCTCGCGATGCCGGTCTTGATCCTGATCCGCGACCGCCGGGCGCAGCTGAAATGGCTAGCCGCCCTCGGCCTTCTGGGCACGGCGCTCGAGTACGGGCAGCTGTTCATCCCGACCCGGTGGTTCGAATGGCAGGATATCGCGCTAAGCCTGGCCGGGCTGGCGTGCTCCTGGCTCGTCGCCGAGGGCCTTCGCCTGGGCTCGCGCCGCCTGCGCCACGCCCTGCATGCCAGGCGTCACCATCGGCGCTAGGCGGCACCGCCCAGCGCTCCCCCCTTGCCCTTTCCAACCACCCATCTAGCCATGCCGCCGCGAGGAGCCACCAGCCAGCCTCTTGCCATGACGGAAGGCGCCCGCCTGGGCATTCTCCTCGTGGTTGAACCCGGGCTGGACGGAGTCTTCCGGCACGTCGAGGGCCTCGTCGATTTCCTGCTGAAGCGCGACGCCCGCGTCCATCTGGCCTTTTCGTCCCGTCGAAGCGGAGCCGGAATGTTTCAACTCGTCGAGAGGGTGCGGGCGGCGGGTGGCGACGTGCTCGACCTGCGCGTTGCCAACGTGCCCGAGTTCGGCGACGGGCTGTCGCTGGCAAGGCTGGTGGGCCTGATGCGCCGCGCGCGCCCCGATGTCGTGCACGCGCACAGCTCGAAGGCCGGCGCCCTCGCCCGCGCGGCGGCGTGCCTCGTGCGCCACCCGCACTGCCTCTACACGCCGCACGCGTACTACGGCATGGCCAAGCCGCCCTCGGTCAAGGTGCGCTTCTTCAACTGGGTTGAGCGCACGTTCGGCCGCGTCGGCCACACCGTGGCGATCTCGCCGGACGAGGCCGAGTTCGCCCGCAAGACGATCGGGATACCCGCCGGCCGCATTTCGGTCATCCACAACCCGGTCGACAGCGAACGCTTTGCCCCGGCGACCGCCGACCAGCGCCGGGCGGCGCGCGCCCGGCTCGGCATCCCCGAGGAGGCCGTCGTGCTCGCCACCATCGGGCGCATGTGCTGGCAGAAGGATCCGGAGACGGCCTATTCCGGCGTTGCCCCCGT
>Ga0209415_10003511_pt1 | contig 29164 bp, 28 predicted proteins | sample PeaSoiSIISIP2007_FD_187696 | JGI IMG/M metagenome (GOLD analysis project Ga0209415, IMG submission 187696) | Peat soil microbial communities from Weissenstadt, Germany - SII-SIP-2007 (SPAdes) (version 2) | ecosystem: Environmental > Terrestrial > Soil > Wetlands > Peat | place: Germany...
TGTTGGATTTCGGCACCGCCAGCCTGATGGCCACGAACGAGAACTTTTCGCTCATCCCCCAGCCGATACCCTACGTCACGACGCTGCTGCCCGCCCCATCGCCCTCCGAACGAGTCCTGCTGGCGGACGCCACCATTTCTCAGCCCGACGAAAACAACCCGTCCCGCAAGGCAACCTATAATTACACGGACATTGTAGGCGGCTATGTGAAGCACCACATTACGGCTCACCTTCAGGGCGCGATTCCGGCAGGCGGGAACGTGGCAATGTTGGACGGCCACACGGAGTGGCGGAACTTCCAAGAGATGATCGGGCGCGTAAACACTGGGTCCGGCAGTCCCGTCTTCTGGTGGTGAACGGGCCGTGAGCCTGACCGTTTCGTTGCGATACCCTGTGGGTAGCGAAAACCCCATACTGGCGGCATCGTCGCGGACTGGATGGACTGCGGGCCAAACGAACAGTTGACTTTGCGCCACGGGCGGTTGGTGGTGTCGCCCTCGCAATACCCGAGTTGCGGACTTGGGCGCCGATCTTGGTGGGCGTCGGCGGCCAGTGGAAATCGCCATAGCGATTGTCGCTCGGTTGAAATCGGGCAATCAATTGTGGCAAGCCGATGCGGAGAGCTTGCCGGATGCGGTTCATTTAGTCTGCAATTTCAGGTGTTGTTTCTCCATGGTGGCGCCCTCGGCGAAGGCGAGTTGGGCGAGGGCTTTGTTGTAATCGACCAGGGCCTGGACCTCGGCGGTAAGGGCGGCAGTCAGGATCTCCTGAAATTGGAGGACGACGAAGGTGGTGGTGAGGCCGTTCTCGAGTTTCTTTTCTTCGGCCGCGAGGGCGGCCTCGGCGTAGCTGCGGGCCTTATGGGTGGAATCGACCTGGGCATAACGCGACTCGATCTGGTTAATGGCATCGGCGACCTCGACGAGGACGGCTTGCTCGGCCTTTTTGAGTTGGAGCAGGGCGATTTGTTTGGCGGTCTGGCTGGCATGATAGGTGTTGCGCGCGGCGACGTTGCCGAGCGGATAGCTGACGACGACGCCGTAATAGTAGTCGGGATGCACGAAGTGGAAGGCATCGCTGATGCTGGTGCTCAGATCGGCCGTGTAGGAGACGCCGCCCAGGCGGCCGACGAGGTCGACGCTCGGGAAGAGTTGGTTTTTCATGAACTTCACGGTGACGGCTCTTTTCTCGACGTCCAGGCGGGCCTCCGCGAGGTCGGGGCGGCTGTCAACGGCCTTCTGAAAGCTCTGCTGGCGGTTGAGGTCGGTTTTGGGGGCGGCCAAGGCGCTGGCGGGCTTGAGGTCCACCTCGGCCCATTGCCTGAAGTTGTCCGTGAAGAGGCTTTTCAGGGCATTTTCGCGGTTGGCGTAGAGTTCGCGCGCCGCGGCCAGGGCGGTGAGGGTGTTCTGGAGTTCGGTCTGCGCCTGCTCCGCGTCGAGGGGCGGGAGGTCCCCGACCTGGACGCGGCGCTCGGTTTCCGCAAGGAATTGGCGTCGGACTTCCAGGATCTTTTCCTGGACGCGGATGAATTCCTGGCTGCCCTGGAGGTCGTAAAAGCTCAACTCGACTGCAAGCACGGTTTTCATGATCTCGAAACGCAGGGCCTCCTCGGAGATCTTCAGGTCCTTGCGCCGGATGAGGATGGTTTCGCGGTATTGATCGATCCAGGAATCCTTGAGGAGATGTTGCTTGAAGGTGACCCCGACGTCCGCAGGGTAGCCGCTGGTGTAGCGAAGGCCCGCGGGGAAATTGACGGCGAAAGCGGGGTTGCTGCGGAAATCGGTGCGGATGAATTCTGAGGTGGAAAGGGCGCTGAATTCGTAGCTCATGCCGATGGGCAGGTTCCCGCCCAGGGACGGGCCCAAGGCGTCCGAGGCGAGTTCGTAGGGGTAATCAGGGTGCAATTTCTTGAAGTCGACATCCTGGGGGACCGAGTCGAAACGGTGGATGGCGGAAAAGGAGAGGGTGGGGTCGTAGGGCCCGAACGAGGCGTTGAGGTTGTAGCGGGCCAGGTTGTTTTCCAGATGCTCGATTTGCAGGTCCAGGTTCTGGCGCAGGGCGGTATCGATGCAATCCTCCAGGGTCATGGAGCGGGGGCCGGGGGCGGGGGCCGGGACGGGGGAATTGGTTTGCGCAGAAACCACGAAGGCACCGATCAACACGAGGCCTGCCAACAGTCGAGCACGCATGTTCGTAATCGTAAGATGATGGGCATTTCCGGGGCGCGGGTCAAACATCTTCGGGCCGGCTGCCACAGTCCAGGAGGGCCAATTCATGAAAGGGGCGGGGACGGCTTCGTCCCCGCTTCCTCTTCCCACAGTCCGAAAAGAAGTCCCGATTCCGAATCGGGATCCCCGCCCCTGGCCTCGCGGCTTCATGAATTGGCCCTGCACAGTCCATGAGGGCACGGCGGATACCGCCGGAACCCCGGGCCGCATCCATGACAATTCCCGCGGGCGTGCTACCTTATTCCAATGAGCGCTCATTGGAATTAGACCCAAGCAGCCATGAAAAAGAGCGAACAGCCGAAGGCGAAGATCGAAATCACTAAGGACGGTCCTTACCTGGTAAGCGGCGGCCTGCCCCTGAGTGAGCAGTGGATTGCCACCAATGCCGAGGGCGAATCCCTCGACTACCGGGAAGGAAAGAAATACCCGGCACAACCGCAATACGCCCTCTGCCGCTGCGGCGAGTCGGCCAACAAGCCATTCTGCGATGGCACTCACAAGAAAGTTCAATTCGACGGCACCGAAACCGCCAGCCGGCAGCCTTACCTTGAGCAGGCAAAGACCATTGAGGGTCCCACGATGCTGCTCACCGACCAGGAAAACCTTTGCGCCTTCGCCCGGTTCTGCGATCCAAAAGGGAGGATCTGGAACCTGGTTCTGCAGACCGACGATCCCGAAGCCCGGCAACTGGTGGAGCACCAGGCAGGCCATTGTCCCGCCGGCCGGTTGGTGGCCTGGGATCGAAAAACAGGCCACCCCATCGAACCGAGATTTGAGCCGTCGCTCGGGTTAATCGAGGACACGGCCAAACAGGTCAGTGGGCCGATTTATGTGCGCGGAGGCATCCCGGTGGTTTCCGCCGACGGAAACACGTATGAAATTCGGAATCGGATGACCTTGTGCAGGTGCGGCACGTCCGACAACAAGCCCTTCTGCGACGGGTCGCACGCCGCCTGAGGCGGCGGCACGTTGACGGTCGTTCAGGGCGCAACGGTCTCCGGTTCGACATTAACCCTTATCAAGGCAGCCTTGAAACTTATGGCATGGACAAAGGCAAAAACAGCAATCCTCGGCGTGGTGCTCGTTGGCATGGCGACGATCTCCGTCATGCAACATCAAGGGCAAGTGAAATTGCGCGAGCAGAACGAGTCTTTGCGTCAGCAAGTTGACCAATTCGCGCAACTGGCAGCAGAGAATCAGAGCCTTTCAAATCTCCTCACGCAGGCGACCTCTTCTGAAATGCTCGCCAGGAATCAGTTGAACGAGCTGTTGCGGCGGCGCGCCCAGGAACCGGGGACGAGTGACCTTCAAGCCGCGACCCTCACGGCCAATCCGCCGGCTTCTTCCGGTCCGAAGACCGACGGCAACAGACTGCCAAAGGCTTCCTGGACGAACGCAGGATTTGCCACACCGCCGGCGGCGCTGCAAACACGCGGCTGGGCCGTATTGAAGGGAGACCCCGACCTCTTCAAACAATCTCTTTTCATTACCGACGACGCGCGAAAAGTCGCGGAAGACGCGCTGGTGCAAATGGCGCAGGCCTCGACCGACCCGAACAAGGATAAGTATATTCAGGAGATTCTGAACCATAACTATGGCGTGGAGGAGGCCCTGTTGATGCCCATGATGGCGGCGAACCAAAACAAGACCTACACCGGCTACACGATCCTCTCACAGCAATCACCCTCCGCCGACGAAATGATTCTGGACGTGGAAACTGAGATGGCGTCCGCACCGGCGGAAACCGAGACGGTGAAGTTCCAGCGTTTCGGCGGCGATTGGAAAGTGGTGATAGATAAGGAGACGATTGAGAGAATGATGAAACGATAAACTTCTGATTCATGCGATGCCCAGTTGTTGCAACAGAAAGTTGGCTTTCTCGAATGCGTCCCGCTGGCGGATAGTGCGCTCCTCCTCGTCCAGTGTTCCGTCGAACTCCGCCACATCCTTTGGCCCGACGTGATCCAGCGTGGCAAACTTGCCCGCGATCTTCTTCAGGCCCTCCTTGACCAGCGCCAGCTTGAGATGGGGCTTAAATGCCCTCACGACCGCCTCGACGCCGCCTGGGTAGTTGTGCAGGACGAAGTAGATGTCGTAAGCGTCCTTGGCCTTGCGCCGATCCTCCAGGGCCATGCCCTTCATCACCAGGAACGGCACCACCGACGCGACCTGTATCTGCGCTTCGTCAACCGCGCCGTCCGGCAGCTTGCCCTTCACGTTCACCCTGGCTGGCTCGATCTGGAAAGCCAGGTCGCAACCCCGCGCCTTGCGCGGCCGCATGTCCAGCGCCTTCTGTGTGCGACGGCTCTTGCCGGTGCCGCCATACTCGCCCGCCAGGAAATCCACCTGCACCACCTGCCCCCGCACGGTCTTGCGAAAGATGAACGGCTGCTGCTTGTCCTGGGCGTCGCCGTGCTGGCGCAGAATCTCGCCAATCATCCGGTAAGCGGCCTCGGCCAATTCCTTGTGGTTCAGGGCCAGATCCACGTCGAGGCTGCCGACGTGCCGCTCCTGGCTCTGTGGGATCAGCAGCTCGGGAATCCAGCCGCCCACCAGCACCATTTCGTCCCGATACTCACCGAGTATGTGCGTCAGCTCGAGGAGCACCGATCTGGCCGCTTCCACGGCGGCGGCGGTGTAATCTATGCGTTCTCCGGCCATGACGGTTGAATGACTTGTTGTTTCAGGCAATCCGCCGCCTGCTCACCTCGGCCCTTGATCTGGCGTAGGTCGAGATAGGTCTGCACCGGCGACGTGACCCTGGCATCGCCCTTGGTTTCCGCGCCGTAGAACACGCCATCGTCGTAAGGGGCGATCAGGTTGACGTTGGCCCCGCTGGTCACCGGCTTCAGTTCGAGGCCTTTGGCGAGACGGTCGAGATTGCCCACCACATAGGCCATCGCCCGCTGGTAACGCACCATTGGCGCATACCGGGCCGCGCTGGAGAACCCTGCCAGCGCGTAAGCCGACTTGTCCTTCGCGCACGCCTCGCCTAGCAGACCCTCGAACTCCACGATGGGCCGGAGCGTGTAGAACTCTCGGACGGCGCTGCGGCGGAAGTCGTAGTTCTCTTCCCACTCCGCCAGCAGCTTGGCGGGGGCGGTGAGCCGGAAGCCATCCTCACCGGTCTCCATCCACTCCCGATCCACCAGCAGCTTTTTTACGTTGAAGCCCTGGCCGAGGCTGACGCCCGCTTCTTTGGCCAGCGACTGCACCTTCCACCAACGGCCCGGACCGGACAGCACCACCCGGAGCACGCGCTCGGCCTTGGGCGAATAGAGCGACCGTAGATCGCGCTTCCGGGCGAAAGAGTTCTCCTTGCCCTCTTTCGAGATGAACACCTGGTCGAAGCTGAGCAGGCAGTTCCCGGCCAAATCGGCGAAGCCGAAACCTTCCTTGAGGCAGATCTCGGCTGCCTGCGGTGAGATGTAGGGCGCCATGACCACACCGTAGGCACCGGGCAGCTCCTTCTTGAACCGCAACAACTGGTTCGTCGCCTCGCGGATGACGCGGGGTTGGCCGACCTTCCGCACTTCGACGACCAGCGTGCTCTTGCCTCCGGGCGTCTTGACCTGGAGACGCAAGTCCGTCCTGCTGCTCGCGGCCTTGGACTCCTTCTCGACGCGCAGGAACGGCACTCCCCGGAGGCACTTCAGCAGTGCTTCCGTGGCTCCATCCGCCAATGCGATGTCTTTCATTGCAGCATCCATTTTCAACTGGTGCTGAAACCTACACTTTTACTGAAAGTGCTGTAAGCAAGGATCTTCATTGGATCGCCCAGTTTCAACAGTAGTTGAAGCCCAGCCTCCCAGTGAAACCACCGGCGGCAAACCCGCCAACTGACTGCGTCACCCGCCGTGCCCGCAGGGCCTGATCGATGGCGTCGTGCGATGATTCTCGCCGGAGCCAACCGGCAGGCGTAACGGGTTTATACAGGAGAAAACGAAGGAAACGAAGGCGCTGCAAGGGTGTATATTGCGCGAGGTTTCCCAGGGCGGTTGCCCGGGGCTGATTTGCCGGCACGCCGTTGGCGTGCAGAGGGCTGGCAATAAAAAACTCTGTTCGCTTTTTGGTCCGGAGTTCAAAGACGCCCGCCTTCGCCCGAAGACGGGCTGCGGCGCGGCAGTCTTCGTTCTCGCTGCGCTCCGAACGAAGACTGGTGGAGGCGGCGGGAGTTGAACCCGCGTCCCTGGCAGATCTGTCAGTTGCGACTACATGCTTAGTCAGGAGAGAGTTTTCTGCCATGCGATAGCGGCCTGACCCCGAGCCGCACGGCCTAGCCCGCAGGATAAGAGTTTCGGCTGATGGCGCGCAGGCGCCGCCGGCAGCCTAACCTGCTGTGGCGTTCTGCCGGCGTAGCAGGTGTCCACCGGCGAACGTCGCGGCGCGTTAGGCCGCGAGAGCTAATTCTTGGTTAGCAGTTGTTTTTTGGTCCGATGATTAACGAGGCCAACGAACCGTCCTCGGCATGCCGCCCCTGGCGTATCTACCAGGTCGAAACCAGTACGCCCCCCCATTGCAACGGGATTAAGATACGATGCTTCGCCAGGACTGTCAAGGGGGCGAGGGGCAAGGGGCGAGGGAGGGAAGTGCGGGGGGCGGCTCTTTGTTCCCTCCACACTCGACACTCGGCCCTCGCGCCTCAAGCCCTGCTCATTGCAGTTTGAAGGGCATCGTCAGCAGGTGGGAATAGAGAGCAGAGAGAGTGGCGCCGGTGTGTTGGGCCCGGATGTCGTCGCCGAATTGGACGGTGGCCTCGAAGGAGAAATCGCGCAGCATGAGGCAATAGCTGGCGTTGGCCATGACGCCGAGGATCTCGCCGGCCCTGCTGAACACGAGGTCCCCCCGCGAGGGGTTGAATTTGCCGATCAATCCCTTGAGAAAGCTCCGGTCCAGCCTCACGTAATCGAGGGTGGCTAAATCGATCTGGAACCGGCACTCGCCGTAATAATCTCCGCGCGTGCCGACGAGCACGGCATCCTGAAACTTGTAGGGCTCGGTGGAAACGCGATAGACCCTGCAGGCAAGGCGGGCGGCGTCCTCGGCGCCGACGGGGATGAGGAGCACGCGCGGGTCGGAAAGGCAGAAAGCGACGGAGCGAATCGGGCAGGATACGGCGCCGCGGTTGAGCGTGCCGCTGAGCCCCTCCCAATCCGTGCCCGGTTCCCACAGAGTCAGCGGGGTGTCATGCACGTGGCAGAGGGCGTAAACCCTCGAGCCGTCGCTCACCAGCACCGTCGCCGTCTCCCGGTTTTTGGTGGTCTGGCCAAAGAGCAGACTGCGGACGGCACTGAAACGGGCCTGGACGCGGTTGGTGACGACTTCGCTGAAAATGCTGTTGGGAGCCAGGCTGCGGTTGTCGCGTATCTCGCGGGCGATGTCCCCGGATTTGGCCGCCAACTCTTTGACGCCCTCGGCCAGGCGGGCTTTTTCCTGGCGTTCGATTTTGACTTCGTCCTGCATGCGGGTGACCTGCTCGGCGGCGATGCGCTTTTCGGTCTCGGCCGCGGCAAGCTGGGTGCCCAGGCGCACCCTCTCGGCGAGCACGGTGTCGTTGGTCTTGGCCAAAGCCGCCAGTTGCTGGAGGATGTTGCTGGACTGAAGAGTGGCCTGTTTGGCGAGCAGGTCTTCGAAGGCGGCGAGCCTCTCGCCGGAGATGACCGACTGCACCGTATTGTCGTGCAGTTGCTGGCCCAGGTTGGTGAGGCTGGCTTGGGCGGCGGCCAGTTGCGCCTGCAAGCCGGCTTGCTGCTGCGCCAGTTGCGCTCCCAACTGCTGGCGGGCAGTCAGCTCCGCCTGGTAGGCCTGCACCTTCTTGTCCCGCTCCGCCAGTTCCTGCTGCGAGGCCGCCAGCCGCTGGTCGCGCGCCGCCAATTCCTCCTGCGAGGCCTCGAGTCGTTTCTCGAGCTCGGCCAGTTCCTGCTGAACGCCCTTGACCTGCTTATCACGCTCGCCCAGGAGCGATTGCTGCCGGGTAAGGCTGTCCCGGGTCGTAGCCAGCTCGCCGACCAGCCGGTCGCGGTTTCGGCGCTCGTCAGCCAGCGCCATCTGCATGACCGCCGTAAGGTCTTTGCCGCTGTCCACGCGGTTGGTCGCCATCTCCAGTTTCATCTCCCGGGGCCCTTCGTCCGACAATTTGTTGACGTCCACCGTGGTGAACACCACCAGGCTCACCAGGAGGAAATCGCAAATGACGATGAGTATCGAGCGATTCATGACGGTGTGGCCAGGGTGGGAATGTGGGCGGGTCCGGCCGGGTCAGGCTCGAGGGCCGAAGGGGCCTCCGACTCCAGCAAGTATCTGCGGCGGAGGGGCCGAAGATGGAAAATTTTGAAGATGGAGACGAAGATGATGCCGAACGAGGTGGACGAATAGGCGGCCATGATGCTGAACTTGGTCAACCCAAGGGAGACCAGGATAAAGGAAATGATGGTGCCGACGAAGCCCAGGTACAGGCCGGCATCGAACAAATGGTCTTCGTTCTCGAGCAATCTGATCTTGATGCGCGGCAGCACTCGTTGGCGGCGGATCTCCGCCAGCTTCAGCAGGCAGGCCGTATAGACCAGCGCTTGCAGGACAAAAAACAGCAGTAGGGTCAATAGGTTTACTGGGTTCATAAAGGTTGGTTTGAGGTTGCTGACTGCCGCCGGCAGCACCCGGCCGACCAGCGGCAGGCGCATTCGAAAGGGGAGCTCCTCTTTCTGGCTTTCCTGAGAGAGAAACGGCTCGCTCAGGAGAAGGACCACCAGCAGAAAACCGGCCGCGAAGACGGCCTCGCGGGCAATGTGAATGCCGCCCACTTGGAGCGGCCGCTCGAGCAGCGAGGCCTCAGGCCGGCTAAAATGCGCGGCCGCCGCCAGCAGAAAGCCGCTGGCCAGATAAAGAAACCACTTGACCCCCATCGCGAACCAAGGCATCAGCAGGCAATAATCCGAGGCGGCGCCCAGCAGCGCGCCCAAAGGCGCCCAGGCCGCAAGGTGACGGCGCAAGCTCGAGTCGTGCCAGCGCTGCCCGCGCGCCAGCAGTTCCTTGACGCCGCCAGCCCCGAACGGCAACGCCGAGCCCAGATCGGTCAGCCCCGTCTCGCTGAACTTGAGCGCGTAGCCGGCGACCTTCCCCGGCTGGCCCGAAAGCACGACGGCGGCGTAAAGCACCGGCACTTGCCCCGTCCCGGCTTTGCGAACCAGGTAGGCCACCTGGTGCAGCGCAGCGGCGTCCTGGATTGAGCGGGTAAAAACCTCGAGCTGGCCCCAATTGAACCGCTGGCCAAGGGACATCAGGTCCAGCAGGACCTCTTCGAGAGGTTCGGTACTCCCGAAAGGCCCGGAGGCGACGTTCCTCGCGCCCGGCGGCGCGCGGCCGCCGTGGTTGGCCGCCCAGGCGAGGTCATACACGGCATTGCCCAGTTCCGGGCGCAGCTTCTTCTCGTCTAGGAGCAGCCCGCAAACCGCCATGGCCGTGTCGAAGACCTGGCCGGCAGCGGACGATGAGGGCGGAAAGATGACGGTATTGGTCAGAGCGCGGCAGCGTAGCAATTCCCGGATGGCGGGATCGGTGGAGGCCTCGAGCGACCCGAGGGCCCGCTCCCGGACCTCCCTGGGCACCAGCAGTTCGGTGAACGGCCCGGAAGCATTGTCAGCGCGGCCAGTGGCCGCCCCAGCCTGCGCGCCTGCGCCACCGGACGGGCCGCCCGAGCGGGTAACGAGCTTCTCGAGGCGCACATTCGGGCTGCCTAAAACCAGCCAGGCCGGACGCTGCGCAGCCAAATTCGTAACGGCCAGGCCGAGTTGTTCCCGGTCAGGCAACCGGGCCACTTGGCAGGCCGCCTGCCAGAGCAACTGGGCGGCGCCCAGGTTGTTCTCCTCGGCCAGCTCGAGGCCTTGCCGCACCAGGCCCGGGGTCTGCCTGCCGGCGTCTTGAATGACGCAGGCATCCACAGCCCGCAGATGTACTGGCACAAGCAAACCGCAGACCAGCATCACCAGGCCAAGCATGGCGCAAATCAACACCGAAAGCCAACGGCGCATCGTATCGTCGCGAATCATTTCTTCCCGTTCAAACGGTCAACCCGCCGCGATTATGGCAGGAGACCCCCTCCCGCAGAAGGAAAAAATCACCGCTTTTTCCACCGAGCGCAGCGGGGCCAGGGCCAGTGACAAAGTCTGTCGAACCCCAACGGGCAGGCCATTTTGGATTGCGGCGGCAAGCGAAGCGCGACGCCGCTTTGGCTCGGGCACCCGCTGGCGTTCCCGGACGTCCCAGGCGGCCGAAAGCGGCGTCGGCGCTTCGCTCTGCCGCCGCACTCCAGAGTCGTCGGGCGGGGGGAGCGTGTCGAGTGGGGGAGGGCGGGCGTCAGGGTGGAGCGATCGAAGGCACAGGTGGGGAAACTGAGAATTTCAAATTGGAGATTTCGCAGGCGGCGGGGGAGCGGGGACGGAGGGACGTCGGGGGCGTGTAGGTCCGGCGGTGGCAACGCTTCATACCCGCAAGGCGTGGGCTTCGACTCTGGCACTGCCTCCAGGGTGCGTCGACACTCCTGGGTTTTTCCGGTGGTCGTTCGCCCCTGCTCTTCCGAACGGCCACCGCGCACCTTCCGCCGACCCTCCGGGTTGGACAGAGGGCAGAGGTCCAAAGCAACTTCCGCGCAAGTCACGCCCCAGACGCTGTGCGACTTGTTGCCCAGAACTCTGGTGTAATGCACGTAAGAATCGGCGGGGCTGATCTGGTCACCGTCGTAAACCGAGGCCTTCCCGTCGTCTTTCGGGAACGGCATGAAAGCTTGGCTGGTGAGCTGTCCGTCAGGGATGAAGTGGGGATGAACTTGGCGGAGAAGCGTTGTTTCTGGCGTCATACCGTGGGATTCTCCAGTGTCTCTTTCAGGAACGCAAAGAACTTCCCCCAGGCGTTGTCGTTCACCAGATGAAACCCGTGTTCGATCTCGGTTCCGTCGGGCCTAAATGCATGGAACTCTGCGCTCAACGAAGCGAGATGGACGTCAACCGTTGGATTTCCGGGCAGGTCCCATTCGAGCAGGACACCGCCTTCGGGAGTCGGGGCTATCGCCGGCAGCGGAAACCGTTCCGGGTAGCGCCCCACCAACTCCTCTGCCAGGACGGCGAGTTTGGCCTTGTTCGGAGCAGCGCCCCGGCCATCCAGCCATCCATCGGCGAGCGCCGACAGCGCGTCAAAACGGGCCGCTAACTGGTAATCGGTCTGTCTAGTTTTCACCGAGCATCCTGCGGAAGCCTACGATAGCTCTCGGGCAGAGTCGAGCCGGGATTTAAGCCTTGAACACCTTCATCACCCCAGCCCCTAACCAACCCGCCGCGGCGGGTGGAATGGGCTTTCAGCCCTTTGGCGCTTTTCCGGCCGTGACCTGGGCCGTTGGCCCAGGTTGGTATGAGGCCGCGCCGTTGGCGCTCTGACAAGGGGCGGAACTCTTCGCAGATCCTTAGCGCACATAGAGACAGGCGAGGGGGGTGAACCCGACGACATCCTTTGCGCTCTGGCCAGGAAAGTACTGGGCCTTGAGCGCGCGCTCGCCCAGGAGTTGAACGCACAGCACACCTGACGACGCTGGAGGAGCGGGGCTCAGCTCGGATGGGGTCGGGGCGCGCCGGTTGATGGCCGCGAGTTCATATTTCACCAGACCGGTTTCCTGGCTCACGGTCGCAGGGTCCGGCGCGCGGGCTTGGATGGCGTAGAGGCCAGACGGAGCGACGGTGCCTCCTATGGAAACCCGCACGGACTGAGGACGGCGGACGTCATAGGCGAAGGCGAGTTGCCTGGTCCAGGTCTCCGGCCGGGCCAGGGCGCTCTCGCTCGCCGGGAGGCTCTCGTGGAACCAGTTGCCCACGAGTTTGCCGGCCTGATCGAAATCACATTTGCCGTTCCTGTCCGGCCCCTCGCGCGCGACCTTTGCTCTGAGCCTGCTCTTTAGCGGCTCAGCGAAGAGTTCCAGCGGCGGGATAACGTGGAGCGTGGAGGAAGGGTAACGGGCCGGGTCCAGGAGCCCGGAAACCGTCACGCGCTCGTCGGAGGCACCCAGGTCGAGTCCGCCCGCCGTGGCGACCCGTCCGAGCGTTTGACCGGCCTTGACCCGGGTCCCAACCCGGATGCCCTGGTTCAAGCGCACATGAGCCAGGTAGTAAGTCAGGTTCTCGTCCACGCGCACCTCGACCTTGTCGCCGCCATGAAGCTGAGGGCGGACTGCACGTACCGTCCCGTCACCCGGCGCGAACACTTCGAGACCGGACTTGCCGCCGTAGTTCAAATAGATGTGGTCCGTGGGGAACACATGCCCGCCGCGCGGATTGAGATTGCCGAGGGGAACGATGGTTTCGATTGCGTCCGGCTCGAGTGGGGAGGCCGTGAACACCGGCTCCGGTTGGGCGCCTGGCGGGGCCGCTCCAGATGGCGCCGGCAGGGAACAGAACGGCGCAAGAATAAGCAGCGTCAAAAGGACGCCCTCTCGCCGGGCGGTCACGCGGGGGACGCAGGCACGGATGCCTGCGCCACGGTCGGGCGTCAAGGGGAAGTCGCGGCGCCAAGCCGCCACCGAACCCGTCCTGGTGATCGCGCCCACGTGCGGGAGTTTAGCGCGGATGCCGCTGGGAATCAATGAGGGAGGGTCGGGCCCTAGCCTGAATATTCCACGATTTCCGCCGACCGGACGGCGTAGCGCAGACTTCCAGTCTGCTGTATCGCGGATTTCCAATCCGCAGATGCGACCAGGGAGGTGCCGCCTGCCGACTGGAAGTCGGCGATGCAGCAGGTTGGAAACCTGCGCTACGGAGCCTCGTGAGCGCGTGGCCGCGCTTAGGCTGTGAAATGTCCGGCATAGTCTGGTGTTCACAACAAGAGTGGACAAAACCCGAACAGCAGAAAACTGAGAAAACTGAGATAAGAGCTCTGTTTCCTCCGCTGCCTTCTGTGGACCTCGGCGAACGCTTTGTGGAGACTCGTCATCTGGAACGGACGATTCTGGCACCCCGTTCCCGGGTGCATTACGCTCCGGGCTTTGGACCGGGGGTCGCCGCTTCGCCGCGACCCTCGGCTACCATCTGACAACCCTCCGGGTTGTCCGGCACCAGATCCCACCATTTGAACAATGTGTATGATTGTGAAACATTCCAACATTTTTTCTTTGGCATACTGTTTTGATTTGGTATAACTTCACGCCATGATTGCGACACATAAAGCGGAAACCGTCAATTTCGGCACGAAAGGACAGGTCGTCATCCCCCGCCGCTTGCGCCGGGAATTCGAGATTGAGGAAGGCACCAAGGCTACGGTGTGGGCCACGCCAGAAGGCATCCTGCTCAAGCCCATCACTCGAGCCTACATCAAGAGCCTGCGGGGTTCCCTGAAAGGCACCAGGGCGATGGAAACCTTCATGGCGGAACGGAAGCGGGAAAGGGAACTTTAATGGCTACCAAGATATTGGACAGTTGGGCGCTGATGGCGCTGTTCAACGGGGAACCGGCCGCTGACGAGGTGGAGGAACTGCTCGCGCAGGCCGCCGCCGACCGGCATAAGCTGTTGATGAGCGTCGTGAACTGGGGCGAGATTTATTACTCCGTGATGCGCGGCGCTACACCCGCCATGGCAGAACAAAAGGCCAGGGAGATTGCCGCCATGCCCGTCGAGATTGTGCCAGCCGACCTGCCTCTGACCCAGCGAGCCGCCATCTTCAAAGCCACCCACAAAATGTCCTACGCCGACGGCTTCGCCGCCGCGCTGGCCCAAGAACGGAAAGCCGAACTCGTCACCGGCGACGCGGAATTCAGGCAACTGCGCAAGGAGATTAAGATTCATTGGCTGAGAACGGAGCGGAATGGCTAAGCTTGGCAATACTGTCTGCTGGCTTAAGGTGTGGATGTGACGACGCAACTTCTTGATGCCGACCTGAAGGCCGGCGGCGCGTCAAAGATCAAACCCGCATCCTTTCCACCCGTCACCACTGGCAACCATGAATGCTCCCGAACCCCCGGGCCAACAGCCCGATGATCCCTCCAAGCGCGCGGGCGACGCGCCAGATCCGGCTTCGACGGACGCCTTGCTACGCGCTCTGGACGCCTACCAGAAAGGCACGTTGGCGAACAATGCCGAACAGGTCGAGGCCGCGGCCCTGGACGCGCTGCGAATAGCCGCCGAGCAAGCCGAGAAGAACCCGTCGCCAGAGCTGCTGTTCAAAATGGAGGCCGGCGACTGCGAAGCCCGCGGGGACTGGGCCGGAGCCGAGGCCTGTTACCGCAAGGTGCTGTCGATCCAGGAGGCCGCGGGCAACTTCGCCCTGATTTTCAAGGCCCACCACGAGCTTGGCCGGCTCTTCCTGCTCGTGGGAGACTTGGAAAAAGCGGAGACCTGCGCGCGAGCGGCGACTGCCGCCGCCCGCCAGACAGACCTCTTTGCCCTCCACGTGATCGCGCTCCAAAACCAGGCGAACTGCGCCCTCCGCCGCTTGGATTTTGCCGGTGCGCTCGAGGCGGCTTCGCAAGCCGTCGCCCTGGTCGAACCGGGCCGGCTGCACGACCGGCGGCGGGCGAGCGCATTGGTGACTCGGGCGCGCTGCCGGCTGGCCTCTGGCGACTTCGAGGGAGCCGACAGCGACCTCGCCGCGTGCAAGCCGATCTTACTGGAGCAAGACGTGAGCCCTATGTTCGCCGGCGTGCATAGCGACGCGGCCGCGTGGTGGGAAGTGGCCGCGGGAATCCGCGCGCACCATCGCGACCTGGCTGGCGCTGTCGAGGCCTGGACGCAAGCAGTTAACGGCCGCCGTCATGTTGCCTCGCTCGGGCACGTGTCCGGTCCGCACACCTCCGCCGCGCTCGCTCGCGCCTTGCGGCATCTGGGCGAAGCCCTCCACGCCGCAGGCCAGCCCGAGGAAGGCCAGACCGCCCTGGCCGAAGCGCAGCAAGTCTGGCGCGAAATCGGTCTGCCCGAGCAGCCGAAGCCGTAGGCTGAGCCAGGTCCCGGCTGCGCCGGGGCGCGCCTGCAGGCCGCAATGATGGCACGGGCGCTCAGACTGGAAATCCGAAGCCCGAAACCCCGAAATCCGAAGCAGCACCGTTCATCCGTCCCATCCGCCCCATGGCTCCCATTCTTCCCATTTCCGGCCTTCGGACTTCAGTGCCGCCACCGTGCGGACTTCCTGCCAATCCTCAAAAAGTCTCCCACCACAGCCGCGAAACTACTGGCAAGCCAGAAGGAGAGGCTTTAATCTACGGAGTTATGGCAGAGCGAAAAAGTCCTAAGGCCAGCGCCAGAAAAGGCGGTCGCCGATCCCCGGCCAGGAATTTTGAGTATCCTGATCAGACCAGGGGAAGCCGGCTTGCGGCACAGCTTCGCGAGGAGACCAACGCCTTGAGCGTAAAGCAGCGGAGCGAGTTGTTCCAGCGCGGAATGCAGATGATCTATGGCGGCGTCGCACCCAAGGAAAAGTCTGGCCCTGGACACTAACCTGCTGCCCGATTTGGCCGCCGAGGCGGATTTCGCCCACACTTTTCGGGAAGTCTTTCTCGAGAAGGATTATCTTCTGCTGGACATTGATGAAGCCAGGCTCCTGACCGCTTTTAACGATTCGGATTTGCAGCCCGTTCGCCCAATGCACCCTCGCGCTCTGCTGAGGGCCACGCGTCCCGGATAGCCGTCAATGCTCTCCGATAACCATGCCTTGGTTCCAAGTTGATGCTCCCAAACATCCGCGCATCAACGGGGCCACCCTCCGCACGATCTGCCGGCAATCCGGCATCAGCCGCGAGGATTTCCTGCGGGCCTACGAGAACGGTTGAACAAGGACAACACTGCCGAAGGGGCAAACGCCCAAGACGGACCCCAAGGTGAAGCGCTGAACCCCGCCGTTGCGGTCTCCGAGGCAGAAGGCTATATTTCTCCCATGAGTGCGACAGCAGAGGCGTTGTTGGAACAGTTCCGCAGGCTGCCCGCCTCGGAGCAACAGGAGCTCTTGCGGCGGTTCCTGCGTTTGGCCGGAGCGGCGAAGACCCGTTCAGAGAAGCCTTTTCCTACGGTAAAGGTTAGCGGCGGCACAATCACCTCGGAGCAGGTAGCCGAAGCACTCGATGATGAATGAGGCGTGTTTCCCTCCGTTCACTGAGCGGTCATCGTCAATGGACCGATGCGTATTTGCTTCGCTTGGCCCGCAAACACGGGCTGCGGTTGGCCAGCTTGGAACGGAAGATGGACAACATGGATGACCCCAGCTCGCCCACGTTGTTCCTGGTTTCTTGAGCGAAGTGGTGCCGGGACGCTCAATGCCGGGCTGGGTCAAGAGCAGGGCCGATTCAAGAACCACGGCCCCCTCTCATTAACACACCGCTTCAGCGGTGTGTCTTGCCGGTCACCCGCCGCTTCAACCGTTTCAACGGTTTTCCGCGCCGGGCAGCACGTTTCGACCGTTCTTGAATCGGCCCTGGGTCAAGACGGGGCATGAGAGTCTTTCCTTGATGCCGTCCATTGCTTGTGGCAGCCTTGGCGTATGAAGATTATCATCGAGAAACACGCCGAGGGCTACGTGGGCTATCCGGCAGGTGTCCAAGGGGTCGTGGTGGGGCAAGGCAACACCTTCGAGGAGGCCTTGCGCGACGTGCAAAGCGCCATCCGTTTCCACATCGAGACCTTTGGCCGCGAAGCGTTGGAATCCGAGAGTCCGGCCCTGGATGCCTTCGTCGCAGAAGCCACCGTTTAGCCGCAAACCATGCCCAAGTTCCCGGTCGATGCTCCGAAGCCCAAGGTGGTGGCCGCCCTGCGAGCGTTGGGCTTTGAGGTGGTGCGCGGGCAGGAACACATCTCGATGCTCCGTCAAAACGCTGACGGCACGCGAACACCCCTGACGATGCCCAATCATCCGCGCATCAACGGCGCCACCCTCCGCACGATCTGCCGGCAATCCGGCATTAGCCGCGAGGATTTCCTGCGAGCCTACGAGAACGCCTGAACGGGAACAGTACCGCCGAAATGGCAAACGCCCAGGAGCGGAGCCCAAGGTAGTGTTCCTGTGGCCTTGCCGGCGCAGAACCGGCTTTCCGGCGGCGAAACTTGGGCCGCTCAGCCGGTCCCCAGGCGCGGCCGCGGGCCCGCCGCCCCGTGCGCATCCTAAACCGGCCGGAAACGCGCAAAACTTGCCGCTTGACACACCCATCCCCGCCTTGCACCATGGGGAGAGAATGACCCGAAAAAACCCATTGTCGTTCACCCGCGCAGCCTCAATAACAGGCGGCGCGCCAAAAAGGCGAGTTTCTATCGGTTATGGAACAGACACCGTTTGACTCAGGAAAAATCGGATTTGCCAACAATCCGGAACCGCGTTGCGCCTCCCTCCTCATCCTCGACGTCTCTGGCTCGATGGATGGGCAGCCGATTAGCGAGCTGCAGGCTGGACTCACCCTTTACCGAGACGAGCTCGCCGCCGATTCGCTCGCGCGAAAACGGGTTGAGATTGCCATCGTTACGTTTGGCGGTTCAGTTGATGTGGTGCAGAACTTTGCCACGGCGGAGACCTTTACAGTACCGGCGCTGGAATCGAGGGGCGACACTCCAATGGGTGAGGCGATGGTCACGTCGCTAAAGCTCCTGGAAGACCGCAAAACCGAATATCGCCAGAACGGGATTCAATTCTATCGGCCTTGGGTCTTCCTCCTGACGGACGGTGGTCCGACGGACGCGAACAGTCAGTTCTGGACGGACGCGAAAGAAGGCATTCGGCAGGGCGAGGAGCAAAAGAAATTCTCGTTCTTCGCCGTTGGAGTCCAAGGCGCCGACATGGACAGGCTCGCGGAGTTGTCGCCGCACCGTACGCCTTTGAGGCTGAAGGGCCTTCGCTTTCGCGACTTGTTCCAGTGGTTGTCGAACTCGCAGCAGTCGGTGTCAAAGTCAAAGCCGGGCGACGCTGTTCCACTCCCGAATCCGGCAGCACCGGCTGGCTGGGCGGAAATATAAGCGAAGCCCATGTGGAGAGTCGTTCCAGCCAAAGTCGTTGGAACCTCACACCAGCGATCAGGCGCGCCCTGCCAGGACGCTTACGACTTTCTGCGCTTCAACACGGATGGCGAAGCACTCCTCATTGTTGCGGTTGCGGACGGCGCAGGCAGCGCCTCCCTTTCTCACGTGGGGTCCGACGAGGCAGTGCGCCATCTGCTGACGATCGTCCCCCGCGGACAGTTCGATTTCAGGAAAGTCACCCAGGAGCAGGTGCGCGGATGGATGCAGGAGGTTTTGGATCACCTCGCAACGGTCGCCAAGCGGGAGTGCGTCCCGTTGAGCCAGCTTGCTTGCACGCTGTTGCTCGCAATTGTTGCAAGGAGCGCGGCCGTCTTCGCGCAGATTGGAGACGGCGGGTGGGTCGTTGAAAAGGACGGCGAGCTTGTTGCCGGGACATGGCCGCAGAATGGGGAGTTTGCGAACACGACGACTTTTATCACCACCGAGTCTGCCCTGGATGGCATGGAGTTCGTGCGGTTGGAAGGACAAATCGCGGCGGTTGCAGGATTCACCGATGGCCTACAAATGCTCGCGCTCGACTTTGCCGGGCGGCAGGCACATGCGCCATTTTTCAAGCCAATGTTTGATTCAGTTCGCCATTGCGCTGATGAGACGAGCCTCCTCGCGCCACTGCAGGGGTTCTTGGCTTCGGAGCCCGTCACCGCGCGCACCGATGACGACAAGACGCTGGTGGTGGCGTGCTGGCGTGGGTCGGAAGGCGGTTCAAATGATGCTGCTCAATGAGCGTGGCGAGGTCGTCCGACTGGGTGCCCATCTGACGACGCCGGGCGGCGAGGGAGTCATCTACCAGGTGACATCGGACCCGTCTTGCGTTGCGAAGCTGTACCATGCGCCCCCTCACGGCCAGAGGACAGCCAAGCTCCGGTATTTGTGTCGCGCCGGAAATGCAGGGCTGCTGGACGTCGCTGCCTGGCCCAGATCGTTGCTGTATGCGACAGGCGACAAGACAACCGTACGGGGTTTCATCATGCCTCGTATCGAGGGAAAGGAGATTCACAAACTCTACGGCCCGCGTGACCGACACCTGGAGTTTCCTTCCGCCGCGTGGGATTTCCTGCTCCGCGTTGCAAGGAACTGCGCCGCAGCATTCGAGACCTTGCACGAGAACGGCGTAGTTATGGCGGATGTCAACGAGAAGAATCTGCTGGTCACGACTAACGGTTTGGTCCGACTGATCGACTGCGACTCCTATCAGATCTGCAACGGGAACCATCGCTTCCTCTGTGATGTCGGCGTGCCACTTTGGACCGCGCCCGAACTCCAAATGCGGGTCCGCCAACGCGGCTACCACGGCTTGGAGCGCACTCCTAGCCATGATCGCTTCGGCCTAGCCGTGTTGATTTTTGAGCTTCTCTTCATGGGGCGCCATCCCTTCGCGGGTGTTCCAGATGGCCTGCACCGCTACGAACTTCAGGAGGCGATCGAGCGGTACCTGTTCGCCTTCGGGGCCCATGGACGGAAGAGCGGCGTCCGTGCTCCACCCCACACGCTCCCACTTGGAGCCCTTCCAGAAGGAGTGGTTGGGCTCTTCGAGCGCGCATTCCTTCCCGGCTCGGAACGTCCGAACGCAAGACCGACCGGTCGGGAATGGGCGGACGAACTGGACTCTCTTTATGCCGCGCGGAAGACGTGCAACTACGATCCCGGCCACAAGTATTGGAACGGCCTAACGAGCTGCCCGTGGTGCCAGATAGCGTCCGGCGGAGGTCCAAATTTCTTCATCGCCGTCGCTATTCACCTCGGGGCTCCAGGAGTAGTGGTGGATGTGTCTGCGTTCTGGGCGACGATCGAGCGTATCGCGGCCGGAGCCCTAATGAGGAAGAGTGTCGCTCCTTTGCAACTCCCCGTCGCAGGTGGAAGACCAATGCCTATGCCCCGGCCAGTTTCGCTTCGCGTTATTAAGCCGCAACCGCCGTCGCAACAAGTTCTGCCCACGTTGCGCCCGTTACCGCCGCCACCGCTGCCGGGCCCACCGGAACTGGCGTCTCCCGCTCAGCTTCCGAAATTGCCGCTTGGCCACGGCGAACGCGATGTCCGAGCGAGCATACTTGGGATCGTCCTTTTCGGAATCGGGTGCTCGATGCTTGTCTGCCTTGGGCTCACATCTGCCGCCTTGGTTGCCGGAGCTGAAACAGTCGCTTTCCTTCTGGCCTGGGCGAGAAAATCCCCAAATGCGGCCGCGGAACGCAAGCAACGAACCGAGGCGGAACGGCAGGCCCGAGTGGATGAACGTAAGCAAGCTGAGGCGGAGTACGAACGGCAGGCGGCAGAGCATGCTGTGAAGGCAAAGCAGGTGGAGAAGGAGTACGCTCGCGCCGTCGCGGAGGCCGAGGCGGCGCGCGCGCGCGAGCAGTCTCGGCTTGAAGCAGAGTATCGCTCCCAGCTCAGCGCCTACACCGCACAGTTGAGGCTTTTTGAGACCGCCTGGGCGAAATTTCAGGATGAAAAGCGCAGATGGGAGAGCGAGTGCGACTCTCGCGCGAAGTCCGTTGAGCAGACCCGTCGTGAAATGAATGATACCTGGGAGAGACTTAGTGCTGCGCTGGCAAATTACCAATCCAGGGTGCGGGACCTAAAGAGGAGTGTTGAGCCAGCGTATCACCGTCTCCAGAAGGCAAGTGAGGACGAAGCGACAGAAATCAGGGCACTAGAGGCGAAAAAGCGTGAGGCGCAGTTGCGGCAGTATCTGGACGCTCAGCTCATCCGAAATCATCACATCGACCGTGTTCGTTCGGTTGATAAGGCGACGCTCGTCGCGAACGGGATCGAATCGGCGCTGGACATCAGTTGGTGGATGAAGAAAGTCCCTGGTATCGGTGACAAGCGCCGAGAGAGCCTGCTGGCTTGGCGAGCTAGGTGCGAAGCAGCCTTTCGCTTTAACCCGAAAGCGCCCCTGCCCGAACCCGAGGTTCAAGCGGTGAGGTTCAAGTACGCACAGGCCAAGCAGCACGCCCTCGTTGAAGTTCGGGGTGGAGCGGGAACATTGTCCGCCTTGGAGAGCGAAGCCCAGCGGGTGATCACTACCCTTGAAGCCAGGCTTCCGCAACTGGCTCGCGGCCACGCACAGGCGCTCGCAGACCATCGTGAATGCTCGTGACCGACGCACGCTCAAGACGTAACTGTGGCCCATGGGCGTAGGGGGGTCACAAGAAGAACGCGGGGTAGTCAGTCTGGGAAAAACTCGGAAATCTGTGCGGGTAGGATTAAAAGACCTACAGGAGCGCAAGTGAAACGAGACGCAAACAGAGGCACCTCAAAACGGCGGGCGAGGCCGGCCCCCGTGGCTCAGCCGCAAGCCGGGGCAACACCGCCGACCGTCGAGCCCTTCTCGGTGCGGCCGCTGAGCGCGGCTGGGCTGCGCGCGCGCCTCAAGGCGCAGAGGGACAGACGATTGCTCGACCAAGTGGATCACCGGGCCAAAGGGTCGGTGGATGGGATAATGGCGAGCGGAGCCGTTTGGCCCGTTGCTGCCAAGGCCGAGGCGGATCGATCTGGCACGGTGATCGGGCTAGGTTTCCGTGGGCTGGGATGGCGGGGGCAACTGCGCCGGGGCAGTTGGCGGTTTGTCGAGCTTGCGGATTTCGCGGTGGGAGGACTTTAGTTTTTTGTGGACCTCCTTGATGTCCTATGCCGGTTGCAGGTCCTCTGGTCTGCGCCCGCTGATTTCGATCATGGTCTTGCGGACCTTGCGTCCGACTTCCTGGGCGGTGCGCTCGAGTGCTTGCCGGCCGCGAGTGCGTTCGACCTGAATCTTCTCCTCCGTCTGGGTGACGCGGAAAAGATTGGCTGCCAGTTCCGTTTTCCCCATGAAGTCGAGGGGGGAGCGGCCTTCGGGAACGCCTTTGGTGCGGCGGATTTGGTACAGGTCCATGTTGTAGAGGCCTCGATAGCCAGCGTTCTGGAAATAGGCGTAGTTGACGACCCCGGCGTGGTGGGCTGTTCCGCTCAGGGTACGCTCGTGTTCGGAGATCTCCGCACGGATGCCGACGCGTTCGACGCCCTCTGCCCGCTCGAGGCTGAGGCGGCACGCCTCGGCCCAGGTGACGAAATACGCCTGCGCCCTGGCAACCTGGGGCTTCTTCGGGTCGCCGTTCATGGCGGCGAGGTAGCAGGCAAACCGGGAGAGCTTGTAGTCAATGGTCGCCTTGCCATGAACGGTGCGCTGCTCCTGGATAATGTTCTCGAAGATGGGAACGTTGAGGCTGGTCAGCGTGACCATCGCGCGCTCAACTGCCTTGCGGAAGGAGTGCAGGCTCTCGTAACCCAATACGGCTGCCAGTTCTGACGCCCACCAGAAGCGGAAGCCGTTCCCGTGCCCCATCGTCTCAAACCCCGGCTTCAGGGGTTCCAGATGGAACGGGCTCTCGCTCATAGGTTCAGGTGCGGCATTCATGCTCGCGAGTCTATCACGACGGGAGCGGAAAGGGAAGCATGATTTGGGGCCGATCAGGTTGGCGGAGTGCAGCACCCACGCCGCTGCCAGGATACTTCATCACTTCTGCTTCACGCTCACTTTTCCGGGTGTGGTGATGATTTTGCCGGGCTCGACGGTTACCGCCGCCGAAATCTCGGCGCGCTCGCCCGCGGCATCGCGGATGGCGGCTTTGACGGTGTGGGCGCCGGGTTTCATTTTGGTTTGAAGACGGTCCTGGGCGGTAACGGTCTGGTTTTCAAAGTACCAGGCTTCGACCGGGACGGGGCGGAGCGGGTCGGCGGCGGCGCGGACCTCGAGGGCAACGCTCATGGTTCCATCAGCCTCGGGTTGATCCTGGCCGCAGAGGACAATTCGGCAAGTGGTTACGGCGTCGTTTGCGGCCTTGGCCCGATCGGCGGCCTTGCGAGCGGCCAGCGCGTCGGCCTTGGCTTTTGTGGCGGCGGCTTGGGCCCGCTCGGCGCCCGCTTCGGCTTGGGCGGCTGCCGCGGCGGCATGAGCAGCCTGGTCGGCTTTGCGCTGGGCCTCGGCCTGGCGGGCTGGCCGGCTCAGGAGCCGGGAGGCATTGGAGCAGAGCCACCAGGCAGGCAATAGCAGCAACAGGAGCAGCAGCAACGCGGTGAGGGCGCGCCGGAGGTTGTAGAATTTGTCCGGGTGAAGTTTGTCCGCGGCGGTGGCGGCGGGCAGCGAGGAGTCACGGGTCCGCTCGCAGCCCCAAAGGATCTGCAACCGGCGGTCCCACCACGGGCCGGCCAGCCGGTAGAGCTCGGGGTCGTGGGCAATGTCAGGCAACTTAAAGCGCTGGATTAGCTCGAGGTTCTGGGGTTGGGCGCGCTGGGTGTTGGCTTTGAGTTTGAAGTCCTCAACGGCCTTTCGCAACCGCTCGAGTTGGACTGCGGGAATGCCCCGACGCCCCACGGGCTGGCTGCGCGAGAGCCATTCCTTGCGCACGCCATCGCGATGGAACCGGCCGAATTTGCCCCGCTCGTCTTCTTCCGACTCGACCGGCGGCAGGAACTCGGCGAAGCCGCCCTCGCGAATAAGCTGCTGGGGGACGCGGTCCCAATAGCGACCGGTTTGGCTGAACGCGCGCAACGGCTGGTATTCCTCGGTGCGGGCGAGCAAGCCTGTTTTCGCGGGTTCGAGGGGCATTGGCTCGTTAGCTTACATCGGCCAGGAATTGCCATTTGCCGGCGGCGTCGCGGATGGCCCAGCCGGAGACGTTGCGAACCTCGACGAGGCCGGCGGCGGCGGGTTGCATGAATCGCTTATCGATGCGGTCGCCGACGCGCACGGCCTTGATGTCGAATCGTCCGCCGGCAGCCTGGGTGAGGGCTTGGGCGAGCTTTTCGGCATCGTCCGGGCAGGCCTCGTAAACCGAGTCGCCCAGGTCCCGGATCAGTTCCAGAGGCAGGGGCCGCTCAGCTCTTTGCAGGGCGGTGGCGGTGTGGAGGCGGGCCAGAAGGATGGCGGAGGCAGGCTCGGCGGCGGCCCGGTGGAGGAGGCGTTCGCGCCAGAGGGCCCAGGATTCGGCGCGCAGTCCGGCGGGCCAGAATTGGGCCTGGAACTCGAGCACCTGCGTCTCCGCCTGACGGTTGAGTTGCGCGTTCTGCTGGCACAGGCCCTCGGACTCGCGGAGCTTGGCCTCGCGCGCGCGCAGTTCGTCGTCCAGTTGCTTGAGGCGTGCGGCCTCGGCGACCAGGCTCTGGTGCAGCCGGGCCGTGATGTCTTCGAGTTCGCGGAGCTGCCGCGCGCGGGACTCGTTGGCTTCGGCGACCAGCTTGACCGCCTCGGCGTTCAAGCGGTTGGTTTGGCTTTGCGCCACGCCGGCCGCCTCCGGCGCGGGGCCGGTCAAACCGGGATTCGTTGGGGACGCGTGAGAGCCCGCCGGCGTGGAGGTTTTGTCCCAAGGATTCATGTTACACTTTCTCGGTGATGGGGAAGCAGGCAGGATGCCTGCTCCACGCTGAAGTTTTGTCCTGGGGATTCATATTACACTAATAATTGGAACGTGCCGGCGTCGAGCCAATGGCATTCGGTTTCGAGCGTACACAAGGCCAGGTGAACGTCGCTGGCAGTGACGGGCTGGCCGTTCCAAAGGCCGTCCACGGCGGCGATTTGAAGGGCTTCGGACTGGGGCACTTGTTCGGCGCCGTTGGTTGCGGAGACGGGGGGCTGGACCCGTTCCAAGGTCAGGGTCAGGAGGGCGTTGACCGGGTCGCCGCCGCTGCGATAGCGGCTGAGGTTGCGCCATTGGAGGATATAGACCGGCTCGGGCCGGGTATCGGCAGGCAACATGCGCCGGCCCAGGCGGTCTCCGATTTGGAGGCGGCAATCGTTGCGGTCCTGGTTGGGAGCGAGCAGGAGCGTGCCGAAGCGGGTTTGGGCGCCCTTGGGCATGGTGCCCCAATAATTGCGGGTAAGCAGATGAGGGGAGACCCTCCTGGCGATATGCCAGCCGGGTCCCATGAGTCCGCGCTTGATGGCCTGGTAAAGCGCCGCGCCGGCCACCGTGACGGTCTTGGCGTCGTGAATGCGGCCGTCGACACTCAGCGGATACCATTCCCCCACAAAAGCGTCTTTGGCGAAGAGGATGCGTTGGGGCAGGAGGGGCAACTCGGCCCGAAGCAAGTTGCGCAAGGCCGCCAGCTCGGAGGGTTTGCCGCTGACGAGCACGAGGTCGCAATCGAAGGCCTCGACGACCTTTGCCAGCGAGCCGAAGAGCCCGGCGAAGTTTTCTCCGATGCACTTTGCCACGCTCTCCTGGGAGTACACCAGGGCGGTGTCCGGCTCGAGCACCGGGCCGGGCACACCGGCATCCTGGCAGAGGGCGTTGAATTCCTCGATGAGATGCAGGTTGACCCGCAATTCCCGGGGTGTGGGGGTCGGTTGAGCCGTGGATTCTTCCCGCGCGGCGGCCCCGAGCCAGCCATGCACGATCGGAAGGAAGACCTGGCGTGTGAGGCGGTTCCAACGAGCGCGGTCCTCACCTTTTTGTCGCGCCAGCAGCGCGGCAAAAGCGCGCCGGCCTTCGTGGTCCAGGCCCTGTGCCAGGGCGGGGAGGAGGACCGATTCGATAACGCGCCGCACCAGGCCGTCCCCGGCGATGGTGCTGCTGTCCCGGTAGAGCACGGTGGCGGTGAGGTCGACCACTTCGCCCGCGCGCTGGTCCTGGTATTCCACGATGGTGACATCGGTGGTGCCCCCGCCGATATCGAGGTTCAAAACGCGGGCCTTGGCCAGGGTGCCGTGACCGCGCCCAACCAGTTCAAGCCAATTCTCGCCTCGCTGGCCCAGCCGGCGGATTTCGTCGAAAATCAACGGCAGTTGGGCGGCCACGGCTTCGTCCAGCTCCATGCTTAGCGTGGGCCGCTGGCCGCCGGCAGTCACTAATCGGCGGTCGGCGAAATGGGTGAGGGTGAAGATGTCGAGCGCCTTTTGCCACTTGCGGCGGTAGGCCTCGAGTTCCTGCGCCGTCCAGCCCGGGGGGAACGTGATCATGACCGAGGCGAGCCGGGCGCGAACGAACGGCTGGCCGGCGGGCCGGCCGGCGGCGGATTGGAGCTGGCGATAGGCGGCTTCGAGCACTGCCAAAGCGGCCCAAGTGAGGGCGTCGGCTCGGGGATAGGCCGGTTCGTGGGGGCGGGAGGGCGGGCGCGCCGCGGCGTCGGGGCGCTCGGGCGGCGGGCACTGCGAGGCGTCATCGCCCAGGGTCCAATCGGCCCCGTTCTGGTCCAGAAACCGCAGGACGGTGCCGGAGAGTTTCTCGAGCGCTTTGCCGGCCTGGACATTCTTGGAGTTGGGATGCCAGCGCTGCACGTTCATCGTCCAGAACGTGAGGCCGGCGTGACTGAGGTCGCCGACCGGGGTCTGGTCCCAGAGGTAGCGTTTGGGGGAACTGAGAAAGTAATTGCCGCCGGCGCTGGGTTCGAGGTTGGCCAGGATGTCGGCCGCCGGCGGGCCCAGCACCGCCGGGGACATTTCCACGAAAAGGTGCGGCTGGCGCAAGGTGCGGGCGACGACCCGTTCGCCTTTTTTCTTGAGCGGCCACAGGCCGGCGGAGACCTCCTCCCAGCGCAAGTCCTCGACCGGCTGGGGCAGGTAAGGGGGCAGCTTGTGGTCCAGGGGTTCGAGGTTGGCGAAGGTGGTTTCCTGAAGCACAAGCCAGGAATCGATCATGGCAAAAGGGTCTTCGGCCTGTTTCGAGGCGGGCTGGGGCTCCTCCTTGCGGTAGCCGAGGCGCACGGGCTGGGTGATTTCGGAGAGGGTGCCGCGCGCCGCCTGGTTGCGGGCCAGCAGGAGCGCAATGGAGCGGGTGTTGCCAAAATCCACGATGAGATCCACATCTACCATCGTGCCGACGGATTCGAGCCAGTGAATCTCCAACTCGAGGCTCAGCGAGCGCGCCAGGGCCGATGAATCGCGCGGCGCGGTTGGCGACACGGGCAGATACACCGTGAGCGGCTGCGTTCCCCCGGCCGGCTGCCGGGTGGCATCGGGGAAGACATAGGGCGTGGCCACCTTGTCGGCCGGCGTGTATTTCGCCGCCTCGGCCGGGCCCAAGGGTTCCTCGGGTTGCAGCGTCCAGCCGCGGTGCGCATTGCCCAGGTTGGTTTCGATGGCCAGAAGCACGCCGCGGTCTTCCGTGGGGAGGCCGTCGGCCTCGCGCTGGGCAAATTGGTAGCGCAGCCAGCGCAGCGGCGTGCCCGTGGTGTCGCGGGCTTCGCACCAGGGGAAATCGTTGTTGCGGCAAAGCTTATCGAGTTCCGGGTTATCGCGGAGTTGCCGGTCGGTAAAGGGAACGAACGCAAAGTGGTGCCCGGTATCGGCAAAGAGGTCGATGACCGTTGGGCGGGCAGGCGGCTCGGCCGGGGACGGGGCGGCCTCTTGGGACATGGGTTCCGGGGAGGGCATTATCGCAAGGATGAAGGATGAAGGATGAAGGATGAAGTATAAGATGGAGGAAGCGATTTCATAAGTTATACTTTATCCTTGATATTCATGCTTAATTCTACGAGTTCCTTGTCGCCCGGCTGGGGTTTGCGGGCGGTGGCGGGGGCCGCTTTGACGGTCTCGAGGTGCTTGAGGAACAGGGCGAGGAATCCGAGGTAATGCGGCGAGTGACGGTCGTCTCGTTCTTCGGGTTCGCGTTGTTCGCGTTCGGCGTAGCCGCGCAGACGGGGCTGGATGGCGGGGGCGAGGACGTTGGCGGCGGTGTCATCGGCGGGATCGAAGCCGCGATGCGGCGGGCGTCCGTCGACGCCGAAGCAGATGAGTTCGCCGAGGCGCACGGCCAGGAGGCGGCGGGCTTGGGTGGCCTCGAGATGGTCGTTCAAATGGCCGAGGTTTTCGCGCAACCAACGGTGCAGGTTGCCGCGCAGGAGGGCGTTCTCGGCGAGGTAGCCCAGGTGGCGGCTGGCGGCGGCGGCGTCCCTCAGGCCGAGGCTGGCCCAGTCACCATCGCGGCCCTTGGCGAGCTCGCGCCAGCGCACGAGCTGCCGCTCGAGGTAGCCGCGCCAGTCGGGGTTTTGGTTGCCGAGCGGGATAGGTTCCAACGATTCCGAATCCAGATTGAGCAAGCTGCGCAGCCGCCGGCTGACGTGGGCCGCGCCGTCGGCCTGCGGGTGTTGCTGGCGGGCGCGGTCGACCGCTTCCTCGATTGCCCGTGCCCAGGCCTCTAATTCCTGCCGGCGTCTCGAGTCGTCGGCGGCTTCGGGCGGCAGGGCGTCGGCCAGGAGAGCCTCAAATTGCCCGGCGAGTTCCTGCGCTCGAGCCGCGACCAGGGCCGGCACGCGCGAACGGCGGGCCTGCGCGGCCAGGGCGTTCAGAAAATAATCGTTGCCGCCGTCGCCTCCGGCCCCGCCGCCCTGGATCATGGCCAGGAGCGAGTCCATGCAACTGCCGAGGTGGCGGCGGAAATCCTCGCTGGCGGCGATGAGGCGGGCGGCCTGGTCGAGTTGAGGGTTGGTTCCGCGGATGCAGCCTTCATCGAACCGCGGATAGGTGGTGGTAAAGAACTGCACCCATTGCGGATTGGCGAGGTCGCCCAGCTTGTTGAGGAACTCGAACACGGGCGCGAAATCGGCCGAAGGACGCTGGAGCTCGAGGCTGTCGACCACGCCGTTGACGAGGCGCGCGGCGAAGGTCAAGACCAGGTTGATGGGCCGGGTGTCTGGCGGCGGCGGCCAGGGCTGGCCCAGGGCGCGGACCCAGGCACGGATGCCGGCCAGCAGTTGGCTCGGCTGCGCCGGCGGCGAGAGGATGCGGTTGAGGATCGAGAACCCGTCAATCCCCAGCCGGCGCGAGCGGCTGACCACGATGCTGGCCGTCTTGCCGCGTTTCAAAACCTGGGTCAGCAACTGCGCGGGGGCCATCTGGTCGGGCCGCTGGCGCGCGCCGCCGGGATAGGTCAGGGCGACGCCGGGGAAGTCCAGCAGGTCGGCCGCGTTGAGCAAGCGTGCCGCCGGCGAAGGGTCCGGCAGCA
>Ga0209415_10003512_pt1 | contig 29142 bp, 21 predicted proteins | sample PeaSoiSIISIP2007_FD_187696 | JGI IMG/M metagenome (GOLD analysis project Ga0209415, IMG submission 187696) | Peat soil microbial communities from Weissenstadt, Germany - SII-SIP-2007 (SPAdes) (version 2) | ecosystem: Environmental > Terrestrial > Soil > Wetlands > Peat | place: Germany...
AAGACGCTCGGCGCTCCCATCCCCGATGCGTCCGCCGCGCTGATCATCAAGTATCTGCAGACTCACTACACGCCGGAAACGCGCAAACAATAGCGTCGTCGCGTGAATTTGACCTCGCGGCCCGCGACATATCGATGACACCCTTTCGATCCGGCCGATGCACGCGCTCACGAGGCAGATGCTCTCAGTGACGTTTGAGTGCTGTTGGCTGTGTTGGGCGGTTTCCGCAGCTCCTAAACCGTGCCGCGAGGAAGGAATAATCCTATCGCTCCGAATCTGCCTATGGCTTATCCTACAGACACCGATAGACTAGCGAGTTGGTAATTTCGACTGAGATTGATATGGGTACACGAACCCTTTGGGACAAAATCTACAAGACAAAGTCGCCCGAGGCGGTCAGTTGGTACCGTCCGCATCTTGAAACCTCGCTCGCTTTAATTGAGCGGGCGGCGCGTGGAGATTCGGCATCCATCATTGACGTTGGTGGCGGGGAATCCACGCTCGTTGATGACCTCCTCGCGCGCGGATACCGGAACATGACCGTTCTCGATATTTCTCAAACCGCTATCCGTGTAACCAAGAGGCGACTCGGCTTGGCCGGAGAACGGGTCCAATGGCTCGTCGCGGATATCACGAAAGCACGGCTGGAGCGTGGTGCTTACGACGTGTGGCACGACCGCGCGGTCTTTCATTTTCTTACTGCAAGGGAGCACCGCGCTGCGTATGTCCACCAGGTCGGTCACGCCGTCAAACCCGGTGGTCATGTGATCGTGAGCACGTTTGGACCGGAGGGTCCCACAAAATGCAGTGGGTTCGACGTTATTCGCTATGACGCCGAGTCACTGCACGACCAGTTTGGCGTGCGCTTCCGTTTGGTGGAGAGTTCCAAAGAGCTGCATCGCACACCATTCGGCACTGCCCAGCAGGTTCTGTTTTGCTATTGCAAGGTCGAATGAGCAGAATCACCCGGAACACCCCATGACCGCAGCCACATCATCCGAGCTGTCGGATGTCTCTCGGCGCATTCTTCAACTTCAAGTTCTCACCATCGTCTGGATGACCGTAGAGGCTGTCGTTTCGCTCGGGGCGGCTTGGAGTTCGCATAGTCCCGCTCTCTTCGCTTTCGGAGGAGACAGCTTGATCGAGCTGCTTTCGGCAGCCGTCGTATTCTGGCGTTTTCGGTTCGAACTCAACGAGGCACGGGCAGCTCGGATTGCTGGAATTTTGCTTTTCGCGCTAGCGGGACTCGTGATACTGACTTCCGTTCTGAATTTTCTTGGATATCGTGAAGCGCAGCGGAGCCCGGTCGGAATCGGAATCTTGTTGGCCGCCGCATTTGTAATGCCTTGGCTCGCCAGCCCGAAACGGCAGTTGGCAGCCGTCACTTCGAGCGCCGCTCTCAAAGCGGACGCTGCGCAGTCAGGTCTCTGCGGTTACATGGCTTGGATTGCTTTGATCGGTTTAGTGGCAAATGCACTCTGGGGAAAGTCCTGGGCGGACCCAGTCGCGGCCTTGGCTCTCATTCCACTTATCGTGAGAGAGGGCTGGGGCGCACTGCGAGAATCTCGCTTCGGGTGTCAATGTTGCTGACGCCGAAATCAGGAGCTAATCTCCGTCGCGAAGTCTCCGTGCTCTAGTTATCTACCCTCGTGTGTGCTCAGATTGCTGACGCACTCGTAGGAACCTGTTTCTTCCGATGGTTGACACCCAATGATTCCAACCGTTGAGTGTTTGCTTCGTTGATACATCCAGAAAGGCTATCCTGCTGCTTGTACTTGGCTCTGCGTACTGCTTGCATCACGGTTTTGTATGGTATTCGGGCATTATTGGACTCAACTTGGACCCAACTTCTGCGACCATTTCGGAGAGATACTTCGCAGAATCTGCGAGGGGCTCCCGCCTCGGTTCCTCCTTGAGTTTTGCCCCCAGTTGCTGTGATACGTATGACATGTGCATGACAACATGGCTTCCTATCGGCAGAATGTGCGAACGCAATTCGCTGGGAGAGACGCTTAGTCAGTCGCGGCGGCGCTTTGAGCGCCCGCGATGGCGGCAACCTCGCAGTAAACTTTTATCGGTCCCGTCGTATCGGTGAGGATGCGGATCAAGTCGGCATAATTCTCAAGATCCTTCACCGGATGCGTCAGTAGCTTTCGGAGCCAGTCCGATCGCAACAACGAGGTTCAGTTCAATTTCGCGGCTTAGCTGGCGCAGTCCGTTCTTCACTTGGCAGAGTATTCCTCCTATGGCATATTCCATCCATGACATGGACACGCGGGCCATCCGTACCGGGTGCTCTTTGCTCTCCCCCGGCATCGCTGAGCAATTTTCTATTCGGTGACGACAAGACACAGGCCGAACTCGAATCCGCCAGCGCCAAGTACGACTATGAGACGCAGCTTTCGGCCTTGAATTATCAGATCGGGGTGTTGCACTAGTTGGCGTGGTCAAGCCTGTATTCCGGCTCACGGGATTCGTCCCAGATCTTCTGAGGCTTTCACAGGCTTCGAACGGAGACTTGTCGAGGGACGCCACGCCGTAACAGTCTGCAATTGCGAATGGGCCCCGCCGGTGGAGGAACGGACCTACTCAAAGTACCAGTACTCTGCCACGTTGTAACCAAGCATTAATGTCCTTATCATACGGGGTTTAACCGCGACGAATAATGTTTGGCCCGACTCGTCTCCTGCGCGTAGCCACACGCGAGGAACTGGCCAAGCGGATGCCACATCCCCGAAGACCAGTAAATGTCTAAAGTTTCCAGAGTGGGTGAGGGTTTGACGTGTAGTTCCCTCAGGTAGTGGCAGTCGTCGGGACGAGCAAGTCTCCCTTTTCGGGAGGCGAAACGGCCGGACTCCAATCTATTTTTTGTCGCTTGTTCCAATGGGCACTTTCTGAGCCGGTTCGGCAGTCAATCTCAAGGAGGAACGAATGCGAGCATTAGCGGCATGTATGGTGGCCCTCGGCCTCGTCGCGTTGCCAGCGATGGCGGGTACGGGTGGAGCAGGAGACAAGGACGCTGCAGCCGGTTCGAACGCGCCGGCCGCAGCAGCTGTGTCGGCCAATCCGTCGGCGACCGTCGCAAAGGCTGATTCGGCCGGGAAGGCGGAACCGTCAAGTATGGCGACGGAAAGCGAGCTACAGCAGCTCAGAGAACTTCTCGAATCCCAGGCGAAGCAGCTTCAGGAGCAGCAGCAGAGAATGCAGCTGCTCGAAGAACAATTGAGCGCTGCGAGTGCGGCCCGCGAAGGCGCGGTCTCCAGTGCGCTAGCCACTCCTGCGGACCCGGCAATCGGGCCAGCAGGGCCCGCAGCAGCCGCGCAGGACAAAAAGGCGGACGAGCCGACTTCCCTTCACTACAAGGGAGTTACAATTACGCCGGGCGGCTTCATGGCGGCAGAAACAGTGTGGCGCCAGAAGGCCCTGAGTGCTGATATCAACTCTCCGTTGAATGCGAACCCTTTTAATGGTTCGTCGGCGGCTCACATCACGGAGTGGAATGCCTCCGGCCGGCAATCGCGCTTCAGCTTGTTGACCGAGGGCAAACTCGACAACGTGAAGATCGGCGGCTACTACGAGACGGACTTCCTGTCGGCGGGCACGACTTCGAACGACAACCAGAGCAACAGCTACACGCTCCGCCAGCGGCAATTCTGGGGTCAGGCTGCTTTCACCAGCGGGTGGACGTTCACCGGCGGCCAGCAGTGGAGCTTGCTCACGGAGACGACCAAGGGCATGGATAACCGCACCGAGGCCCTGCCGCAAACGATTGACGCGCAGTACCACGCAGGCTTCAGCTGGGCGCGGCAATTCGGCTTCCGCGTGACCAAGAACTTCGACAACAAGGTGTGGCTGGGCTTCGCGATCGAAGAAGCGCAGTCCACTGTCTCCGTCCACGGCAACCCGACGGCCCAGGCCGCCGGCACGGTCGTCAGCACTCCTACGGGCACCACCACCATCAACACCAATCCAGTTTTCAACAATTTCCTCATCGGTGCTTTCGGCGCCGGCGGTGGCCTCTACAATCCGCTCGGCAACTACGCTTACAACCGAGCTCCCGACTTCATCTTCAAGGCCGTCTTCGAACCTGGATTCGGGCATTATGAGGTCTTTGGATTACTTAGCAGTTTCCGAGACCGCGTTTTCCCGTGCGTCGTGAACTCCGCGACCTTGGCCGGATGCAATACCTCGGCCACGTCAGCCTTCGGTGCGTTCAACGACTCGAGGGTCGGTGGTGGTGCTGGCGCTAATGCTCGCTGGAACCTTTTCGCGAAGAAGGTTGATTTCGGCCTGCATGGCATGGCCGGCACCGGCATTGGCCGCTATGGTTCGGTCGGATTGCCGGACTTGTCCGTCCGTCCAAACGGCACTCTGGTTCCGCTCCGCAACTATCAGGCGCTGGCTACGCTCCAGTTTCACCCAACGCCGAAACTCGACATCAACCTCAACGTCGGCGGTGAGTACTCAGATCGCGTGCAATACGTTAAGCCCGGAGGGGCGGCCAATACTGAGGGCTACGGAGCCAAGGCGCTTTCCAACTCCGGTTGCTGGACGGAAACACTGCCAGTCACTGGGCCGTCCACCAGCTCGAACACAGGCGTTCCGACCGGCGTCGGTGGCTCGACGGGATTCATCCCCGGCCCGCTGGGCAGCTGCACGGGCGACACACGCAACGTCATTGAGGGTTCCATCGGGTTCTGGTATCGCTTCTACAAGGGGCCGAGGGGAACCGTGCAGTATGGGATGCAGTATTCCAACCTAATCCGCAACACCTGGCGGGGCACAGGTACGCCCGAAACGCTGAGCGCCAGCGGCCAGCCACACTCGGACGAGAATATGGTCTTCACCTCGTTCCGTTACTATCTGCCATAGACCTCCGTGCAGTTCTGGCTCCGGATTGCCCTCAACAGAGGGCAATCCGGACTTTTCCTTCCCATACGCCTCCTCTGCCTTGGTCGTTTCTACTTATTTTGTGCCGAGACCGAGGCCCCGCTGACAATCGAATCGGTGGCGTTGCGCACAACAACGTCGTTTGGCGTCAGGTCACCGAAAACCTCGGTCGTCCCATTCACCGTCACACCGGTCTTGACATCAACCCATTCGGCCTTCCCCTGACGCACGCGAATGACAAATGTCCGCTGCAGGTCCGTGGTCACCGCCGACGAAGGTACAAACGGGGTTGGATAAGCACGCCGAATTGGCCAATCGACAGTTGCAAATGAACCGGGCGTGATTTGGGCATCCGCGTTGTGATAATCGAGCTCGACCTGCATCGTTCGAGTGGTTTGATTGATATCGCGCGAGATGCGCGCGATGGGAGCGTGGTAGGTACGTCCCGGATATGCAGGCACGCTGAAAGTGACTAGTTGGCCTTCTGGAACACCGGCTACATAGGCCTCGGGCACGGGCACGACTACGCGCAAGCGATTTATGCTTTCGATTCGGACGATTGGCTGTGCCCCCGCCTGTCCCGATGCGGGCCCGACAAGGGCTCCCGGATGCAGGTTCCGCTGGGTCACCACCCCGTCAAACGGAGCGCGGATTTCCAAATAGGATTCGAGTTGCGTTACACCACGCAGCGCGTCGCGGGCGGCTTGGACATTTTTCGATGCCGCTTCGACCTGCGCATTATCGGCTGCCGCCGTTTGCTCGGCAACGAGGAGGTCATTGTGTGCGACTACACCCGGCGTCGCTGCAGCCGCAGCCAAATGCAAATAGGTTCCGTGGTCTGACGCAAACTTCGCTTGCGTAGCATCGAGTTGAGCCTCCGCACTCTGCAAAGTAGCTTCGGCCTGCGCGCGCTGCGCCATTAACTCAGGGGCGGAAAGCCGGATGATGACTTCGCCGGCACGGACGGTTGAACCACGATCAACACTTATCGTGTCCAGGAAACCCGTAACTTTCGGGTAGATATCCACCACTTCGTATGGGTTGACTTGCGCGGGCAGAGACAGTGTTGTATCGAGTTTTTGGGATTCGACCGCCACGACATTCACGATCTGCGGAGAACTTGTCGCGGAGCCTGGACCGCCGTTCTGCGCAGAGGGATTGCCACAGCCCGCGAGAACAAAACTCAAAATGAATATCGCAAAGAGCGATCTCATCGCGAAACCTCCGGTGCACCTGCAACTGGACTATTTGGATCGTCAGGATCGAGCGAAGGCGAAACGAGAGAAGCACGTTTCTGGACCAGGCCGAAGACGGTCGGCAGGACAACTAGTGTCGCCGCGGTGGCGACCAGAAGTCCCCCGATAACCGCGCGGCCCAGCGGCGCGGTCTCCTCGCTTCCCCGGCCAATCGCCAGCGCCATAGGAGTCATTCCGGCAATCATGGCAAGACTGGTCATAAGGACGGGGCGCAGGCGCTCACCGGCCGCATTGCGGGCCGCAGTACTTGCATCTGCGCCGGCTTTGCGGTTCTGCTCGGCGAACGTGACGAGCAGGATTGCGTTCGCGGCAGCAACGCCAATCGCCATGATCGTGCCCATAAAACTCTCCAAATTAATGCTGGAGCCCGTGATCAGCAACATGAGAATGGCGCCGGCCAGAACAGCGGGCGTCGTCGAAACCACGATAAATGCAAGACGGACGGACTGGAAGTTCGCGGCCAGCAGCAACAGGATGACCACGATAGCGAGGGCCAAACCCACACTCAGGTTTCCGAAGATCTGACTCATCGCACTTACCTGGCCACGAACCTGGACCGTCACCCCTCGGGGCGGAGTCCCGGCCCGTGCTATTGCACCGTTGATCGCGCGGGCCGCACGGCCAAGATCATTCTTGGCTAGGTTCGCAGATAGCGCGATCATCCATTGGCCGTTCTGCCGATCCAGCTCGCCAGGCACTGTACCGGCGCGCGCAGATGCTACCTGGCTAACGAGCGGATCCGCACCGGTGGCGCTCGCGACCGGGATCGTCTCAACGTCCTTGATGGACGTCATCTGCGGCTGAGGTACCTGTACTTGTACTTGATAACTGACCCCAGATTTCGGGTCGCGCCAAAAGTTGGGCGATACGAAGCGGCTCGACGCAGTGGCCGAAACCACCGCCTGCCCAACCTGGTCGGCAGTCGTGCCAAGCTGTCCGGCCATCACACGATTTATCTTGATGTCTACGGTTGGATAGTGCAGCGGCTCTTCAAATCCCAGGTCGCGCAACTCACCGGCCTTCGCCAGCCCCTGCTGCAGCCGTTCCGCGTAGCCCAATACGTCGTTATATTGTGGCCCGGTGACTGCAACTTCCACGACCGACGGTGAACCGAAATTGAGAGTCTGGCTGATCAGGTCGCCGGGGTCGAAGGAGAAGTGCGATCCCGGGAATTGTTGCGGCAACGCGTTGCGGAGCTTTTCCTCCAACTCGCGAACAGAAATGGATGCGCTAGGACGAAGCGCGACGTTCATGACGGCTTCCTGTGGCCCGCTGGTCCAGAGAAAGACTGCATTGATCGGGTATGAGGAGCCCTGTGTGCCAACATAGCTCAAGGTCAGGTCAATGTTGCCGGGTCCCGCTTCACGGTTGATCGCATCGAGCACCTTGCGCGCCATCTCCTCCGTGACGGAAACGCGCGTGCCATCAGGGGCATCGAAGCGGAGGCGGAACTGGCTCGCACCCGACGAGGGGAAGATCTCACGGGGAAGCCACGGTCCAGCCAGCACCAAAACCAGAATTGCCGCTCCCGCATAGATGCCGAGAAGCATCTTGGGATGGCCCATCAGACCGTCTAGAACGGAAAAAAATCGGTTTCGGAAGCGGTCAAACCAATCTTCTGCCGATCCGTCCCCGTGTGTCGGCTCCGGCTTCAGCAGCCAATTTGAGAGCACCGGCACGAACGAGGTTGAGAGCAGGTATGACGCCGCCATCGAGAATCCGACGGCTAGGGAGAGTGGCACAAACAGCGCTTGCGACGGGCCGGTCATAAAGAAAGACGGTAGAAACACAGCAAGCACGCTGAGCATGGCTAGCAATAGTGGTGTCACAACCTCGCGACTGGCTTCGAGGATGGCACGAGCTTTCGGCTCGGCCCGGGCCAGATGAACGTGGATGTTCTCCAGCACCACCGTGCCTTCATCGACAAGCACACCGACAGCGAGCGCCAGCCCGCCCAAAGTCATGATGTTGATGGTTTGTCCGGCGACCCACAGCGCCACGACCGCCATCAATAGCGCGAAGGGAATGGTGATGACTACGATCAGCGAGCTTCGCCAGTCACGCAGGAAAAGAAACAGGGTGAGACCGGTAAGAATCGCGCCAAGCCCACCTTCACGCAAGACCGAAAACAGCGCGTCACGGACGTACTCCGACTGGTCAAACTCGTAAGTGATTTTGACATCTTCCGGAAGGAGTGACTGAAATCGAGGCAGACTCTGGCGAACCTCATTTACGACCGCAATGGTTGACGCATCAGGCCGTTTGGTTACCGGGATATAGATCGTCCGCTTATCATTTAGCAGCGCGTAGCCAGCGAGGATGTCCGAGGAATCGGAAACGTTGCCCACGTCACGCACGTACACAGCCGCACCAGAACCCGTCCGCAGCGGGATGTCGAGTAGATCGGTAATCTGCTGAACGGTAGAGTCTGTCGTTACCAACGTCGCATAATTGCCAATGTTGGCCGTTCCCGCAGGCTGGATGCTGTTACCCGCCAGCAGCGCCTGAACTACGTTTTGAGGCGAAAGCCCGTACGCGTGCAGCTTCGCTGGATCAACGCTGACCACGATGGTTCGCTGATTACCGCCGAACGGAGGAGGCGAGGAGACGCCCGGAAGCGTGGCGAATACTGGCCGGACCCGGTTCAGAGCAAGATCCTGGATTTCTCCGAGAGTGCGCGATGGACTCGAAAACACGAGATAGCCAACGGGCAACGTGCCAGCGTCGAAGCGAATTACAAAGGGCGACACCGTGCCAGGTGGCATGAAGGCGCGAGCGCGGTTGACGTACGAAATCGTCTGAGCCAATGCCTCGCTCATGTTTGTTCCTGGATGAAACGTCAACTTGATCAGGGCCGTGCCCTGAATCGACTTTGCCTCCACGCTCTCAATGCCGTTGATGTAAAGGAAGTGATACTCGTAGTAGTAAGAGAGGAACCCTTCCATCTGCTGTGGGCTCATACCGCCATATGGTTGAGCGACGTAGATCACTGGCAGGTTCAGGTCGGGAAAGATGTCAATACGCGTGCGCAAAATGGCTAGAATGGAGGAAAGCGCCAAGGCCACGACGATGACCATCACCGAGATCGGCCGCCGCAGTGCTGCTCGAATGAGCCACATGATCAGGGGCCTCCCTGCGTCTTCTGGTGCAGAAATTGGAAGAAGGGTCCCAAATCGCCCTGAGCTGCGGAGACCGATGCCAGGTCATTCCATACGGCGAGATGGGCGAGTGCATCATCGCTCTCCGCTTGTACGAGCAAGCCTTGCGCCTCGGCGACCTCTACGATGTTTGCGAGTCCGGCCTGGTAACGTGCACGTGCTTGCATTTCAGCGTCTTGCGCCGCGCGAAGTTCGACAGGTGTGTTCTCTGCAACCCTTCGTGCAGCTTCTAGCGTGGCTTGCGCTTCCCTTAACTGCCCCGTGAGATCATCAAGAGTTTGATCGTAGCGCGCGCGTTCAGCCCGCTCATTCGCTGCTGCGATTTGCTTTTGGTCTCGAATGGAAAAGATATCGAAGGCCGGGAAAATCACCGTCAGGCCGGCGCCCCAATTGGATCGGTCCAGACCCAAACCGTTCGATCCAGTCTGAATTGTGCCATCGGTGTTCGCCCCGCTCCCGCGCCCATAAATCGTAGATTGAAAATAAAGGCGAGGATAATAAGACCGGTCCAGAATGTGTTCTTGTACCTGGATCACCTCGACTCTTGCTTGTTCGGCTGTAGCAATAGGGTGTGAAGCAAGAGGAGATGTGGCGGGACCGGAGTCTGGTGGACTTCCCAGAATTAACGCTGGATCGACTTCCACTGCGTCCTCAGGGAGGACGAGAAGTTCTGCCAAGGCAACGCGGCTCACGACCTGAGCCTGCTCGGCCCGAATAAATTGCGTCCGCGCTAATGCTAGCTCGGCATCAGCGCGAGATGCGTCCGCTCCTGGCCGCAGCTCATTTGTCACGAATACATGCACCGAATTCGCAAACACTTGTCTGCGTTCGAGATTTGCTTTCGCCGCCATTACCCTTTGCTGCGCAGCGGCGAGTGTAAAGAAGGCATTGGTGACTGCAACGGCGACATCTAGCCGCGTCACGGAAACTTCGGAGTTCGCGAGATCTTGTCCGGCTCGCGCTGCGTTCACCGTGGCTCCTCGTCGGCCGAAGTCAATGGGTTCCCACGTGAAAAGTAGCCCCACTGCGCTACCCCAAACGGAATCGTTTGAAGCGGAGGAGAGAACCGGGCCCGAAATGGGTGAAATAACCGGATTAGGGAGTAGGAGGCCAAAAATATTGTTCCGTGTCGCTCGGTTGCCTTGCCACAGCATGTCAGCGCGCGGGAGATAGTTTGTCTTCGCCAATGCCACGCCAGCCCGCGCGGCGCTCGCTTGTTCCAGCGACGCGCGGATAGCCGGATAATGTTCTAGGGCATAGTTCACCGCATCTTCCAGACTCAGAACTTTTGGTGGCGCGGTGTTCGCCTGTCCAAGCGACGGGCTCGGGAAAAGCGCAAGAATCGAAACAATCGTCGCACAACTTACAAACAACCTACGTCGACCAGGAATCACGATTTTCAGCCCTCCATACCGCGTCCAGGCGTTTCAGTTCTTACTGGCACCGGCTTTCTCTTTGCATCGTGGTTTTCACTCAAGCAATTCACCCAAGAGCAGCTTCACTTTCTCTCTAGCCTTGGCGAGTGCCTTTTGCCCAGACGCAGTGGCCCGGTAAACTCTGCGGCCTCTCCTACCCAAACGAATTTTCTCGGAGCGCAACAAACCTCTCGATTCAAGCCCATGGAGCATTGGATACAGAGTCCCTGCGCTCATCTTGTATCCGTGTCTCTGCAGTTCCTCGATCATGCCCAAACCGAAGATCGGCTCTTTGCACGCGTGGTAGAGAATGTGAATACGGATCAGGCCGGACAGCAGCTCTTGATCCCTGATGTGCTTGATTTCTGTTAGGCTCATAATCGATTATCGAATATAGATATCGAAAGGCGAGCACACAATAACTGCGGTTTCTGTCTGGGTCAAGTGGATAGCGCAGCGAAACGTTCTGCCGTAGCAAACACCAATAGCGGGGGAGGCGGCTCGCCGCCTCCCCTTTTTTTGCCCGCCGCCTACCAGAGCAGCTTTAATCCAAATTGAATTTGCCGCGATGAGGTCGATGTGCTCGTAATGCTTCCCGCAGCCGGATTGCCTTGCGGCGCGCTTGTTCCGGGAGGCAATACAGCCACGATCAGGTTGGGAGTGTTGAAGTTTGCACGATTGAGGAGGTTGAAGAGTTCCGCTCGAAACTGTATGCGCAGGCGTTCGCGGATCGCCGTGTCCTTCAGGATTGAAAAATCCCACGTGGCCAATCCCGGACCATGCAGCGTGTCCCTCCCGAGATTCCCGTAGAACCCGCTCGTACTGGGAGGCGCTATGAACGCGTTCGGATCAAACCATTCGCCCGGCTTGCCCAGAACAACTGGACCCGCGAAATCGGGGTTCATAAACGGCCGCACCGGATTGCGATTGTCGCCGTTGTTCGAGGGGTTATAGCTCAGTTGCGGCGTGAACGGAAAACCTCCCTGTAGCGTGACAATGCTGTTGACGGTCCAGCCGCTCACGAGCCGGTCGCTCCAACCCATCACTCCGCTCGCGAACTCTTTCCCGTGCCCGAAGGGCAGCTCATAAACGGCATTGATCACTCCCATGTTTCGAACGTCGTACGTTGCAAGTCCCCAATCGGCGCGCAAATTGTAGGGATTCGAAACCAGACTCGGCGCGTTGTTCGCCGCCGTGCCGTTCAGCGAGTCTCCGTCATCCAGGGCCTTCGACCACGTGTACACGCCTCGCAGCGAAAGGCCGCGGCTGAACCGGTGATTCAAGTCCACTTGCAGCGCGTTGTAGGAGCTGTCGCCGAACGAAAACCAGGTCCATGTGTTCGTCAGAATGGACGCGGAATTCGCCTTGGGTGTGCCTGCGGGAATGAAGTAGCTCCCCGCAGGGACAGGCGCTCCCGACAGCGGTGAGCCTTTCAGGAAACCAATCGTAGGAGAATTGGTGGCGCTGATCGGTTGAGAAGGGTCATAAGTGGGATAGACGGCTGGACACGGAGACGCCGGACAAATTGTCGGAATCGGTTCGTTGGCGTCCAGTCCGATGATCTCGTGGTAACCGTGCGAACCCACATAGCCGACAGTCAAAGCCGTGTTTGGAGTTAGCTCCCGCTCAACCCGCAGCGAGTAGGAAATCAGCGTCGGGGTTTTCATGTCCGGCTGGACGCCGCCGGGAACCAACTTGGCGCTCGCAGGTATCGGACTAATTGGCTCCGGGAGACTCGAGACAGACAAATTCGCAATGCCGTACGTTGGATTGAACGGCGCATTCTGGTCCATGCGGTACCCCAGCGCATCCTGCAAATCGTTGTACATGCCGAATCCCGCGCGCACTACGGTCTTGGAACCGAAAGGGCTCCAGGCTAAGCCGATGCGGGGTTCGGGGAGAAACTTCGCGTTGTTTGTGCTGAATGCGGAATTCCCGACGTGCGGCTGCGTGTTGATTACGCCATCGGTAAAGAAGTAGTTCGCGGCGCGGCCGTGGGCTTCGTTCCACCCCGTGGACGATTCTGCGCGAAGTCCCAGCGACAGCGTAAGTCTTGAGGTAAGCCGCACCGTGTCCTCGACGTACCATGCCGCAAACAGCGACCGCCAGTTCATCTCCGTGGGCGCCGGATCGTAAAGGAACGTGCCGATCACGCCTCCTAGCAGCGCTTTGATGCCACTAAAAGATGCCTGCCCGTATTGGCTCAGCGCGAGCGTTTCATTCGACTGGAAACGCTGGAACCACGCGCCAAAGCTGAGCTGATGGCGCCCGCGCGTCAGCGATACGCGATCCTCAAACGTGAATAGATTCCGGACAATTGGCAAATTACTGCCGTTATTGCTTCCCGCGAGCCCCAATTGGGTCGCAGGATTCGACGCCGCGCTTCCTCCGACTACCACTGCGCCAACCGGAAGTCCCTCCACGAAACTCGTGACGCTCGCGGCCGGGCTTCCTGGCGTCGGTTCTCCGGCAAAATAATAGCCCGCCCGCGAGTACCCGAACCGGGCCGTGTTCACGAGACGCGGCGAGAAAATGTGCGTTTCCTCCAGGCTGAGAACTTGTTCGCGCAGGCTCATGATGTCCGTGCTGTATGGATCGAAAGGGGTGGCTGTCACGTCGCGGCCATCGTCGATGGTGTAAATCGCGCCCAGCGTGTCTCTGGGCGAGAAAATGTGGTCAACGCGCGTCGTTCCGAAATCCTCGTGAATCGTTTGGAGGGGACTGAAGACACAACCGATGATGCCGCTGGGATTCCCATTGGGTAACAGAAGTTCCGGTTCCGGGCAACTGGTGGGCGTGGGCATCGGCCACAAAGTCAGCAGTTGTTGAACCACGGCGGCGCATTGCGCCTTTTGTGTGGAGGTACCGGGGCACGATGACCCAAGCGCGACGAGCCCGCCGCTGCGCGCGTCGTCTGCCGGAACGAAGGTCACCGATGTCTGGTGCAGATTTTGCCGAAGCCCTTCATAGTTGCTGAGGAAGAATGTCTTGTCTTTCTGAATCGGCCCTCCCAGAGCAGCCCCGAATTGATTGCGCTGGAAAGGAGGAGCCGAACCGAGATCAAAGAAATTGTGTGCGTCCAACGCGTTGTTGCGCAGAAACTCAAAGGCGGATCCATGCCACTGGTTCGTCCCCGATTGAGTAACGATCGCCACCTGGGCGCCGGGATGCTTCCCGTATTCGGCCCCGTACGAATCCCGCAGGACGTTGAATTCCCGAACCGCGTCAACCCCCAGCAACTCTCCGCTCGTGCCACCGGGCTGCATATTGTTTTCAGCGGCGCCCGTGTACTCGACTCCGTTCAACAAGAACAGGTTCTGCTGTGGCCGATTGCCGGAAACCGAGAAATCGTTCGCGGTGGTCGAGTTCGAGATTCCCGTTCCACCCGTCTTCTCCCAACTAAAATTGACCACGCCCGGGTTTAGCAGCATGAGCAAGTCGTAGCTTCTGCCGTTGAGAGGCAGGTTTTTTACTTGCTGTTCCCCGACAAGGCCAGAGATATCGCTGGTCGTCGTGCTAACCAGGGGCGCATCCCCGCTCACCTTGACTTCCTCGTTAATTTCTCCCACGCGCAAATCGAAATCGACCACTGCCTCTTGCCCCACCACGAGGTGGATTCCCGTTTGAAGTTCCTCAGCGAAACCAGCTTTGGCAACCCGAACTTCATAAGACCCGACCGGCAGCGAGAGAATACGGAAACGGCCTCCGTCATCGCTGCTGGTTTTACGCAGCAGCCCGGTTTCAGCGTTTTTTGCCTCCACGGCGGCGCCCGATACCATTGCTCCGGTCGGATCGCTGATGGTTCCGGATAGGCTCGCGAGATCCTGAGCCACAATCCGCGGCGCAAATGCCGGGGCGAAAAGAAGCACCAGTGCCATACGGCCAAAAGCCAAGAGCAAGACCTTCTTCATTCTCGAGACCACCTTTCTGAAGGAATAGCGCGCGTTGACCATGAAGCAATCAACCGATGAGCGATATGCTATTTAATACGTTTAATACCGTCAAAGTACAACGACTATACACCAATAAAGATTCTATCGCACGGAGAGATACTGAATTTGACCTCGCGGCCCGCCACATATCGATGACGTCCTTTCAGTCCGGCCGACGCACCTGCTCATGAGATAGGTGCATTCCGACTTGAGACCCGGAGGGCGAACCGGGCGCTTTCGACCCACGTCCCGTTGCAAACGCATGAACGCTCACGCAAGTTTGCAAACTCGCATAAGAAACGCGAAGTCGGCGAACTGGGAAGATATACTCACCTAAGGCTAACTGGGATTGATCAGCTAGCTGAGTGGTCGGGATTCCTGGTGCGTCTGCGCTTTTCGGTCCCGTCATCCCACACAACTGCTCGAAATAGGCGGTGTAGTCGGAAAACGTGTGATTGGTAAAATGTTCTTGAGGGCGGTTTCGAGTGCCCCAATACCATACAGCGCAGGCCTCCCTTGCCGCCCTGCCCGCGACCGGGCCCTATTCCTAAAGTCACCCGAAGGCTGTTTGACCTGTAAATGTTCCCAAAGAAATTGATCCACTACAGGGGGTCACCTCAGGTTACGAGGGAACAGGAAGGGAACAATAAGCTGCGAATACGGCGCAAAACCGTGATACGAGACCGCAAGAAAGAGCTAACAGAATCAACTACATGGTGTTTCTGGAGCAATCGGCAGGTCCCCGGTTCAAGTCCGGGCCTCGCCTCCATCCATCCCTCAGCCAAAGAAACGTTTGCGGGGTTCTAATTGGGGATGGTATTTCCGCTCCTTCCAGCAAGGTTGCAAGTTTCTTTTCGCAGTTCCACTCCGAGCAGGTCCATCGCGAATCGAAATGCCGAATGCGTCCCCATCTACCGGTAGCGCGCAATGGGGTCACCTATTCGCGCCGTGAGGATCGAGGCCATGTAACGGACCGGCTCCTCGCATCGGTCAGCGGATGTGGGTTGCCGCGGTGGCTCCGGTGCCCTGCATCGCTGCAATGTTCTCCGCGTGACGGGGCCCATAATTCTTCTCATAGTCGCCCCAGAAGCCGAGCGGGCGGCTGGTCACTTGCACGCCGCCGTTATCGTCGTGCCGAATCACAACGTACTTGTGCCACTCGGGAGGATCGTTCTCCGGATAATCGAGGCGGCTGAAGCTCAGCACGTCGCTGCTGGCTTTCCTTGCCTTTGAAGCCTGCACGATCATCTTCGCGCATGTCAGAATGTCGATTACGTCCAGCGTCCGCATCAATTGGTGCGGGTTGCCTGCGGACACGCGGCGCACTTCATTCTGTTCGATGTCGGCCAGCCAGGTCTCAGCCAGCTTGAGCAGCTCTTCGTTTTTCAATTCGGCGCAGTAGTTCTGCATCACGCGCGCGACGCCGTTATTCAGCTCTTTCCAGTCGATGCTGTCAGATGCTTCGGCAAGCGGCGCCAGCACCCGTTTCTTCTCCCGTCCGATTTGCCCCGAGTCGAGTTTGCCGTGGTCCGTGCCGCGGGCATACAGCGCGGCCCGCGCGCCCGCGTATCGTCCCGTGGTCGCCGCGTTGACGTGATCTTGACTGGCGAACAGAAGGTCGCCAGCGCCAAACAGCCCCGGGATGTTCGACATGAGGTCCCAGTCAGTCAGCAGGCCGCCGGCCACTCCCATCTCGCCGAATGTCCGTTCCTGCGGCGCGACGAATTCCCTCATGCCCTGCCCGCGGAGAAAATCATAGGTCTGCAGCATGTCTTTCGCAGGGTCAAATCCCGATGCCTCATAGGTCTGGAGGATCGGAACGCGGGTCTTGCCTTCCTGGCCGACCATCAGGCCCCAGATCGCTTTTCGTTCATACCAGGGCATGCCGGTTAGATCCGCATAGAACGGCGGCGTGAACTCGCCCTTCATCATGCGCGGCTCGAGGTCCGTGATCAGTTTTGGCCCAGCGTATTGCTTCAGTCCGGGATGGGGTTGCGAGGAATTGCCGCCTCCCATAAGGAAAAACTTCTGCCCCGCCGCCGGACGGCACCGCTCGTCAACCGTGGAAAGCACGCGGCCGTTGCAGTCGACCCACGGCACTTCCTTATTCCTTGCATCCACAATCGTGGAGGGATACCAGGTGTTGATTGCGTTGCCTGTGCCATAAGACGGGTAGGAGTATGGGCTGGCATAAGGCGACCGGATGGTTTTTTCCATCAGCGTGAATTCCGCCCCGATGCGCCACGCCATGGCGTAGCCATTGCCCACGTTCGATCCCCCGCGGTGTGCGGCTGTGCCGCGGTGCTCCGATGAAAACGTGAAAATGCGCTGAGGCCGGTTCGTGGCCAGAATCACCGCTTTGGCCCGCACGACGACAAACGCCCCCGTATGGCAGTTGATTCCCGTGGCCCCAACGACGCGGGCCCCATACGCCCCATCATCCGTGAGCAGCGCCGTGGCGCTGGTGCGATCGAGGAATTCGACGCCCAGGCGCTTGCACCGCCTGCGCAGCAGCGGCTTGAAGTTTGCGCCCCAGACACGGATGCAGTACCGATTATCGTAATCATAGGCGAACAACAGCTTGGTCTGGTCGTCACAGAACGGTGCGCCCTTGAACTCGTCCTCGGTGTCGCGCACCTTACCGCCCATGGCTTCCATCTCGAGGAGGGTTTCGTACGCCGACGATGCGTGGATATACGTGGAAATACCGTTGCGATAGCCAAAATGATTTTCAACCAGCGCGGAGGTCATCTCCGCGGGTGTGATCCTCGAGCAGGGATTATCGGCGGCGTATCCCCAGTGGTCCACTCCGGTGCCACCAGCGCCGCTGCGCCGCGTGTCCGCCTTCTCCATGATGGTTACTCTGGCTCCGGCGCGGCGCGCCGCGATGGCAGCCCAGACTCCGGCGATGCCGCCGCCCAGTATCAGCACGTCGGTCTCGTACGTATCCTCTTGTTCGTAGCGGATGGGGTATGGCCAGACGAGGGTGCCGCGGCCGCTCATCGATCATTTCACCCGAAAATGTTCGCCCGTGGCCTTGCGCTTCCAACGGGCGCGCTGTTGCAACGGATGGCTAAGCCGGATTGCGCCCGGGCGGTTGCAGTCGTCCACGCACACACCACAATACCAGCACTCTTCCGGATAGAGGACGATCGGCGATTCGCCCTTCACGGGACTGGGAATGAACACGTCCTCCGGGCAAACGGTCACACATGTGTTGCACGCATTGCATATGCTTGGATTGAAAATGATGGGCCGCCCCGGCGTTGGCCGGTTAGGTTCGGCGCGGAGAACGGATGATTCCATTGTGCGGTGCCCTCTCGATGGACCTACCTCTGTAGTGGATACTCTCGCGGGTACGGCTCCACAGTGCTGCCTGTCACCTTTGGATGTGATCCATATCACCCATGGCGAGAGGGCTACGAATCGCCATTCTTCTCGAAGACGGCGATGTCTTTCGGGATGATGAAGACCGCTTCATCCTTCACCAGATGGAGGGCCTGGAAGCGCTCCTGTGAGAGTTCGACATGGACCGGCGCGCCCCACTCCGTGACCGCTTCGACCTTCACGAGAGGGCCGGCGGAGTTGATGTGCTTGGTTGTGGCGCGGAAGTAGGTCGGGCCGCTCGCTTCGCGGGCGATCTCGAGCAAGTGAGGCCGCACGAACAGGAGATGTCCGGAGGCGCTTTCGTCGATGTACGTGGTGCCATCGTCGACGCGTCCATGGAATAGATTCACGTTGCCGAGGAAGTTGTAAACGAACGAGCTGGCAGGATGATTGTAAACTTCGTCGGGGCTGTCGAATTGCTCGATGCGGCCCTGATTCATCACGGCGACCCGGTCGGCAACCTCAAGCGCCTCTTCCTGGTCGTGCGTGACGAACACGCTGGTGATGTGAACCTCGTCGTGCAACTGCCGCAACCACCGCCGCAATTCCTGGCGGACTTTGGCGTCGAGCGCGCCGAATGGCTCGTCGAGCAGCAGCACTTTGGGCTGCACCGCTAGCGCGCGGGCCAATGCGACGCGCTGGCGCTGCCCTCCGGAGAGTTGGGAAGGATAGCGTCCCGCCTGGTTTTCGAGCTGTATCAAACGCAGCAGCTCATGGACTCGTGCGCGGATTTCCTCCTTGGAGGGCCTCGCACTCCGGGGCCGGACCCGGAGGCCGAACGCAATGTTTTCGAACACGGTGAGGTGCCGGAACAGAGCGTAGTGCTGGAACACAAACCCCACGCGCCGCTCGCGAGCTACCTGATCGGTGATGTCCTGGCCATCGAACTGGATCGTTCCGGCATCCGCGAACTCAAGCCCGGCGATAATGCGGAGCAGCGTCGTCTTTCCGCAGCCGGAGGGACCCAGCAAGGCCACCAGCTGGCCCGCCGGTATTTCCAGGTCGATATTTTTCAGGGCCGTGAAGTGTCCAAATGTCTTTGTGATGTTGCGAACGCTGATGCTCATGGCTTTTCTTCCCCGTCGCTCCGAATCTGCTGTTTCAACTGCTGGCCTGATTTCCACTCCACGATGCTCTTGACGACCAAAGTGAGGAGCGCAAGAAGTGCAAGGAGAGACGCGACCGCAAACGCGGCCACAAACTGGTAGTCGTTATAGAGGATCTCGATGTGCAGCGGCATCGTATCGGTGAACCCGCGAATGTGGCCGGACACAACCGATACCGCGCCAAACTCCCCCATGGCCCGCGCGTTGCAGAGGATCACGCCATACAACAGGGCCCACTTGACGTTGGGTAACGTCACTCTGAAAAACGTCTGCCAACCGCTGGCGCCGAGAGTGAGCGCGGCTTCCTCCTCGTCATTTCCCTGCGCTTGAATCATGGGCAGCAACTCGCGCGCGACGAAGGGAAACGTGACGAAGATCGTCGCGAGGACGATTCCGGGAACGGCGAAGATGATCCGAATGCCGTGCGCGATCAGCCACGGACCCAAAAGTCCCTGCAAGCCAAAAAGCAGCACGTAGATCAATCCAGAGACTACAGGAGACACGGAGAATGGAAGATCGATCAGCGTGATCAAGAGGCCTTTTCCCAGGAACTCGAATTTTCCAATCACCCACGCGGCGGCAACCCCGAACACCACGTTGAGAGGCACCGCGATACCGGCAGCCAGCAACGTCAGTCGGATGGCCGCCAACGTATCCGGGTCTTGAAAGGTTTGAAAATAGAAGGCGATGCCCTTCTGAAAAGCCGTGAAGAAAACCACGCCGAGGGGAATAAAGAGAAAAACGCCGAGGAACAGCAGCGCCGCGGCGGTGAGCAGCCAGCGCACCACGGCCGGTTCGGAGGTTGCTTGCGTCGCGACGTAACCGGAAGGGGGTGCGATCCGGATACTTGCTGAGGCCGATCCAGCCATTGATGGACTTTCGGGCGGCAAAAGCGAGCCGCCTTACTTGCTGCCTCCCTTTTCCCATGCCGGCTTCAAGCTTGCATTCGGAGCCTCAAGATCTTTCGCCGATCCGCCCCCGCGGTGGCTGCCACTCCACACCTGGAGAAGATTGATCACGAGCAGGAAGATGAACGACACGACAAGCATGGTGACGGCGATGGCCGTCGCGCCAGCGTAGTCGTATTCCTGCAATCTGGTGATGATCAGGAGCGGCGTGATCTCGGTCCGCATCGGCATATTGCCGGCGATAAAGATCACCGAGCCGTATTCGCCAACTGCGCGCCCGAAAGCCATCGCAAAACCGGTGATTGCAGCGGGCAAAATGGTTGGCAATAGCACCCGCGTGAAAGTCCGCCAACGCCCGGCGCCTAGACTCGCCGCTGCTTCTTCCAGCTCCTTGTCCAGGTCTTCGAGCACGGGCTGCACCGTGCGTACGACGAAAGGCAGGCCAATAAACGTAAGGGCAATCGTCACTCCCAATGGCGTGTAGGCCGCGTGGATACCGACGGACTCCAGGGGGCGCCCGAGAAGGCCGTTGGGAGCATAGAGCGTCGTGAGAGCGATGCCCGCGACCGCAGTTGGCAAGGCGAACGGCAAGTCGACCACCGAATCGAATAGACGCCTGCCCGGAAAGTTGTAGCGCACTAGGACCCAGGCCACGAGAACGCCGAAAACCAGATTGATCAGAGCCGCAATCAGCGAGGCGCCAAAGCTGAGACGGTACGAGGCCACGGCGCGCGGAGAAGCCACCACGTGCCAGAACTGGTGCCACGTCAGCGTGGACGTCTTCAGGAACATGGCGGCCAGCGGGATCAGAACGATCAGACACAAATAGAACACGGTGAAGCCCAGCGCGAGGCCGAAGCCCGGCAAAATGCTCTTTTTCTTGAAAACCACAGCCATCGAATCCTGCCTCCGCCCGCAAATTCAAAAGTGGGACACCGACGAGACAAAATCGTCAGAGGCCGTGCAACTGCCACGGCCCCTGACGATCCGCTCCTTGCTCAACTCATCGCGTGAGCGTGCTGCACTTCACGCCTATTTCGGCTGGTAAATCTGATCGAACACGCCTCCATCGGCAAAATGAACGCTCTGGGCCTTGTGCCAGTCGCCGACAACATCCCCGAGCGTGAACAGCTTCACCTTGGGAAACGTCGAAGCATATTTCTTCGCTACCGAGTCGAGTCGCGGCCGGTAGAAATTCCGGGCGGCGATCTCTTGTCCCTCGGGCGTGTAGAGGTATTGGAGATAGGCCTCGGCGACGGTCCGAGTGCCCTTCCTATCCACGACCTGATCGACGACCGACACCGGCGGCTCCGCGAGGATGCTCTGGGACGGCACGACGATCTGGAACTTGTCGGGGCCCAGCTCCTTTACGGATAGGAGTGCCTCATTTTCCCAAGCCAGCAGAACGTCACCGATTCCCCGCTCGACGAACGTTGTGGTAGAGCCACGCGCGCCTGAATCGAGGACCGGGACGTTCTTGTAGAGCTGCGTGACGAAGTCCTTCGCCGCAGCGTCACTTTTCCCCGACTTGAGGTACGCGTAGCCCCACGCTGACAAGTACGCCCAGCGCGCGCCACCCGAGGTCTTGGGATTCGGCGTGATGACCGCGACTCCCGGCTTCACGACGTCGTCCCAATCCCTGATATTTTTCGGGTTGCCCTTCCGCACGAGGAAAACGATCGTGGAGGTGTAGGGCGTGCTGTTGTTCGGCAACCGTGATTGCCAGTTGGGAGGGAGCAGCTTGGCCTTTTCGGAGATGGCGTCGATGTCGTACGCGAGCGCCAGCGTCACGACGTCCGCCTGCAACCCATCGATGACGGCGCGGGCTTGCGCGCCCGAGCCGCCATGAGACTGCTGAATCGTGACGTCCTGCCCCGTCTTCGCCTTCCAGTATTTCGCGAAGGACGAGTTGTAATCCTGATACAGCTCGCGCGTCGGATCGTACGAGACGTTCAAGAGCGTTACCGCGCCCTGAGCGTGCACGGACCGGGTGAGTCCCAACGCCAAACCGATCGCGACGGCGAAAACCCACAGTTTTCTAAACGCTGACTTCATGTTCCGAGTCTCCTTGGTATTCGCAATGTTGGTGTGTGTTGTCATGATGTTTTCGTTTTAGAACTTGTAGATAACGTCGAACTGCAACCGCTTCAGTTCGGTTTCGGTTGCGTTTGTGGTGGCCAATTGCCGTCCGAAGAAACCGATGAACCCCAGCTGGACGTTCTTGTTCGCCTGGTAGGAAGCTTCCACCCGGTTCTGCTGCACGTTGCTGCCCTGCCGGATGTCGCTAAAGTCGAAAATCGACAGGACCGCTTCGCGTTCGATCAGCATGTGGGTGTAAGCAAACTGCCAGTCGCCCTTTTCCTGCTGGCGGCCGAAGCGGGCTTCGAGCCAGTGGGCGCGGCGATCGTGCGAGTCGCAAACTCCGTTCTTCAGCCCAGCACCGGTTGTGCCGCCGTTCACGACAGTCGCGTTGGCCGGCAGCGTGGCCAATTGCGCCGCACTGAGCGGGCGTATGCCGGGGTCATTGCCGCAAGCTTCGGTGTTCTGGACGTAATCGGCTAGGAACCGGATCGGCCAAGCCGCGGAAGGCGTCTTGATGTCAAACTGCGCGATCGTGTCGGAGAGCGCGAACTTCGAGTTGAATTTCGCGCCGATGATTTCCGAGTTGACGACCGTGGTGCCGCCGCCGCTGACAGGCACCGTGAACGACTCCGTGGCGATCTGATAGGAGTTCGTCAGGGTGTTGTTCAGCTTCAGCACACCGACACCGGGGCTTGACGAGGCGTTGGGACCGTAGGCGACTTGGTTTGCGAGGGCGATCTGATCGGCGTTGTGAAAGTTGTAAAACGCCGTATCCGCAGTGAACGAGAGCCAGCTCGCAAGTTGCCACTTCGTCTGAATCTGGCCGCCATAAACGACGCTCTGCTTGATGCTGGAGTTCGGGTAGGGCAACAGGGCGTTCGGAGGATTGCTCGTGAAAGTCGTGACCGGGCTTGTTTTTGTGCTCTCGCCGAACGGAAGCTCGAATCCAATTAGCGCGAACTGCCGGAGTACGTGCCAATCGTCCGACTTCCACTCAAGCTTCTGCGCGACTCCTTCCGGATTGATGTCGTTATCCCACGTCAGTTCGGTCCGGTACCACGGATAGACGAACTTGCCGCCGATCAGCGTGAGGGGCTTGAATTGGTGGGGCGTGTAAGTGATGAACGCGCGATCCAGATAGAACGGCTTGCGCGTGAAATCCTGGTTGGCCGTCTGGTTCGAGGTGATCGGGTCGTTGATATCGCCCGTGGCCAATCCCAGGCCGCCGCTGATGTCGTCGTTCAGCTTCGCGTTGATGTAGAAGCGCGCGCGATAGCGTTCGCGATTCCGGACCTGAGACTGGTTGATCGGTCCGCCAAAGTAGGGTTCATCGCGCAGGCGAAAATCGCCGGCGAATGTGAATGGGCCAAGCCCTTTCAGCTTGTTCTCCAGATTAGTCAGCTGCTTCGACACATCCTGCGGCGGTTGAGCCGCGGGCCCGACAGGTGCGGCGGCGGGGCTCGCGACTGCAACCGAAGCCATGGAAGAAGCGGCGGCATCCGGTACCACGCCCAGCTTTGCTTCCAGTGCCGCGATGCGGCCGAGCTGTTCGTGGAGCGCCGCGCGTTCCGACTCAAGCTCCTGGCTGTGCTCGGTGAACTTCTGGACCTGGGCCTGGACGCTTTCCCTCAATTGCTCCAGTTCAAGCACAACCGGTGAAGCGGGCGAAGGATTCGCGGCCGTGGTCTTTGCTAATTCCGCGGCATTCGTGGCGGCTGCGGAACCCTCCCCTTCCGGCTTGGCCCAAGAGGGCGTGATTGTGCTGAGGGCAATCAGCAGCGTGATGGCAATTCGTTTCGATCTTTGTGCTATATCTTTCGACATTGAAATCTCCTGAAAGTTTCGGCTTCAAGCCTCCAGTGAACTGGTCGGTTGGCCTATATCCGCCATCCCTCCCGTTGCGCGGGTCGGGTCAATCTCGCTTTGCCTCGCTAGGACGATCCCTTGCGAATTCGCTCGGTTTTGTTCAGCTCGACGATGCGGCCGTCATGAACCGTGAGGACCACGGAGCCATAGCGGATGCTCCGCAGAGCCAGCGCAACTTCGCGCAGAAGCTCTCGCTCACTCGCCGATAAGTCGTGCTGCCAATCCTGGGCGCTGGACGTGCTCATCAGCTTTTCCTTCTCGCGACTTCGCCTCGGGCTCTCACGACAGTGACTTCTGCCGGAGTTCGCAAAACACGGGACAAAAACTGAAATTTCTCGATGTGCTTGCTAACGGGTGTACTGCGACGGGAACTTAATTGCGGCTACGACAACACAGATCTGAGAGGGAGGTGTGGTCCAAGATGCCAGCGGTGGCATTCCTGACGTCGAGAAGAACGCGAAACAAAGGGCGGTGCTTGGGATCGCCATTCACACGGCGGCGCAGAGACTCGGCGTCTTCGAATGGAGCGAGCGGGCCGTCAATCCTGCGGAGCACTTCGCCCAGCGAGATTTTCTTTGGCGGCCGCTTCAATTGATAGCCGCCGTGAGCGCCGCGGACGCTGACGACGATTCGTGCGCGCTTGAGATCCAGAAGAATCGCCTCGAGGAATTTTTCCGGCAAATCTTCCTCTGCGGCGATGTCCTTGATCTTGACGACACCCGTGGGATGCTGCGCAAGCACGGTCAGCGCCTGCAATGCGTACAGTCCCCTTTGAGAGATTCTCATGGCGGTTCGTCTATTCCCTACTAAGTTTGGCAAGTCTACCTATTTAATAGACTTTGTCAAGCAAAGATTCAAAGGTCGCTAGGCCGGGATGAACTCAGTCAGTCGTGGCAGGTGGTATGGGCCGGGAACAAGCCGCGCCCAGGCAGAGATTCGATCGTTCCGCTGGTGCGCGGCCGACGCAAAAAAAGTGGCCGGGGGCTAGGCTGAGGGACCCGAGCCGCCCGGCCTTTTCTCACCCATCTCCGCAGGGTCTGGGTAAGAACTCGTTATGCGGCGCTTTCGCCGTTCCGCATGAATTCGTAGCGTTCGATCGCCGCCGCCACTCCCATTTCGCCTGAGTTTTCCTGGCTGCTGCGCAGGACACGTCCGAGACACCGGACGCGAACCGGCCCAGCCTGGGTCAGCTCGTGGGGCAGGGTCATGACAATTTCGACCGGCGAGCCGCTCTTCAAACCCTTGGGCAGGTGGAAATAGAGGCCCCGAGAGCTCACCTCTCGCGATTCCGTGGCGGCCTCGCCCACGACGTTCTCGTCGGTCCAGCGCACCGTCAGCGGCAAGCGCATCAGAAAACGCCGCGATACACGTCTTTCTTTCAAGGACACAGTTAGAACTCCTTCCAAGTATGGCCCTCAGAATAGGGTCGGGCTTGATTCAAACCAATAGAGCAAGAGAGCCAATTATCTAGGCCCTGGTTGGTACACAAGTACTAGTGCGGCTGAGGAGCCGGGCTCTGGCAAGAACTAGGCATAGATGGAGGATCAAGCCGACGGCGGCGGATTACGGGCGGAAGGCCTTATTTTGCAGCTAGATCAGGCCTGGTCGATCAGGCGGTGGTGGATGGCGTAGAGGGCGAGTTCGAGGCGGTCGGAAACGCCGAGTTTATCGAAGATGTTGTGCAGGTGGTTCTTCACCGTCTGTTCGCTGATGAAGAGCTTTTCGCCAATCTCGCGATTCCGGAAGCCCTGCGCGACAAGCTGGACGATTTCTTTCTCACGCTCGCTCAGTAAAGGCTTTTCGCGGCGCTGGCCCGATTCAGAGGACTTCTTGAACGCGTCAATCACTTCAGCCGTCATGCGATTATCGAGCCAGATTTCACCGTCATAGACCTTGCGAATGCTCTTGAGCAAGAGATCGCTGGCCGATTGCTTCAAAACGACGCCGCGCGCGCCCAAGCGCATGGCGCGAACCACGTCGCGATCGTCCTCGGCCGCCGTAAGAACAATCACCCGTGTGGGAAGAGTATCGAAATTGACCTCTTCGAGAACGCTGAGGCCGTCTTTTTCAGGCATGCGGAGATCGAGGAGGAGGATATCGGGCTTCAACTTGGCGAGCATTTTGGTGCACTCGACGCCGTTCGAGGCTTCGCCGACGATCTGCACGTCGTCAGCGACCTCGAGCAGCTTGCGGAGACCGTCGCGGAAGATCGCGTGGTCGTCCGCAACCAGGATCCGAATGACCTGTTTTGCTTTCGTCATCTTAACTCAATGGAATTTCTACAGTTAGACGTGCCCCGTGACCAGGATTCGATTCCACCGTCAGCGTTCCACCTACGCTCCGCGTCCGTTCCTTGATCGAAATCGGTCCGAGACGCAACCGGTCCAGTTCCTCGCTTGTGTAGCGTCCAGAGAAACTAAATCCCCGGCCATTATCATCCACAAAGAGGAAAACGCGCGCCTCGTCTTGTTCTAGTTTTACCACGACGTGGCTGGCGTGCGCATGCTTTTTTACGTTGTGTAGTGACTCTCTGTAAATCTGAAAAAGCTCGCGGCAAATGCGGTCTGGGAGGCGCAAATCGCGGTCGTCGATGAAGAGGTCGACGGCAAGACCGTGCTCGCTGCGGAAACGCTCCGCAAAAGCGACCATCAATTCGCGCAGGTCCGCGCTCTCGACGCGCAACGGCCGCAGGTCCGTCACCATCCGGCGCAGTTCGTCGCTCTCCTGCTGCACGGTCTTTTGTAAACTCGCGAGATCCTCTCCGGCCTGTTCGGGCTTCTGGGGAAGCTTTCCCCGCAGGACATTGAGCTGAATCTTTAGACTGAGAAGCGTCTGCAAAACCCCATCATGGAGGTCGCGCGAGATGCGGCTGCGCTCCGACTCGACGGCACGCGTCCGCAGACTGCGAAGCAGGAAGACATTCTCGAGGGGCGGCCCGACTTGGCGCACGATGTGCTCGAACCAGCGCAGATCGGCCGTCGAAAATCGCTTGCGCGACGATTGGGGATTGATCAGCAGAACGCGCCCCGCCGGTCTCCCGGCCGATTCCATGGTCACCGCCAACAATGACCGCGCCCCCAATTCCTCGCGCGTGGAAGTCGGCGGCGGGGGCACCGACCGGAAAGGCTCGCCGGTGCGGCGGTCCCAGCCAAAACCCTCGCCGGCGCCATTCTTGAATTCCCAGGCCATCGAGATTTCCAAGCAGTCGAACAGAAACGTCTCCGAGCGCGCCTGGGGAAGCGTTTCGGCGCCGCGCGGCTCGCGGTCGCTCGGGCGGACTTTCCAGACAAAGAGCCGCTCGAGCTCTTCGTCGAGGATCGCCAGACAGGCCAGCTCGCACTCAAACGCCAGAGCAACCTCGCCCAGCACCTGGCGAATCGACTCATTCAACCCGCGGTCGAATCGCACAAGGCCGGTGATCTTTTCAAGAAACTCCTGCCGCGCAAGGTGTTCCCGTTCGCGCGCGCCCAGAAATCCCATGCCGAGGCCGGAAACCAGCGTTCCCAGCCCGATGGCAATCCAGTGCCAAACGCTCTGCCATCGAAAGGGCTGCTCGACCGCGACGCGGGCAATGATTCCCACGGTGGCCACACCGACAAGCGCAAGCATGGCTCGCGTGTTTCCCCTCGTTGCCAAGGCAAAAACAGCGAAAAGGAAGAGAAACCAGAAAGCGGAAACCGAGGGCGTGAGATAAAGGAATACAGCGAGCACGACGAAGTCGGCGGCGAGAGGGATCCGTAACCGCGTCTCGCTGAGGAAGCGTTCGACGAGCGCGGCAGCCAGCGCTACCACCAGATATGCCGAAAGAACGACAACTGAGACGTGCCGGACGGGCGCTCCCGAGGTTTCGAGCAGGGCCACGAGCGACAGGGCCGCAATCACGGCGCGGGCCAGCGTGACTTGGCGCTCCAGGTAGAGGCGGCCGGTATTATTGAGAGACATTATGGCGCGCGGCTTTCCCTAAAAGTCTAGCAAGCCCGCGCGTCGGCGCAATCCGGGCGGGACGGTCTGTCGTCTTATGGTAATCGCGGGGGAATCGGAGCACGATCTTTACACCGGCAAAGCACGCCGAAAATTGACAAAGGGTGCATAATCGTTCGCGAAAGCAGCCCGACAGGGGGAGTCGCCGGCTTGTCGCAGCGATATACGCGGAGAGAAGTAGGGCGCATCCTGGGAGTGGAGCCGAGCCGTCTGCGGTATTGGGAAAGGCTGCGGCTGGTGCGTCCCCGGGCGCGGTGGGGAGAGCGATTCTACAGCTTTGGCGACCTTGTCGCTCTTCGTACGCTGAAGCGGCTGACGGAAAATCGAATCCCAGCGCGACGAGTCCGGCGCGCGGTCAAGCTGATCGAACAGCAGTTCGGCGCATTGCCGCTGCCGCTCCAAGAGTTGCGGTTCTTCGACCAAGGCGGCGACGTGCTCGTGGTTCCTCCCGGCGCCACGAGGCCATTCAGTCCCATCAAACAACAGTGGGTTTTCCCCTTCGATGCCACGCCGCTACCGGCGAAACTCCATGCGATGACCGGACCGACGCCCGAGGAATTGTTTCAAACGGCCCTGGATTTCGAGGCGCGCCCGGAGACGCTCCCCCAAGCGGTCGATAATTACCGCCAGGTGCTCGATCTGGCGCCCGAGTGGGTGGACGCGCACATCAACCTGGGCGTGGCGCTCTATCAGATGGGCAGGGCCGACGAAGCGCGCGCCGAGTTTCTCTCCGCCGTCCAGCTCGATCCCTTGAATGGAATTTCGCGCTACAACCTCGGCTGCGTGCTGGAAGAACAGGGCGAGCTCGACGAAGCGATCGATCATTTGCGGCGCGCCGCACGCGCGCTACCCGCCCATGCCGACGTCCACTTCAATCTGGCGCTCGCGTACGAAAAACGCGGGGAGCGCCGACAGGCCCGAGAGCAGTGGATACTCTACTTGCGCCATGCGCCCAACGGTCCGTGGGCCGATCAGGCGCGCGCTCACTTGAGACAAGTCTCGGCGCGACGCAAGCGCGTAGCGCCAATTCCCTTCCCTCGCAAAGCGTAGCTCCGCGCTCGACGGCGTGCTATGATTTTTCCCAGGCGGTGAGCGTAGCTCAGCTGGTAGAGCATCGGTCTGTGGCACCGAGGGTCGTGGGTTCAAATCCCATCGCTCACC
>Ga0209415_10003513_pt1 | contig 29142 bp, 26 predicted proteins | sample PeaSoiSIISIP2007_FD_187696 | JGI IMG/M metagenome (GOLD analysis project Ga0209415, IMG submission 187696) | Peat soil microbial communities from Weissenstadt, Germany - SII-SIP-2007 (SPAdes) (version 2) | ecosystem: Environmental > Terrestrial > Soil > Wetlands > Peat | place: Germany...
GGCCCACGCCGACTCGATCCTGCAGACGATGCGCAATCAGGGCGAGATCATCGAGCCCCGGCCGAACCAGTACCAGCTCGTGCGCTTCTGAGGAGCCCCGTTCCCTCTTTATCCCCCACCCGTACTCCGGAACCCGAAATCGGAGGGGGACCGTGGACGACGGGGTCGTGATGCGAGTCCATCGGGTCCGCTCGGAGTTCGTCGTCGCGGCGTGCGACGCCGACCTGCTGGGCCGCGACCTCCCGGTCGGGGACCAGGGACGGACGGTGAAGGTCTCCCCCCAATTCTACGGCGAGCGAAAGGTCTCGCGAGAGGAGCTCCTCTGGGCGCTCGAGCGGGCCACGATCGCGAACCTTCTCGGCGAACGGGTGATCAAGCTCGCCGCCGAAGGCGGGTTCGTATCGGCCGACGGCGCCGGGACGCTCGGCGGGGTCCCGCACGCCGAGATCTTCGCGATGACGGGTTAGGGACGATCCCTCGATCCCCCTACCGCGAACCTTACGTGCGGGAGCGGCAGTCCCGCGCTCCTCCGGACCGGGGCCATGAGCGAGGGAGAGTTCTGTGTCGTCTGCGGGGCCACCGACCGGCCTCTCGTGGAGGGCGTCTGCGCGGAGTGCGCGGCCGACCGCACGAAGCTCGTCTCGGCGCCCCAGCGGGCGGAAGTGACGGTGTGTCCGCACTGTGGCGCCCGGCAAGTGGGGGCGCACTGGGAACGACCCGGGTCGAGCCAGGTCCTCACCGCCGAGGACCTCTCGCCGTTCCTCGAGGTCCCGGAGGAGGTCGGCGTCCGACACGTGCTCTGGGAGGAGACGAACGCGACCGCGACGGTGCGCGAGTTCGTCGGGCGTGCGCTCGTGCGGTTCCGTGGGATCGAGCGGGAGGTGGACGTCCCGCTTTCGGTGCGAACCGTGCACCAGACCTGCCCGGACTGCAGCCGGAAGAGCGGTCGGTACTACACCGCGACGATCCAGCTCCGGGGACCGGCCGAGGGACGCGCCGAGAAGGCGATCCCGCTGCGGGCCCGGCTGGAGGAGGAATGGGTCCGGCTCGTCCGCGAGATGCGTCCGGATTGGCGCAAGGCCGTCGGCTGGCGGGAGGAGCTCCCCGAGGGATTGGATTGCTTCTTCACGGATACGATGGCCGCCCGGTCCGTCGCGAAGCTCGCGAAGCAACACTTCGGCGCGACGGTGAAGGAATCCTCGAGCCTGGTCGGCCGCAAGAACGGTCAGGACCTGTACCGGGTGACGTTCTGTCTGCGGTTCCCGCGTCGCGCCCCTGAGGCTGCGAGCCGGCCCCTCTCTGCGGCCGACGAGCGCGCCGTGGAACCATAGCCTTAAGAAGCAACCCCTCAGTCGAGGCTCCCGAGAGCGGGGTGCACTCCTCCATGAGCAAAAGCGGCATTCTCCGGCGACACCACGGGTCCGATACACTGGAAGAAGGGACGTTTCTCGACCTCGGCGCGATGAGCTTCGAGGACGAAGCCGGCGCGCTCGCCGGTCAGAAGGGAACGGTCCGGCTCGCCGAGATCCTCCGATTCGAGGACCTGCACCAGATCTCCAAGCTCGCCTACCAGGGGGACATCGTTCTGCTCGACTATACTTCGATCGCGAACGACCAGATGGCCGTGAAACGGATGAGTGTAGACCTCAAGAACATCGCTAAGGATACGGGGGGCGATGTCGCTGGGATCGCAAAGAACCTGCTCGCCATCACGCCCGCCGGAATCCGTATCGACCGACAGAAGATCCGACCTTCGTTCTAGGACGACCGGGCCATGAAGGTCCAGGTCGACCGCCGCGACGGCCTCACGGCCGCCGGGGATGTGACGGCCAGCGGCGTGTTCGAACGCGCCGAGAGGGATGACACGTTCCCCCGGACCCTCCAGAAGGAGGACGACGCCACGGGCGGGATCATCAAGGCGGCCTGGGCGAGGAAAGAGGTCAAAGGAAAGCGCAAGGAGCTCACCGTCTTCCACCGGCCCGGCGGCAAGGGCCGCATCGCCCTGATCGGGCTCGGCCCGCGCTCCAAGTTCACTCCCGATATCGTCCGCCGCGCCGCGGCCGAGGTCGTCCGGGGCTTCAAGGGGAAGGGGGCGCGCACGGTCGCATACCGGCTGGGTTCGTTCGTCGCGGAAGGCGTCCACAGCGAGGCGGCGGTCGCCGCCCTCACGGACGGCGCGATCCTCGGCAACTACGAGTTCCAGAAGTACAAGTCGACGAGCGAAGGCGGCATCGAGGAAGCGAGCATCCACCTGGGGGAGGAGTTCTCCCGGGACGAGGCCGCGCTCAAGAAGGTCGTGAACGAGCAGGCCAACCTCGACGACGTCGTCATCTGGACCCGCGAGATCGCCAACCTTCCTGCGGACACGGCCTCCCCGGAGCGCCTCGCGGAGGAAGCGACGGCCCTCGGCAAGGAGTTCGGGCTCAAGGTCACGGTCTTCGACGAGAAGAAGCTCGCCGAGATGGGATGTGGTGGGATCCTGGCGGTGGGCAGTGGGTCGGCCAGTCACCCGCCCCGGATGATCGTCCTCGAATACCCGGGCGGCGCGCGCCGGGGCCGGACGGTCGCGGTGGTGGGCAAAGGGATCACGTTCGACTCCGGCGGTATCTCGATCAAGCCGGCGACGAACATGCAGGAAATGAAGTTCGACAAGTCCGGGGCGGTCGCCGTCCTCGGCATCCTCCGCGCCGCCGCGACCCTCAAGGTGCCCCCTCGGGTGATCGGGGTCATGTGCTGTGCGGAGAATGTGCCGAGCGGCACGTCCTACCGCCCGGGGGACGTCGTTCGCTCGTTCAACGGAAAGACGATCGAGGTCCTCAACACCGACGCCGAGGGTCGTGTCGTGCTGTCGGACGGGCTCGGATACGTCGTGAAGCAGTACCGGCCCGACGAGGTCATCGACCTCGCGACCCTCACCGGCGCCCAAGTCGTGGCGCTCGGGGACGACACGGCCGGCCTCGTGTGCACCGATGAGAAGCTGGCGGCGGGACTCCTCGCCGCGTCCGCCTCCACCGGCGAGCCGATCTGGCGGATGCCGCTCACCGACTTCCACCGCGAGCTTGTGAAAAGCGACATCGCGGACGTCCGCAACTCGACCGAGATCCCGGTCGCCGGGATGCTGACCGCCGCGGCGTTCCTCGAATCGTTCGTGGGGACGACGCCGTGGGCGCACCTCGACATCGCCGGGCCGGCGTACACGAGCCCGAAGACGCGCAAGTTCCAGCCGGCGTACCAGAACATCGGCGCCACCGCGTTCGCGGTCCGCCTCGTGACCCGGTACCTGGAGACGGCTCCCCCGCGAGGCTGAGCCCGGAAGGCCCGTCGGAGGACGTCGCTAGTTCGCGACGATCTGCACGCTCTCGCCGCCGTGCTTGGTCGCCCGAGGGCGGACCTCGCAGAAGAGGGGCGTGTGGTATCCGCCGCCGGTGATGAGCGCCGTGCCGACGGGGAGCGACTGGATCATCTCCGTCATCCCGTTCGTGAGCCCCTCGATCGACTGCGTGATCGCCTTCAGGTCGAGCGGGTTGGTGACCTGAAGGATCAGCTGGGTGTTGCACTGGGAGAGGACGCTCTTGTCGATCCGCGCCGGACGCTGGGTGACGATGCATAGGCCGAGGCCGAACTTCCGACCCTCGCTCGCGATGTTCTTCAGGACCCGCGAACACGTGACCTGACCCTGCTGCGGGGCGAAGTTGTGCGCCTCCTCGACCACGAGGAAGAGCGGCGGGATCTTCCCCTTCTTGCGGTTCTCGAATAGCGTGAGGGCGATCCGGGCCACGACGAGCTCCTGGACGTCGGGCGCGGCCCCGCGCAGGTTGATGAGGGTCGCCTCGCCCTTGTGGACGAGCTCGTTCAGGCTCGTCCCCTGCGGCCCCAGCAGCTTCGTCTGCTCGACGTACTCGAGCCGCTCGTGGAGCGTTTCGGCGATGTTCCCTTCCCCGGCTTCGGCCCCGCGAACGAGGTCGTGGATCGTGAAGTCGGGGTTCGCGACGCTCGTGCGCTCGATGAGCTGGCGCAACGGGCCGAGGAACGTCTTCACGTTCGTGAGGCCCATGAAGACGAGAAGGTCGCGCGGGTCGAGGTTGCGGATGGAGAACGTGAGCGGCTTCGCCGCCGGGTTGAGCGCCACGTCCGGCGAGAACTCCTGGATCTGCTTGGCGAACCCCTGGGCGGAGACCCCGAAGCGAGCGTGGACGCCGTTCGGCTCGGCGGAGTAGCGGAGGGAGCCGTACTCCCCGTGGGGGTCGATGATGATGCACGTCACCTTGTGGCGCAACAGCTCCTCGATGAGAACGCCCAAGAGGTAGCTCTTCCCGCCCCCCGTCTTCGCGAGGACGCTCACGTGCCGCTGGACGAGCGCGTTGATGTCGAGCTCGACGTGGATCGAGTGGTTACGGAGCAACCCCACGTACGCGCCCGAGTTCGGGCGGTGCTTGAGGCCGAGCACCTCGGCGATGAGCGGCTCCTCCGCCCGGTAGACGTGGGCTCCGGGCCGGAACGGGATCGTGGGGATCTTGACGAGTCCCTGATTGTCCCGGTATCCGATGATGCGAGCCAGGCCGAGCAGATTCTCGTGGATCGCCGTCTCGTCGGTGGGCTTGAGCAGCCCCGCGGCCTCGAGCCCGAGGTCGCTCTTTCGCTTCAGGTCGTCGAGCTGGCAGAGGACCTTGCCGTGGACCTCGTCCTCCACCGTGAGGTAATCGCCGCGCTCCACCGGTTGCGAGAGACTCAGGTGGAACTGACCCAGCCCCACGTCGCCGAAGATGCGGCCGACCTCGTCCACGGCTCGATTCATCGAGGGCCGCGGTTATTAGAGTGACGCGGCAGGAGAAACCGACCATTCCTCTCTCGCGGAAGCCTTTATATCGCGCACTTCTGTTGAAAGTTTCCCCGACCCGGACCGAGTTCCTGCGGCGGAGCGGTGGCCTTGACCGACGCGATCGAAGAGCTAGAAAGGAAACGAGCGGAGTCCAACGCGAAGGCGGACGAGTCGCGCGCCAAGCGCGACCGGCTGAACGCGGAAGCCCGCGCCACCGCGGAGACCCGCTCCCGGATCCTGGACGAATTGCACGACAAGAGCTCGGAGGCGCAGGAGCACCGACGGCTTCGGGACACGTTCAACGCCCAGGTCCGCGAGGAGAAACGCCTGCGGGAGGAGTGGAACCGCAAGCTCCAGGAGCTGGGGGACCGGGTCCAGGAGTTGAAGCGCAACCGTCAGCCGAGGCCCGGCGCGATCCCTGTGTGGAGACTTCGCAAGGAGCTGAAAGAGCTCGAGTTCCGTCACATGACCACCGCCCTGACCGGCGAACAGGAAAAGCGCCTCATCGAGGAGATGAAGCGGCTCGAGGCCGGGATCCGCGAGCAGGATGACCAACTCCGTCAGGACCCCGAGGTCGAGCAGACCCTGCAGGGTCTCGCCGAGGCCCGCGTCGAGGCCGAGAACCACCACGCAGCGGTAGGCAAGCTCGCCGAGGACGCTCAGCGCGAGCACGAATCGATGGTTGCGCTGTACGAATCCGTCGACGCGCTCCGGCGTCAGGCCGACGAGGTCCAGACGCACCTGCTCGAGGTGAAGGGCCAGGCCGACGAGGCCCACCGCGCCCACATCACGGCGATCGAAGAGGTTCGCGACATCGAGAAGATGCTCTACGCGGCCCGCGGCGGCCGAGCCCCCCAGACCTGGGGGGAGGCCGAGCCCCCGAAGGAAGAGGACTTCCTCGCCCGCTTGAAGAAGGGCGAGAAGGTCTCGACCGAGGACCTGCTCGAGCTCCAGAAGACCGGTCGATAAGAGACCCGGCACCGACCGTGACGCTTTCTTACGGACCGCAGGAAGTCGACGCCATTCTCTTCGACCTCGACGACGTGCTCGTTCCGTTCCAGACCCCGGCCGCGTGGCAGTGGGCCTGGAAGCCCCAGGGACCCGTGCTGGGCGAGCGACGGGTGAAGGCGGCCGTCCGACGCGCCCTCAAGGTCTGGGACCGGAGGCGTTGGCAGGGACTCACGGGAAAGGCGCCTCCGGCGGACCTGCCGGCATTGCGGGCCCACCTCGCGGACACCCTCGCGACCGTCGCCGGACACGCTCTGCCGCCGGCCGAGAGCGAGGCGGTCGTCCGTCGGTTCCTACGACCGGCCGGTGAAGTGGAACGATATACTGACGTCCCGAAGGTACTCGAACGCCTGCGCTCGCGCGGCGTCCGATTCGGGACCATCACCTCGCTCCCCGGCGAGTCGGCTCGCTGGCTCCTTCATCGGTGCGGGATCCCGGAGGCCCTCCTCCTCGGATCCGGTGATGGGCCGGCCGCTCCGGTCCCCGACCGATCGGCCTTCCGGACCGCCGCCGAAGCGCTCGGCTCGACCCCCGAACGGGTCGCGTACGTCGGGGACCTCTTCTGGAGCGACGTCCGAGCCGCGGCGAGAGCCGGTCTTCCGTCCGTGCTGCTCGACCGGAGGGACGCGTGGCCCAAGGTCCAGGCCGGTCGCCTGACACGTTTGGACGACCTCGAAGCGACCTTGGCGGCGGGCGGGTCCCCGTCCGAGACCGAAGGAGCCGAGAGTGACGGAGAACCGAGCGGACGGGCGCCCGGCTAAGAACATATATACCGAGCCCGGCGGTGGGCCCCCGTCCATGCGCTCGGTCAAGATCGACCAGTCCGAACTCCGCCAGATCAAGGAGCTGTACGAGGGTGTGATGTCGCACGCCTGCCACGGCTTGTTCTTCAAGGAAGGGTCGGTCATCGGATCGGGGATGGCCGACGAGGCGCTTCGGGACCGGGCGCACTACTTCGACCGAGTGGCCCACCTCCTCAAGGAACGCGGATGGGTCGAGGAGATCACGTTCTCCGAACCGGAAGTCATCGTCAAAGGGTCGATCGAGGTCGCGCCGAGCGACATCCCCACGTGCCACCGCCTCCGGGGGATGCTCCGCGAGTTCTACGAACGTTTTAAGGGGGGGCGCGTTAAATGCACTGAGGAGATGTGCTCGAGCACCGGGCCCTCCGAGTGCCGCTTCCGGATTGAAGAGCTCTAAGGAGGGAAACAGATGATGGCAACGGGAAACGTAGGGGCGGTCGTCAAGGACCTCAAGACCCGCATCGGCGGGATCGCGACGGCTCTCGTCTCACGCGACGGGCTCGTGCTCTACGCGGACGTGCCGGCCGGGGTCTACACCGAGACCTTCGCCATCATGTGCGCGACGATCCTCGGAGCGGCCGCGACCGCCAACACGGAGCTCAATCGGGCCCCGCCGGAGCGGATCGTCATCGAGGGCAACGATTCCAAGACGATCATCGTCGGGAGCGGCAAGAAGGCGCTCCTGGTGGCGGTTGTCGACCAGACCGCCGACCTCACGAAGGTACTCGCCGAGGTCGTCAAGGTCGCCGACCTCCTGAAGGCGAACTAATCCGGCCCGTTCGGGTCTCGCTAGGCCCGAGCCTTAGTGCGAGGGTTCTCCGTCGGGTACTCGAGTCAACCGACGATTGCCGCCCATGGCGACTCGGGTAACGTACCCCGCCAGCGCCGCCGACAGGCGCGCCCAGGCGATGGCGCCTCGCTGGCCGGCGATCAGCCGCCGGACCCGATAGCGTCCCCACAAGCTCCCATGTTTCTCGGTGAGCTGCTTGCGGCCGTAGCCGTTCCAGAAGGCCTGGTAGAGGAACCGCACGAAGGTGGCGCGCATGTGATGGTAGACCACCGCGCTGGGAACGAACACGATGGACGCACCGGCCTGGACGGCGCGCATGTTGAGGTCGATGTCCTCCGCCGTGATGAATCGCGGGTCGAACCCCCCGAGGCGGAGGAACAACTCCCGTCGGTAGGCGAGGTTACAGGACGGGAACGTCACGTCGAACCCCATCTGCAGCAGCTCGACGCGCTCCAGCTGACCGTACGGGTGCTTGCCGACCACGACCGTCCGCCCGGCGACGACCGGGGATCGGGCGAGCCCCTCGCGCAGGTTCTTCAGCCACTGGGAGTCGGCGAAGCAGTCGCCGTCGATGAACGCAACCCATTCTCCGCGCGCTTCCTGGACCCCCGCGTTCCGCCCGATCCCGCGCGAGCCGGTCCGCTCGAAGACTCGAACGACGCCCGGGTGACGTCGCGCGAACGTCTCTGCGATCTCCCGGGTGCCGTCGCGGCTCTGCGCGTCAACGAGCACGACCTCGAACGGTCCCTCCTGGGCGAGGAGGCTTTCGAGGAGCTGGGCGATGTGGTGGGCCTCGTTGCGGACGGTGATGACCACCGAGAGGAGGGGGCTGGCCGAGGGATTACTTCCCAATGTCCATCACGACGACGTCCTTGACCGCGCGCATGCTCTTGAAGGGGAGCACGAGCCGGCCCGACGCATCGCTCTGAAACAGGCGCTGTTCGACGTCCTCGCTGGGAGTGACGAGGACATGGGCGATCCCGCCCGTCAACGTGTCGACGACGAAGTTGTCGATCATGCCCAGGATCTGGCCGTCATTCGTCATCACGGTCTTTCCTCGGAGTTCAGTGAGGAACTTGCGCATTGGGAGGGCCTCGCTCGCCGATGGCGGCGGGGCGTATTTAACCGTTCGCGGGGAACGGAAGCGCCCGCGGGACGCGTCGGACCACCGGCGAGCGCGACGCGTCGTTCCGGTCACTCGCGTGCCGGCAATGCTTATATCGGGCACCCGGGTCGAGGGCGACCCGCCTATGGCCCATCCCATTCCTAAGGAGAATTCCGAGCTCGTTCGGCTCATCGTCGAGCTGCGCCGGGCGGCGCGTTCGAAGGATGCCCCGATCTGGGCGACGGTGGCCGACCGCCTCGAGCGCCCGCGCCACCGCGTGGTCCCGGTCAACGTGGGCCACCTCGACCGGTTGGCCGAGACCGGCGAGACCGTCATCGTTCCCGGAAAGCTGCTCGCCGAGGGACCCCTCTCGAAGAAGCTCACGGTCGCGGCGTTCGCCTACTCGAAAGAGGCCAAGGCGAAGATCCACGCCGCGGGCGGTGTCGCCCTCTCCGTGCACGACCTCGTCCGGTCGAAGCCGGACGGAGCGGGGGTGCGTCTCCTTGCCTGAACCTCCGGCCCCCACCTCCACGATCATCGACGCGAGCGGCCTCGTGCTGGGTCGTGCCGCGAGCCTGATCGCGAAGCGCCTCTTGAACGGCGAGACGCTCGTTGTCGTCAATGCCGAACAGAGCGTGGTGACCGGCGGCCGCTCCGAGCGGATCGCCCACTACACCGAGGCCCGAGCCCGAGGCTCGGTCCGCAGTGGCCCTCACTTCCCGCGCTATCCGGACCGTATCTTCCGTCGGACCGTCCGCGGCATGCTTCCGCACCTTCAGACCCGAGGGAAGGTCGCTTTCCGTCGGCTCGAGGTCTACATCGGGGTCCCCGCCGAGTACGCGGGCCAGCCGACCGAGACGCTCGAGGACGCGAAGGCCCGCCCGACCCTTCGACCGCCCGTGACGCTCGCCGAGATCACGAAACTGCTCGGAGCCCGGATTTGAAGGCGCCGGTCGTCGTCCTCGCGACGGGCAAGCGGAAGACCGCGGTCGCCCGGGCGACCGTCCGCAAGGGGGCCGGCCGCGTCCGGTTCAACGACCGTCCGCTCGAGCTCGTCGAGCCCGAGCTCATCCGCCTCAAGGTCCAGGAGCCGCTCCTCATGGTCGGCGACCGCGCGAAGAACCTCGACATCTCGGTCCAGGCCTCGGGCGGAGGGTTCGTCGGGCAGGCCTCGGCCGCCCGCACGGCCGTCGCGCGGGGGCTCCTTGCCTGGCTCAAGGACGATCAGCTGAGAGAGATGTTCAAGACCTACGACCGATCGCTCATCGTGAACGACCCACGTCGCAAGCTACCGAAGCGTCCCGGCGGCCGTGGGGCCCGCGCGCGCCGACAGAAGTCCTACCGCTGAGGGAGAGGGATCGCGATGACGATGATGGTGCCGGTCCGCTGCTTCACCTGCGGGGCCGTCATCGGCCAGCACTGGGACGAGTACCGGGAGCGGACGGCCCGCGGCGAGCCCGCCGGCGCGGTGCTCGATGCCCTCGGACTGAACCGCTACTGCTGCCGCCGCATGCTGCTCACGCACGTCGACCTCTTGGACGAGGTCGGTCCGTACGGTTGAGCTCCGCCCGAACCGATTCCCCCGGTCGGCCCGGAGACTCTCGCTCCGAGAAGGTTACGACTCGGCCGTGGAGCGGCGAGGATCGTGAAAGAATAGAAGGTCGGAAAGGGTTCGTCCCGCCCGGACGTCCGAGCGGGCGATCGGAGCGACCCCGACCTACTTCTCCTCGTCCTCTTCGTCCTCGTCGTCCGCCGGGCGCTTCGAGGAGCGCTCGAGGCCCGAACGAGGCGAGCCGGCCTTGGCGCCGCCCTTGCCCGAGCGGCGGCGGTAGTAGATGATGATCAACGCGAGGACCACGACGACCGCGACCGCGATGGCGACGTACTCGAGCAGCTGCGTCGTCGGGTTCGGCCCGATCGAGATGGCCATCGACTTCGTGTTCGGTCCGTTCTTGTAGTCACCGGAGAACTCGTTGGACGCCGTGACGTTCGCGTAGAGGTTGTAGTTGCCCGTGATCGCCGGGGTCCAGGTGATCACCGCGCGCAGGGTCGTGTTGTAGGCGAGGCTCGCGATCTTCCCGCTCGCGAACGAGACCGAGTTGACGACTCCGGGCGAGGTGTAGTTGTAGAACTTCACCGAACCGGGGCTCCCCGCGATGTACGTCCGACTGCCGGTCCCGCTGGGGGAGAGCAGGTAGAAGGCGACCGAGACGTTCTGCGCGACCGACTTAGACCCGCCGCCGACCGTGATGTTCACCCAGAATGTCCCCGAGGAGCCGTCCGTGAGGCTGGAGGGGCCGGTGAGGTTGGTCGCCGCCATGATGGGGCTCGTGGTCGTGTTCTGCGAGACGGTCAGCGACTGCGTCGTGTAGGCATGGTTGCCGTTCCGGTCCCAGACGGTCAGGTTGACCTTGTACGCGGTGGTCGATGCCGGCATCCAGACGGACGGGTATGGCTTGACCGACGTCACGTTCCAGCCCTTGTGGAATGAGGCGTTCTGGGAGTTCGTGACCAGCCAGTAGAACTTCACGACCGAGCCATTGTGCGGGTCGCTCGCGTTCGCCCCGTTGAGGAGGCCCTCCGCGCTCAGGTTCGAACCCGACACGAGGCCGCTTCCCGATACGGGCTTACTTCCCGCGGTGAGCACCTGGAAAGCCGGCGTGGGCTTCTCGGTGTCGTTGACGAGGACCACGAGCGTCGCCTTCGCGGATTGGCCCGTGCCCGACCATACGGTCAGGGTCAGGTTGTACTGCCACCCGAGGAACGGAACCGAGTTGCCGTTGACCTTCCCGGCCGTGAGGTAGCTGCCCGCGCCGAGGAACTGCACGGTGAAGTTCGAGCCGAAGTACGCTCCCTGACCGACCGAGTAGTTGGCGGTCTGCTGGAACCCCTTCGAGGAAACGAGCGAGAACGACGCGACCGACAGGACTCCCTGGACCGCGGCGGTCGGGCTCACCTGGGCGGAGCTCGCGCTCGCGTTGAAGTGGAGCACCGTCCCCCAGTTGACGAACACGTAGCCGGTCCCGGACACGGACTTGTTCTGGGCTGCGGTCGAGTTCGCCGAGATCTTGGCCACCACGGGTCCCTGCGCGACCCAGACGTGGAACGCGCTCGAGTTGGTGAGGCCACCGGAGCTCGTCACCGTGAGCAGGCCGTTGAGGGGGGTGGCGCCGCTCGCGGCCGAGTAGGTGTGGTTCGTGGTCGCGGAGCCGGTGTTCGCCATCCCGCCGTCCCCGAAGTTCCACACGAACTTCGTTCCGTTGGTGCCCAGGGGGTAGAGCGAGTGGAGCGCGTTGAAGGTCACGTTCTGGCCGACCCCGACCTCGACGGTGTAGTTCCCGTTCGTCTCGTTGAGGACGTTGTGGCTCGAGAACGCGAAGTTCGACACCGATGCGTTGACGATCGCCGTCAGCGCGGAGAACTTCACGATGGAGAAGTGGGCGCTCCCGACCAGGGACGTGCTCGGCAGGGACTGGAGCGTGAAGCTCGTCCAGGTCCCGCCCGGTCCGGCGGCGGCGAGGCGCGTTCCCGAGGGAGCCTGGGTGTTGGCCGCGAGAACGTAGCCGCTCGGCAGCACGAGCGTGTAGTTGTAGACGTCCGAGCTGGACGCCGGATGGGCGAATCCGAACGCGATCGAGTAGCTGCTCTTGTTCGTGGGGACCGAGCCGTTGAGCCCGTACGTTTCGGACCACTGGTACGTGAGGGACGAGCCCGTGGAAAGACCGCAGGAGCCCGAGCAGGTGGACGACCAGCTGGCGAGCTTTTCCGGAGCGCTCGGTCCGTGGAACCCGGTTCCGTTCACGGTTGTCTGAGCCTGGACCGCGGGGAAGAACGGCCCCGTCGAGTTCACCCAGGCGGCGACGGCCGGGAGCGACGAGCTCGCAAAGGAGATCGAGTGGTCAAAGTCGAGGCCGAGCTGGGCCCACAGCTGCCCGACGGTCGCGTTCGGCAGGTTCGGGACGACGGTGTCGTTCCCGAGCGACGCTATCGTGCTGACCGCGAGGTTGCCGGTACCGGCCGCGACGTTGATCCCGGAGAAATTGAGCGTGGTCGCATAGATGCCGAGCTGGCTCGAGGCGAGCGGCGACACCAGAACGTTCTGCTGTACCGGGGTCGGAGTGGTGACGGTCAGGGGATACCAGGCCGTCCCGTATCCGATCGACGAGAGGACGACGTCGAACGTCTGCGAACCGCTCACGAAGTTGAGGGGGTACGTCCCCGCGGAGTAGTATCCTCCCGCCGGGGTCGCGCTCGAGTAGAGGTAGCCGTTGGTCGGGTCGAAGAGCGTGACGTTCCCCGCGGTCGGCACATGGGCCGTCGGGTTGGTGCGGAGGTTCACGTACCCCGAGACGATGTAGCTCTGGATCTGGGGGTTGATGACGACCGGGGTGCGGGTCGGGACGGACGCCTTCGTGAAGTTGTACTGCACGCTCGGCCCCGGCAGGGTCGTCTTGAGGACCCAGCTGCCCGCCCCGGAGAGCGGGGCCGCGATCGAGAAGGTGCCGGCCGAAGCCGTGGTGTTGTTGACCAGGCTGAGCCCGTTGTAGTACGGGTCGAGAAGGGAGACCTGGGCCCCCGGTTCGGGGGTGCCCCCGGAGCTCACGGTGCCGGTGATCTTGCCGGAGTACGGCAGGACCGAGACGCCCGTGATGATCGTCGGGTAGTTGGACGTGGTGAGCGCGCTCGCGTTCTCGAACTGGAAGAGCGGGTTCTGGTCCGTCGGCAGGATGGCGCACTGGTACGGCTTCGTCGGGTTGCAGCCGGGAATGCTGGCGTTCCCTTGCGGAGGGACCCAGACGCCCCAGTAGCCGGGACCCAAGGCCCCGCCGGTGCTCGCGGTCGAGAACGTGAACTGTCCGCTGCCTCCCGTGACCGTGGTCGCGAAGACCTGGCCAGTGGCCCGGGAAACGAGGTCGACCTGTACACCCGCCGGGACAGGGGGCGGCGAGGACCCACCCGACTGTTCCACATAGCCCGTCAGCGTATACGCTGGCGAACCGGCCTGCGCCCCACCGATCGCGGCCAGTGAGCTCGTCACCAGCGCGACCAGTACCAGGACCCACAGGGCGGCGCGGTACTGCGGTCGAACCAACTGTTTCACTTCTCCCGTTGATGGCAGCCTCCTATCGGAGGCGGCGCGCCGAACTTGGCCCTGCTACTTATAGCTTGCTTCACCGAGCGGCCGCGGCCTGCGCCGGTGACGCATTCTAGCGGTAAATGGCCTCGACCGGCTCGTCGCGGCGGCGGGAGACGCGCTCGCGCAGTAGGTGCCGCTCGAACTCCTCGTAGAACTTCAGGTTCTCCGCATCGACGGAGGGTCGGACGTTCTTGAGCGCGATGTCGAAGTGAGCGCGCGTGACCTTGGACGCCTTGATGTTCTCGCGGATCGCCGTGAGGCCGGCTTCCCGACAGAGCGCGGCGATGTCGCTGCCCACGTATCCCTCGGTCTTCGTGGCGAGGTCGTTCAGGTCGATATCGTCCGCGAGCGGCATCGCATGGGTGTGCACCTTGAGGATCTCGAGCCGCCCGGCGACGGTCGGGGGTTCGACGTAGAGCAGTCGGTCGAATCGGCCGGTTCGCAGGAGCGCTTCGTCCACGATGTCCGGTCGGTTGGTCGCGGCGATGACGAGCACGCGCTCGAGCGATTCGAGGCCGTCGATCGAGGTGAGGAGCTGGTTGACGATCCGCTCGGTGACGCCGCTCGACGTCTGGAGACCCCGTCGAGGGGCGATCGAGTCGATCTCGTCAATGAAGACGATGGACGGGGACGCCTGGCGGGCCTTCTTGAAGATCATCCGGATCGCCTTCTCGCTCTCCCCGACCCACTTGCTCATCACTTCGGGGCCCTTCACCGAGATGAAGTTCGCCTGGCTCTCCGTCGCGGCGGCCTTCGCGAGGAGGGTCTTCCCGACGCCCGGTGGCCCGTAGAGCAGGATCCCGCGGGGAGGCTCGATGCCCATGTGGCGGTACACCTGCGGGTTCTTGAACGGAAGTTCCACGGATTCCTCGAGGATCCTTCGGACGCGCTCGACGCCTCCCACCTCCTCCCAGCGGGTGGTGGGGACCTCGACCGCGACGTCCCGCAAGCTCGAGGGTTCGATCTGCTTCAGTGCCTCCCGGAAGTCGTGCTCGGTGACCTTCATCCGCTCGAGGAGCGAGAGCGGTATCGGCTGGTCGAAATCGATCTCGGGGAGGTAGCGGCGCAACGCGCGCATGGCGGCTTCCCGGGCGAGCGAGGAGAGGTCGGCCCCGACGAACCCGTGGCTCTGAGCGGCGAGGACCTTCAGGATCTTCTCCCGGTCCTTGTCGGTTCCCTCGATGGGCATGCCCCGCGTGTGGATCTGCAGGATCTCGAGCCGACCCTCCTGGGTCGGCACCCCGATCTCGATCTCGCGGTCGAAGCGGCCGGGACGACGGAGGGCCGGGTCGATGGCCTCCTCGCGATTGGTCGCCGCGATCACGATCACGTTCCCGCGGCCGGAGAGCCCGTCCATCAGCGTGAGCAACTGGGCGACCACGCGTCGCTCCACTTCCCCGACGACCTCGTCGCGGCGGGGGGCGATCGAATCGAGTTCGTCGATGAAGATCACGCTCGGGGCGTTTTTCTCTGCCTCCTCGAACTTCTCGCGGAGCTCCTTCTCGCTCTCTCCGTAGTACTTCGAGATGATCTCCGGCCCCTGGATCCCGATGAAATGCGCGCCGGCCTCGTTGGCGACGGCCTTCGCGATGAGCGTCTTTCCCGTTCCCGGAGGACCGTAGAGGAGCACTCCCTTCGGGGGAGTGATCGCGAGGCGGTCGAACAGCTCCGGATGCTTGAGCGGGAGCTCGATCATTTCCCGGACCCGACCGAGCTTTTCCTTCAGGCCGCCGATGTCCTCGTAGGAGATCCGGGGTGCGGCGACCTCGGTCTCGCTGACGGTCTCCTCCTTGATGGTGATGAGCGTGGAGGGAGCGACCTGGACGATCCCCTTCGGCTGGGTCGAGACGACCATGAACGGGAGCGAGCCTCCCATCAGGAAGACCCCCGGGATGACGAAGACGTCCCCGCGGACGAACGGCCGGCGTGCAAGCGCCTTCGCCACGAAGCTCTCGAGCCCCGGTCCTAAGTCCATGCGGGCCGAGCCCGCGTAGATCGGGGCGATGGTGATCGCGTCGGCGTTCGGAGAGTCGACCCGTTGGACCGATACCCGGTCGCCGATGCTGACCCCGGCGTTACGGCGGACGACCGCTTCGATGCGCACGAGACCCTTGCCTTCGTCCTCCTGCTGCGCGCGGCTCACCACGGCCGGCGTCGGCTTTCGGCCGCGGACCTCGACGATATCCCCGAGCCCGACCTTGAGCCGCTGTCGCGTCTGCACGTCCAGACGGGCGGTGCCGAGGCCGATGTCCTGCTGGAAGGCTTCGGCGACCCGCAGGGTGATGGCCTCGCCCATCTACGAGGAGTTTGGACCCCGGTGCGACCTAAAAGGATTGTCCTCGGTAGGACGCGCCCGGCGGGCCGGTGGGGTCCGGCCGGCCCGCGGGTCTACTCGTCGGGTCCGGGCTCGAGCCGCGTCTGTCCGGGACGGCGGGCGGCCGCGCCTAGGTCCGGCGGCGGTTCGCCGAGGACCTCGGAGATCACGGCCGCCGTGCCGGGTCCGAAGCCCATGAAGTGATTGTTGGCGAAGGCGAACACGCTGTCGACGGGAGCTCCTTCCTTCTCGAAGAGCCGCTTCATCGAGACGATCTCCGGGCGGGCGTCTCGCTGGATGCGGTCGAACTGCGTCAGGGCACGGTCCCCGATGAACCGGGCGTAGAGGAAGTCGCCGGTCACCCAGGGAGGGGGGCGGGTCTCGGGGACCACCGACCACACGAGGGCAGCCCCCCGGCGCTCGAGCAGCGACCGGGTCGCGTCGGTCCACCAAGAGCTGTGGCGGAGCTCGACGGCCAGCGCGTACTCCCGTGGCACCGCGTCTAGAAGGAGCTCGAGGCGGGCCGCTCCGTTCCCGGCGCGGAACGACGGGGGGAACTGGAGGACGACGGGGCCCAACTTGCCGCGCGAACGCAGGGGCTCGAGGCTCGATAGGAACGGGTCGAGAACGTCGTGGACGGCGGCCGGGTCCGACTCGTGCGTCACGTCCCGTGGGACCTTGAGCGCGAACCGGAACCCTTCGGGAGTTCGGTCCGCCCAACGCCGAACGAGAAACGAGGTGGGCGCCCGGTAGAAGCTCGAATCGACCTCCACGACTCGGAAGACCCGAGCGTAGCAGCTGAGGAAATCTCCCGGTGGGGTCCCCGACGGATAGAACGGGCCCACCCAATCGTCGTACGCCCATCCGGAGCAACCGATCCAGTACCGACCCACGGGATTCGGTAGGGAAGGTCGAGGCATTAGCGTTCATCGTTCCTCCCCCGACAGGAGGGCCCTCCGCGTCGGGGGTGACCCCGTCGCCAGACCAACACAAGCAACATATTCTCAACCGGACGTCGTCCGCCCGATGACTCGCGGCGGAGCTGCCGGTTCGGTCCTCGGTAAGCTCCTCGAGGTCGCCGGTTATCATCTCGACGTCCGGGCCGACGCCTTGCTCGCGGTACGCGGCCGGGATCGACGAGCGGTGGTCGTCCTCTCGGTCGCGCGCTCCCCGATGGACGTGGAACGGCTGTTCCCGACGGAGAGCCTCCACCGTACGATCGTCTACGACGACGAGCCGGGAGAGGCCGCGCGGACCGTCGCCGCGGAGCGGGGGATCGAGATCCTTGACCCTTCTACCCTCGGCCCCGGTCTGGGCGAGCTCCTTCTCCTTCCCCCCGCCGAGGTGGAGCTGTCGCCCGTCGATGCCGACGCCGCCGGTCCGCTCGAGCCTCCGTTCGCGATCGCGCCCGATAGCGAGCGGACGGTCCGACCCCGGATCGGGCGGTCGGAGGCGGAAACGCTGGCCGGGGTCGACGGTCCTCGCTACACCCTGCGTCTCGTCCCCTTCTTTGTGGCCGCCTACCGCGTCCGACCGGCCGCTCCCGACGGAGGCCAGGGGACCGTGGTTCGCAACCTCGTCGCGGTGAATGCCGTGACGCGTCGGGCCGAGATCTGGGGGGACGAGGAGCGCGAGCTCATCGGGGACCTCACCGAACCGCACCAGCGGCTCTCCCCGCAGCTCGAGGAATCGCAGGTCGCGCCGATCGCGCTGGACGCCATCCGTCGGCACCACACGGTGCACGTCGACCACACCGAGCAACACCAGGGCGCCCTCGTCATCGAGACCCGCCGGGTCCCGCCGACGTCGGACGACATCCGGCTCGGGCCGTTCGTGTTGCTCTACGTTCCCCACTGGTACGCCGAAGGCGCCCAGGGACGGGTCGTCCTGGATGCGGTCACCGGCCGCCGAACCACCGCGCCCGAGCCGGGCGGAGCGTAGTCCGCTCCCCCAGGGTCAAATACGCTCCCTTTCTCGACGGCCCGTGCTCCTTGACCAGTTTCGCATCGGACCGTATCTCAACTTCACCTACCTCGTCGCGGAGTCGGAAGGCGGGGAGGGAGTCGTCATCGACCCGTCCTTCGGGATCGACCCGGTCCTCGAGGCGATCGACGCTCGCCGGGTGAAGGTGCGCTACATCCTCAACACGCACAGCCACCCGGACCACGTCGCCGGCAACCAGGACGTGAAGGACCGGACGGGGGCGAAGGTCGTCGCCCATCGGGTCGCGCCGATCAACCAGGACGTCTCCGTCTCCGATGGGGACGCCATCTCGGCCGGGCGCCTTCGCTTCCACGTGCTGCACACGCCCGGCCATACCAAGGACAGCGTGCTCTACATCTTCGAGGGGAACGTCGCCACCGGTGATACCCTCTTCGTCGGGGAATGCGGCCGCACCGATTTGCCCGGCGGGGACCCGGCCGAGATCTACGACAGCCTCCACCACCGGCTGCTCACCCTCGACGATGCCCTGGTGGTGCTGCCCGGTCATGATTATGGGACGACGCCGACCTCGACGATCGGTCGGGAGCGAACGGAGAACTACACGCTCCAGCCCCGGTCGCTCGAGGAATTCCTCACGTTCATGCGCGAGTGAGCCTCCATGGTCCCACTGCCTCCTCCCGAAGAACGCCCTCTGCGCGCGGTCGGCGCTCGACGGGCCCGCGCCGGTGCTCCCACGACCCCGACGATCATTCGATCGTTGCGAGCGTTGGCGACCGAATCGCCGGCCCTGGTCGCACTGTTCGACGCGCGTTCCGTGGCCGGGGAGCGGCACCTCCTCTCCGCGTGGGCCCACCTCGGGCGCGCCCGGGCTCGCGGGGAAGCCCGACTGCGCGACCGGGGCGCCGAGTTCGCCCTCTATCTCGCGGGGGACGACCAGCTGCCCCGCGCGCTCGCCAAGGTCGGGGTCTCCGATTCCACGGAGCAGTTCGTGCTCGTGGCGGAGCGACCTCAGGACCCCACGGCGCTCCTCGAGCGTTTCGAGCTCCGGCCCGACCCGAGCGCGTACCCGAGACCGGTCGACGCGCAGCTCCTCGACCGACTGGGGATCGAGCCGGCCGAACGGACGGCGGTCCCGCTCTCCGGGTGGGAAGGTCTCGTGTTGGAACGGGTCGCTCTCCTCGAGCTTTCGGCCCCCGCGGGCCGCAGCGCGACGGCAAAGCATTAACGCCGCAGGACGGTCGCGCCCGCGGTCCGAAGGCGGTCGTGCAGGTGTAATCTAGCGGTAGGATGTCAGCCTTCCAAGCTGACCACCCGGGTTCGAAACGCGGGACCCGCCGGGTCCGGCGCGAACATCCCGGCGCCTGCATTCCCCGCCCCGGACCCCTCTCGGATGCGAGAGTTTATTCCGCACGGCCCCGCTGCGCCCGGTGCGCTGAGGTAGCCTAGCCCGGTAAGGCGCCAGCCTTGAAAGCTGGTGGCGGTTCCGCCACGGGAGTTCAAATCTCCCCCTCAGCGCCCGTCCGCCCGCCAGTTGGATTATATGCGACAGCCCGCTCGACGGCGAGCCCGATGGCCGAGTCGTCGTCCCTTACCCCGCTCCTCGAACAGTACCAAGGCATCAAGGCCCGCTACCCGGGACATCTCGTCCTGTTTCGCGTCGGGGATTTCTACGAGACGTTCGGGGACGACGCACGGCTCCTGGCGCGCGAGCTCGATGTCGTCCTGACGGCCCGCTCCGCGGACGCCCTCGGGATCCGGACCCCGATGGCCGGCGTTCCGCACCATGCGGTCGAGACGTATCTGGGTCGACTCGTCCGGAAGGGGTACAAGGTGGCGATCTGCGATCAGATGGAGGAGGCCCGCTTCGCGAAGGGGCTCGTCCGTCGCGAGGTGACGCGGGTCGTCACCCCGGGGACCGTGGTCGAGGACCGCATCCTCGGCGGCCCGGACCACAGCTTCCTCGTGAGCATCGTGGCGCCGCTCCACAAGGTCGGGGCGTACGCCGCCGTCGACATCACGACGGGCGAATGGTACCACGGGCCGGCCGACGGACCCGGCCCGGACGGTCTCCTCTCTTCGCTCGCCGCGTTCCAGCCTCGAGAAATACTGTGGGCCGCGGACGAGGGGGCCGCTACCTCCGCCCTGCTCTCCGGCGTGCGACGGGAGTTCCCCTCCGCCCGCCTCGAGGCCGCACCGTCGCCGGTCGCCGAGGGAGAGATCCCCTCCGCGCTTCGCGGAGCTCCCACCCTAGCCGACGAGGTTCGGGAGGCCGATCGACGGCTGACAGCCTACCTCAAGGCCACCCAGCCCCGACTCCTCCCGCACCTCGGCCTCGTCGAGCGAGGGTCAAACGGACGCCGGCTGGTTCTCGATGCGAAGACCCTCCGCCACCTCGAGATCAACCGACCGATGAATCCGGACGACGTGAAGGGGGCGACACTGCTCGGGACCTGGGACGAGACCGTGACCGCGCCCGGGCGGCGAACGCTCTCGTTCTGGCTCACGAACCCGCTCGCGGAGGTTTCGTCGATCATCCTTCGTCAGGATGCCGTGCAGGCGCTCGTCGACCAAGGGGCCGCGCTCGAAGGGCTGCGAGGTCGTCTCCACTCGATCCCCGACCTCGGTCGCATCGGCGCCCGGGTCGCCGGCCGCCGGGTCCGGGGGACGGAGCTCGCGGCCTTGCGGACGGGCCTCGAGACCGCGGAGGCGTTGGGTCGGGAGCTGACCGCCGCGACCTCTCCTCCCCGACTCTCGGCGTTGGCCGCCGAGCTCTCGCCGCCCGAGGGCCTGGTGCCGCTCCTCCGAGGAGCTCTACCGGAGAACTCCACCGCCACCGAAGAGGCCGGCGATCTGTTCCGGCCCGGTCACGCGCCGGAGGTCGACCGATGGCGGGAGGCCGAACGCACCGCCGTTCGCGAGATGGCGGCGTTGGAGCGCGCGGAGCAGGAAGCGTCCGGCATTCGCACCCTCAAGATCGGCTACAACCAGGTATTCGGGTACTACTTCGAGGTGACGAAACCCCATCTCGCCCGGGTGCCGCCGCATTTTCGTCGTCGTCAGACGGTCGCCCAGGCCGAGCGGTTCTCCTCCGACCAGCTCGAGGAGATCGAACGGAGGATCCTCGAGGCGAGGGAAGGGGTCCGCACGGCGGAGGCGGTGCGGTGGGAGGAGCTGCTCGATGGAGTGGAGCGGCACGTGCCCGCGGTCCACCGCGTCAGTCGGGCCGTGGGAGAGCTGGATGTTCTCGCCACGTTCGCCCATCTGGTCCAGACACGCGGGTACGTCCGGCCCACGGTGGACGACTCCTCCGCCCTCGTCGTGCGCGACGGTCGACACCCCGTGCTCGACCGGCTGCTCGGGGAGGCCTTTGTCCCGAACGACATCGACCTCGACCCGGACTCCCGACGCTTGCTCGTGCTCACCGGACCGAACATGTCCGGTAAGTCGACGTACATGCGCCAGGTGGGACTGCTGGTCGTCCTCGCCCAGGCCGGTTCCTTCGTACCGGCGAAGTTCGCCCGAGTAGGCCTCGTCACTCAGCTGTTCACCCGGATGGGGTTCACGGACGAGATCGGTCGCGGCAAATCGAGCTTCATGGTCGAGATGAGCGAGGTCGCCGAGATCCTGCGGGCCGCGGACGAACGGTCCCTCATCCTGCTCGACGAGGTCGGTCGAGGGACGAGCACGTTCGACGGTCTCGCGATCGCCTGGGCCACCCTCCGGCACATCCACGACTCGACCCGCGCCCGCAGCCTCCTCGCGACCCACTACCACCAACTCACCGACCTCGTACGGGGATTGTCCGCCGCCGAGAACGCGCACTTCGCCGTACGCGAGGGGGCCGATGGGATCGTGTTCCTGCATCGGCTGGTGCCCGGGGCGACGGACCGAAGTTACGGAGTCCATGTCGCTCGCCTGGCCGGGGTCCCCGAGGGGGTCCTCGCGGAAGCCGAGCGGCTTCTCCGCCGTCTCGAGTCCGAGAGCGCGGTTCCCAGCTCGGCGAAAGGCTCTCGTCGCCGGACGCCCCGGTATACCCAAGCCGTCCTGCTCTCCGACGGAGCTGCCGAGCACCCCGTGGTCGGCGAGCTCCGTCGCCTCGACACCGACCACCTTACCCCGGAAGAGGCGGTGCGAAAGCTGCGCGACCTTCAACGTCGCGCCTCTCCGGACGAGGACCCGGAGGCGAACCCGCCGTGAGCTCGGAGCCGCTCCCGAACCGACGCCCGATCCGCCGGCTGTCGAGCGAAACGGTCGAACGGATCGCGGCGGGCGAGGTCGTCGAGCGCCCGGCCTCGGTGGTGAAGGAGCTGGTCGAGAACGCCGTCGACGCCGGGGCGACGTCGGTCACGGTCCGCCTCACGGGGGGAGGGCTCGAGCGGATCGAGGTCGCGGACGATGGTTCGGGGATCCCGGCCGAGGAGCTCGAGCTCGCCGTGGAGCGCCACGCCACGAGCAAGCTCGACCCGGACGGTCCGGTCGAACGGATCTCCCTGCTGGGCTTTCGAGGCGAGGCGCTGGCCGCGATCGCCTCCGTCTCTCGGTTTCGACTTCTTTCGCGCCCGCCGGAGCGCGACGTGGCCGAGGGGATCTCGGTCGTCGGAGGGTCCGTCGCCGGCCGGTTCTCCGCGGCACGCGCGCCCGGGACCACCGTCGAGGTCGAGGACCTCTTCTTCAACACGCCGGCCCGTCGCAAGTTCCTCAAGAGCCCTCCGGCCGAACAGGTCGAGGTGCTCCAGACGGTGGAGCGGCTGTATCTCGCCCGCCCGCAGGTCGCGCTCCGGGTGGAGTCCGAGGGGCGGGAGGTCGCGGTGTACCCCTCGGCCCACGGATTGAGGGACGCCGCGGCCCGGGTGCTCGGGCCGGGCTTCCTGCCGTCCTCGTTCGAGATGAGCGCGGAGATCCCCGGTGGGCGAGTGTTCGGGGCGCTCGGTCGCCCGGAGGTGGCCGTCGCCTCGTCGCGGGGACTGTTCCTCGCGGTCAATGGACGGGCCATCACCTCCCGCCCCCTGGCGCAGAACGTGCGAGTCGCGTACGGCGACTACCTGCCGCGCTCGCGCTTCCCCGTCGGCGTTCTGCATCTCGAACTCGCGGCCGACCGCCTCGACGTGAACGTGCATCCCACGAAACGGGAGGTGCGGTTCGCGCGCGAGCGCGAGGTCCTCGATGCGGTCCGCCTTCGCGTCCGGGAGGCCCTGGTCGGGACGGCCCAGGTCGGGGAGCCTCCCCGTTTCCGCGACACGCTCTCGCCCATGGCCGAGCCGATCGGCGCGGAACCCGCCGACCGAGCGGCCGCGATCCGGACGGGCGTGCAGACGACCCTGGAGGACCCGGCCGCGAACCGTCCCGTCGCGAGCTCCATTCCGGCGGCCGGAGGGCATCCCCGACTCGAGCTGATCGGCTGCCTGCACGCGCTCTATTGGGTTGCCGAGAGCGATGACGGGATGGTCCTCATCGACCAGCACGCCGCGAGCGAGCGGGTGCTCTACGAGGAGGTCTTGCGGACCGGGACGCTCCAGCGGCAGACGCTGGTCGTCCCGGTCACCGTGCGGCTCACGGGAGCGGAGCGCAGCGCCCTCGAAGCGGAAGGGGAGACGGTCCGCGCCGCCGGCTTCGACATCGAACCGTTCGGCCCCGACTCCTTCGTGGTGCGATCGGTCCCGGCCTACCGGGGCCGGTCGGCGCGGCCGGAGGCCGTGACCGAGCTGCTCGACGAGCTCGCCACCGGAGGGCGGCCGACTCTCCCCGATGGCCTCGAGCAGCGTCGGGCCGCGACCGTGGCCTGTCACGCGGCCATCCGCGCCGGGGACGTCGTCGAGGCCGAGGAGTTCTCCCGCGTCCTCGCCGCCCTCCACGCCCTTCCCGAGGCGGCCTACTCGTGTCCCCACGGTCGCCCGATCGTCCTCGGGATCCCGCGTTCGCGCCTCGACCGCTGGTTCCTGCGGAGCGGTCCGTGAGCCCGCGGAGCCCGACCCGCACCGGTCGGGTCAGCGAACGGGAGGTCGTGGCCACCACCGCAACCTTCCTCGAGCAACAGGGGTACCGCGTCTATCCGAACCTCGATTCCACCGACTACTTCGACCTCGTCGCCCGGCGGGGAGATGAGGTCGGTCTTGTGGAGGCGAAGGTCTCGGGCAGCCGGACCGTGCTCGTGCAGGCGCTCAAGCGCCGAGCCTGGGGCAACTGGGTCTCGGTCGTCCTCTCCTCGGAGACGGCGGCCGAGCGGCTCGCTGCTCTCACCGAAGGGACCCGGGCCTCCCGGGTCGGGGTCTGGGCCACGCGTCAGGGCACGGTGCGGGTGCTGCGGGTCGCCCGGGAGTGGGTTCAGCCGGGCGAAGCGGACCCCTACTCCGAGCTACGGTCGCGGTTCCGAAAGGTCCTCGACCGAATCGACACCGGGGACCTCCCGTCCGACGTACCGTGGGGAGGCGTCGTCCGGGCGGTGCGTCGCGCTTCGGGCGGTCGCGGCTTCGCCGAGTGGCGGCTGGACGAACCGATGGACCGCGAACCCTAGGCCGCGATCGGGGAGACCGCCTCGACGAGGGCACCGGCCACGCGCTCGGGCAGGAACGCCGGCGAGAACCGGGAGGCTGCTTGGCCGATCTCCCGCCGCATCGCCGGGTCGGCCAGGAGCTCAGCGAGCAGCGACGCGAGGTCGCCCGGGTCGTCGCTCACGGCGGCGCGCACGCCCCCCGCCGGGTCGACGGGGAATCGAGCATCGGGGAGCACGATCGAGGGGAGGCCCGCGCGAGCCGCGAGCACGATACCCGGGTCGAAGCCGGGCACGCGTCGGGCGAAGAGAGCGACGTCCGCGCTCGCGAGCGCGCTCGCGAGCGAGGCGGCGTGGCGGTCGGGGATCGCGATCGCTCCCGGGTCGGACGCCGAAGGAACGCCGGTGAGGACCAGCCGGGCGCCCGGAAAGAACGGTCGCACTCGACGGAATGCCTCGAGCGCCCGGTCCACCCCGCTCGCCTCGGGGTCGGCGAACGCCGTGGGAGCGACCACCACCGGCACGTCCGGGGGGATCCGTAGGTCGTGCCGGGACGCCTCCCGGGTCGGGAACGAGGGGAGCGACGGAACGGCGGGCGGAAGGGGGACCATCTTGCGCGCCGACACGCCGTACTCTTTGGAAAGCGCCGTCGCGACCTCGGCTGCGTCGAAGAAGAGCCGGTCGGCCTCGTCGAGCGCCACCCGTTCGAGACGACGGACCGCGCGCCGGTCCCGCCAGGTGTCGAGGCGGCCGACGAACCCCGTCGACGCGAGCCCCTGACGTTCCCCTTCGAACGCGCGCAGCTCGACCGCCCGCACGAACGCTCCCAGGAGCGGACCCCGGCGCCCGCGGTGGCTGCCGAGGGACCCGAGGCCGACCGGGTCGCGCAGCACGAGGTCGACGGGCCGACGAAGGCGCCGGCCGGCGACTGCCGCGAACTCGGCCGGTTCCACCGGCGCCCCGGGATGGCGGAGCGGGATCTCCACGGGAACATCGACGACCCCGACCGGGACCTGGTCCGATTCCGACCCGGCTAGATGCAGGACCCGCACATCGTCCCCGCGGGCCGCGAGCGCGACGGCGAGCGCCCAGGCGCTGGCCGCCGCATCGTACGGGTCGAGAGGGGGAGGACCGGCCGCCACGATGTCCACCGTGCGGCCCGGCATCCGACCTCGGAGCGGGACCGGCCCGAAAAGGGTTCCGGCGAAGAGGAAGTTCGGACGCTAGAGCCCGAGTCGCTCGCCAAACGAGCGGCCGGCCATCTCGGACGGCGCGCTGTACCCCATCCCCTCGAGGATGGTGGGCGCGACGTCGACCAGGTTGAGCGTGCTGACGCTGGTTCCGGGACGAATGCCATCGCCGGCCCCGATCAGGATCCCGTTCATCCGGTGCGTACCCGACCCGCAGAAGTAGTCGGGTCGTTCGCGGATGAGCGCGCGGGGGTAGCCGAAGTCCATCCGCGGTTCGGTGAACATCGAGTCGACCCGGATCAGCAAGGAGGGCGCCTGAGAGAGGTTGCGCCCCCGGTAGATCGTTTCCGGGTCGAGCACCTCGATGTGCGCGTCCGGATACGCCTCGAGGCGGCGTCGGATCTCCGCGCGGATCGACTCGCGTCGCTTCGGCGTGAGGTCCGGGTTGTTCGGATTGAGGTAGATCCCTTCGGGGATCGGGTAGGAGAACGCGGTCGTGCGCTGCCAGTCGATGCGCTTCGAGAACTGTTCGAACGAGGTGCCCCCACCGACGATCTCGGCGATCTGCGCACGTCGGCCGTCCCGCACGAAGTCGACCAGCGGACGCATGACGCGACGGGCGACCTCGATCTTCTGGGCGTAGAGCATGAGGCGGCCGAGGAGCTTGCGGCGGGAGACGTCCGCGCCTCCCCGGAAGTGGAGGAACCCCTCCTGGGCGAGCCAACGGTTGGTCAGGAAGTCCGAGTGGATGGGGCCGTGGCCGTGGTCGGAGATGACGAGCGTGACCGACGGACCGCCCCCGGACCGGAACGCCCGGTCGACCTGCTCGCAGGCCCGGTCCACCGCACGCCAGAACGTGAGCAGGTCCTCCGGGATCTCGGCGGCCGGACGCGTGAGCTCGGTCCAGAGCTGGTGCTCGACGCGGTCGGTCTCTCGGAAGAGGGTGAAGAGGAAGCCCGGCTTATGCCGCTCCGCCAGCGTCGCCGCGACCTTGCCGCGCTGCTCGACCGCCTTGGTCGCCTCGGCCATCCACTCGGCGCGAGTGGAGTCCCGGTAGACGGGCAGTTCGGGAGGGTACGCCTCGCCGATCGTCGCCTGGACCTCGTCCGAGAGGTTGGCCGGGTACGTGGCATGGACCCCCGTGTACATCCCTGGGATGACGAAACCGTGGAGAGGGTACGCGGTTCGGAACGGGAAGTTGAGGACCCCGACCTTGACCCCGACCCGCGAGAGCGTGTCCCAGAACGCCTCGGCCGGGCGGAACGTCTGGACCAGCTTCGAGCGGCCGGGTCCCCCGTCGGGTTCGGTGAACCCGAAGATCCCGAGCTCTCCCGGGTCCTTACCGGTCGCGAACGAATACCAGGCCGGGATCGTCTTCGCCGGATACACGGACCGCAGTGGAGCGCGAACCCCCCGGTGAACGAGCGACTTGAGGAACGGGAGCTCCCCCGCCTCCATGAGGGGGTCGAGGAGGTCGAACGTGCCTCCGTCCAACCCGAGAACTAGGAATCTGCGGTACTGTGAACCCATTCGATGCCCTCCTGCTGGGGCGTCAGTCGCAATGACCCCGGTGCGTCTATAAAGGGTTTCGTCCCGAAACGCCCGGCGTAACGGCGGTCGGCACCGGGGGACTACAGGACCCGGATCGCTTCGAGATTGAACGGGGCCCGGGACTCCACGTTGTAGCGCTTGTGCAAGCTGGAGGCGAGGTCCAGGATCCGGGACTCCTCTCCATGGTTCAAGATGATGCGCTGGGGTCGCGGGTCGAGCGACGCAACGTAGTTCATCAGCTGCACGCGGTCGGAGTGACCGGAGAACCCCTCGATCGTCGCGACCTCGAGCTTCACCGGGACCGACGCCTGGCGCGGGCCATCGAGGAAGGTCGCTTCGCTCACGCCGCGCTGGAGTCGGTTGCCGAACGTCCCCTCCGCCTGGTACCCGACGAACAGGAGGCCGTTCTTCTCTTCCGGCGCCCAGGCCCGGAAGTACTCCATCACCGGACCTCCGCTCATCATTCCGGAGGTGGCGAGGACGATGGACGGCTCCTTCGAGTCGAGGACGCTCGACCGCATCTGCTGGGAGTCGATCCGGTGGAAGATGTCGGAGAGGAACGGGTTGTCGCCCTGCTGGAAGATCTGGGTGCGGAGCTGGCTGTTCAGGAACTCCGGGTACGCGGTGTGGATCGCGGTGGCCTCGAAGATCATCCCGTCGAGGTAGACCGGTACGCGCGGGATCTTTCCCTCGCGCATCTTCTCCTCGAGGACGAGCATGACCTCCTGGGACCGACCGACCGCGAAGACCGGAACGACGAGCTTCCCTCCGCGAGCGAGGACCTTGTTGGTGAGCGAACTGAACTCCTCGGTCGCCTGCTGGCGGCTCGGCTGGATGTTCCGATAGCCGCCGTACGTCGACTCGAGCACCAGGGTCTCGAGGCGCGGGAAGCGATTGGTCGCGGGGTTGAACAGCCAACTGCGCTCGAACTTGATGTCCCCGGAGTAGGCCAAGTTGTGGTCCCCCTCCCCCAGGTGGAAGTGGCAGATCGACGAGCCCAGGATGTGGCCCGCGTTGTGCATGGTGAGGCGGATGTCCGGGGCGACGTCGGTCGTCTCCCCCCACCGCAACGGGATCGTTCGGGTGACCAGGTCCCGGACGTGCGAGGAGTCGTAGAGCCCTTTGCGGGCCTCTTGGTTGACGACCTTGATCGCGTCGAGCAGCATGAGCGTCATCAGGTCCCGGGTCGGGGCGGTGCAGTAGATCGGCCCCTTGTACCCGTACTTGAGGAGCACCGGAACGAGGCCGCAGTGGTCGAGGTGGGCGTGCGTCACGACCACCGCGTCCAACGAATCGAGCGGCAGGAGCTCGGGCGCGTTGAAGTACGGCGTGCGGTCCGAGCCGGGGTCGATGCCGCAGTCGATCAAGACCTTCGAGTTCTGGGTCGTCAGGAGATGGGCGCTTCGCCCGACCTCCCGATACCCCCCGAGCGCCGTGTTCCGGGCCCAGAGCTTCTCGGGCAGCGGGTCACGAGCGATGCGGATCCCGACCTTCTTGAGGAACGTGCGACGGTCGTCGAACGAGTTCCGCAGGTGGATGCGGACCTCCTCGACGGTCTTCGAGGGGATCGGTGGGGTGCGGACGACCGTCGGCACCCACCCGATCCGTTTCTTCAGGTCGTTGAGCACGGCCCCGCCGCGACCGATCGCCGCGCCGGGGCTCGCGGCCTCGATCGTCACTTCGCCGGTCTCGGGTTCGAAGAACAGCTGGCTGATCTCGGCTTCGGCAGGGATCAGCTCGCGGATCGCTTTCTCCGCCTCCTTGGGGTCGATCAGCGTCGCCGGGTCAGAGCGTACCACGACTCGACGATGGAGGCGTTGAGCGACCTGGCGTAGGTAGTCGCCCCCCGAGAGGAAGGCGTCCAGCTGCTTCGTGTAGACCACGACGTGCGGGCCTTCCAGCTCGATGTCGGTGACTTCGATGGTTTCCGGCAGCACTTCGCGAAGCGCTTCCCGGGTTTGCTCTATGAGCGATTCGAAACTCATCCTTGACGG
>Ga0209415_10003514_pt1 | contig 29130 bp, 22 predicted proteins | sample PeaSoiSIISIP2007_FD_187696 | JGI IMG/M metagenome (GOLD analysis project Ga0209415, IMG submission 187696) | Peat soil microbial communities from Weissenstadt, Germany - SII-SIP-2007 (SPAdes) (version 2) | ecosystem: Environmental > Terrestrial > Soil > Wetlands > Peat | place: Germany...
TCTTTGGGCGGAACCCCCGTCCCGTCGACGAAGCCGTTGTTGTCGGCATCCGGATAGTGGCTGCAGACCGTGATCTCACCGTCGAAGCTCGCGGTCGTAGATACGTCGAAGAACACTCCCTGGTACCCGTTGACGCCAATCGCCAGAAACCCTGGAATCTGACCTGGCTGCGAGGAGGTCAATGACACCGTCGTCGTGCCGGCAGCGGTCACCTGAGCGAATGTCACGTCGACACTCACATTGACGCTGTTGCCATTTGGACCGAGGAACGCACCGCCCGCTGAAAGGGTCACGTCCGACCCCGGCTGCGTATTTCCCCCTGGAGATGTCGGCACCGGTGTCGGAGTAGGCGCCGGCGTGTCTGTCGGCGGCGGTGTCTCTCCCGGCTTCAGAGTCGGTGTCAGCGTCGGAGTCGGGGTGTTCGTGAGCGGCACAACCGGCGTGTTGGTCGGAGGAGCGGCATTTGCAATCGCGTTGATAGCGAAAGCACCAGTGCTGACGTTGACACCGGCGAACTGACCCTGGTTCTGAAGGTACCCACTGATCGTGAAGACATAGTTTGCTGGTGGTGGTAGCGCCGCGAGCAGCGTGCCGGTTCCATTCGTCAGGTTCCCTATGAAGCCTGTAAAATCTCCGGCCGTAAAGCATGCTTGCAACGACGGACCCTCGATACAGTTGTCGGGGTCCACAGATTCGGGGTCGCAGCAGAGGAAGGACCCGTTTTCGTCAAAGCCCAAGACCCCCGGACTAGCCGAATCGGCGTGCCCAGAGAAGGTTCCGTGCGCGAGGAACGTGCTGCCATTGACCGCCGGGACTACCTTGAGGCCCGGTGGGCTGACCATGATACCCACGGATTGACCTAAATTCAGTCCCGGCACGTACACATGATCGTCAAACACCAACGCCCCAACCGCACTGGGCGCCTGGGACTGGAGGGCCGCGACCAGGTCGTGCAACTCTCCCGGTGGGATCGCGCTTGCCGGTGGCAGCACGCCGTTCCCGGCTAAATCAGTGCCAACCAACAAGCCGGTCGGGATCCCGGCAAACGGCCCCCCGCTCGAATAGAAACCACCGCTGGCAATCGGGGTTGCAAATGTTACGACTGGAGCGAACAGGGGCGCCAACAGACAGAAGACAGCGGCGGCATACAGGATTCTGCCCTGCGTTGCTTGTGGCCTCGATTCACCAAATTTCATAGGCTCCCCCCCTTTTGGTTCTTGCGTCTTCGATAGCTTGCCGGCGGCATTTGCCTGCGCTCCGGCGGTCAGTCAACTCTCACTGATATGGCGTGCCAAACGGCGGCACAATGTACCAGGCGGCGGTACATCATCGACTGACTACGTTGAGCTGAGGGCGGTTCGAAAGCGTCAGGCGAGAGACGCTTCACGAGGTACGAGCCGGACGCCGCTCAAGGGTGGCTGGAGAACCGCGCCGCGGCCGCCGGGTGCTGATTGAACCCAATCAGAGCTTCCACACCACCGGCTGGGCTGGCGGCGGTGTGTAGCAGCAGCAGTATCCCGTCTTCACACAGGCACGCAGGTGATGGGCGAGGGGCGGATGGAATCGGGCGATCGTTTTCAACGCCGCCTTGATGCGCTTGGTGATCACGAGTCGCGCCCGTTCGGCGACGGCCCCGGCCTTGCGGTCCTTGCCGCGCAACCCGACCGCGGCGCTCAACTGCTCGCCGAGGAACTGCATTTCGGTCTGGATCTTCTCGACGCGCCCCAGATCGTTGAACCGCTGCGCCTCGCCCAGCTCTGCGCGGAGATCGCGCAGGCGCTCTTTGTATTCCGCCTTGGCCTGCGCGTCCAATGCGGGGGTGCCGCTTGCGGAGGGTGACGCGCTGAGAGTTCCGCGCTCCGCATCGCGCACGCCGAAATCGATCAGGTCGAAGGCCAGGAGCTCCTGTCCCGGATGGCGGAGCAAATGCGCGAGGTGCTGCATCCCTTTGTTGTCCTTCAGTCGTATCTCGGTGCCCGCGTAGGCGAGGGTCCAATACTGGCCTTCGCGGTGGAAGATGGCGGTATCTGGTGGCTGGTGTCTGGTTGCTGATTTCTGGTCGCTGATCGGTGACCCCTGAGTGCTCTCCAGCAGACCCGAGACTTTCTCCTCGAGCCGCTTCATGCCGAGCGCGCGCGCCGTGTCGAGCGCGGCAGCCATGAGGCCGGCCGCGGCCTCATGGTCGCCGGGCTGCGCCCGACTGAGCAACGCGTGCGCATACGCGTGCTGCGTGAGCGCCAAGTGCGGGCGCGCGTGCATGCGGGTATTGAATGCGATCGCGTCCTGGAAGTGCCGTACCGCATCATCCCAATGGGACATCGTAGCCGCCAGCATGCCGAGGTGATGGGAGCCGCACCCGAAGTATGCACAGACATTCGTGATGACTGCGGCGCGGTCGGCGTAGGGTTTGAGCAACCCGTACAGGATCGTCGCGCGCTCGGTGTCGCCGAGGAAGGCACATGTGGCGCTGAGGAATGCGAGAGTAGGAAGGAAGTTTCCGTCGCGCGGCAAATCGCCAAAGTGAGCCGCTGCCAACTGATTGAACTCGCGCCGTGCCGGCGCCTCGCGTTCCAACTCGGTGTAGATTTGCGCCAAGAGACTGCGCAGCCCGGGCACTTCAAGTTGCTGCGCAATGGCCGCTTCCAGGAATGCAACGAACCCATCGAGTCGCTCTCCGGTCAGCAAAGCAAGGTTCAGCGTGTGGCCCGAACTGAACTGCACCGCTGCCACCTCATGCCACTGCATCCCGGAGGCATACGCCGCCGCCGCGAGGCGCTGCGCGTCGTCAAACCGGCCGAGGATGGTGGCGCGTGCGGCCTGGAACAATTCAAGATGAAACAGGTGATAGGGTTGGCGCAACTCCTCCGCCAGCCGCGCGCAGGTAGCCAGGTCTGTATCGAACGCGTCGAAGTCACCGATTTCGAGAGCATCGTTCGCCCGCCAGAAGTGCGCCTGGAACACCAAGTGGCGATCACCGGATCGCCAGGCAAGTTGCGCGAGCTCCGTCGCAATGGCAACGCGTTCCGCTACGTTGTCAGGTCCCCAGCCGGCCGCATGCTTCGCATGCAGCACGAAGGCCAGCGCGCCGTCATCCCCCGTCCGGCGCGCCATTCCTACGGCCGCGTCGCACAGCGCCGCGCGACGTGTTGGATCAGGATCGAAGTAGAGGGCCATGGCGAGGCGCCCGAGCAGTCGTGCATGCAACGCGCTGTCCTGCGGGCCCCAGCACTGAATGGCCTCTTCCAGCAGGCTGACTTGGGGTGCATCGGTCACGCCCGCTTCGCCAAACGCGAATTGCACGCCGAATCCCAACGCAGCGCGGCTGAGGTGTTCACGCAAGCCGAGCCGGCGTGCGAGATCGGCGGCGCGCAGCACCGTCTCCTTCGATGTTGCGATCTTGCCGGCGCCATTCAGTGCCTCGCCAAGGCCGAGCAGCAACTCACAGTGCCGGCGATCATCGATGCCCTGATCCGAGTGGGCGGCGCCTCCCGACCCTCGCTGCAATGCATTCAATCCTAGCTCGTAGAGCCGCTGCGCTTCTTCGTATGCCAGCAACGCCATCGCGCCGTCGCCGGCACGTTGCGCGTAGCCGATGGTTTTGTTCGCGCCGTCGGCGCCCGCCTGGAAGAAGTGATAGGCCAACTCAGAGAGGTGCTCGTCGGCGTTGGGGAGCCGCTCCATCGCTGTCCCGACGTGGCAATGCAGCGTCGCGAGCTCTGATCGCCGCAGCCCGTCATACAACGTCTCGCGAATGAGCGCGTGCGCGAAGCGGTACCCGCGCTGTGATTCGGGCAGCTGGTCAACCAGGCCGGCTTCTTCGGCCTCCCGCACGACGTCCGACAGCGGGACCTCGTCGGCGCGCACGCCCTCGGCTCCAGCTCCGGTGAGCAGCATGACTGCAGCCACAATCTGCAACCCAAATTCCCGGCCAACCACTGCGGCGACGCGCAACACCTCCCGGCAGGCAGCGGTGAGCGGCGCCAGCCGGCGCTCGATCACCGCCTTGACGCCGCGCGGAACCGCAAGGGCGAATGCAGGTTGCGGATCGCGGATTGCGGAGTCGTCATGCTGAGCGAGGAGGACACGCACGAACTCTCCGACGAAGAGCGGGTTGCCCTCGGTCCGTTGGTGGAGCGACGTGAGGAGCGTTTCCGGCGGTTTCACCCCGGCGCTCACCTCGACGAATTGGGCGATCTCTTCGCGACTCAACCCGCGGAGCACCAGCCGCTCGGTCCCCGACCCGCGGCCCAGATCCACCAGCGCCTCGGTGAGCTCGTCGGTCGCGCCGACGTCGCGATACGTGCCGAGGACCAGAATGGGCAACACGCGCATCTCGCGGGTGAGGAACTCGAGCAGCGACAGCGACGACCGGTCGGCGCCGTGGAGATCGTCGAGGATGACCGCCAGAGGCGCTTGCTGCGCGGCCTTGCAGAGGAATCGCGCTACACCGTCAAACAGCCGGAAGCGCGCCTCCGGCGATTCGCTCGGCGTGACTTCCGGCACGTCGGCCAACTGTTCGCGGATCGTCGGCACCAGGTGCGCCAGGTCCGCGGCGCCGGCCCCGAGAGCGCCGCGCAGTGCCTCGGCATCGAAATACTTCGCACAAGCGTGGAGGACTTGTACCCACGGCCAAAAGGCCGGCGCCCCTTCGCCTTCGTAGCAGCGCCCCCACAGCACCCGCCCACGCTGCGCGCGCACGACGTTGGCGAACTCCTCGGCCGTGCGCGTCTTGCCCATGCCGGGCTCGCCTGCGAGGAGCAGCAAGCGGCCGCGGCCGGCCGTGGCTTCGTCGAGGGCCGTGCGCAAGGCCGCCATCTCGCGCTTGCGCCCGACGAAGCCCTTACTAGCTAGATCGCCCGACAAGTGCATCCCGCCTTGTGTCGCCCCAGTACCCCTCTACCGCAGCGCCAGCTTCGATGGCAAGGTCGACTAACGGCAACATCGGACTTGCATTCCGCGGAACCGATGGTGCCACGGAGCACCGCGCTCACACTGACTTGCATTGAGCTCACGCCGGACGCCTTATCGTTGGCAGGTCGGGCAGTAGAAGCTGCTGCGCCCGGCGTGGACGGCGCGGCGGATCGGTGTGTGGCAACGCGGGCAGGGCTTGCCGGTCCGGGCGTACACCTGTAGCCGCAGGTGGAAGTACCCCGGCCGTCCGCTGGCGTCGCGGTAGTCGGAGATCGAGCTGCCGCCGAGCTGGATCGCATGCGCCAACACCGCGCGCGTAGCGTCGAAAAGCCGAACAAGCTCCGACCGCGTCACACGCCGCGCTTGCCGGCCGGGCCGGATGCCGGCACGAAAGAGAATCTCGTTGGCGTAGATGTTGCCGATGCCGCCGAGGGCGCGCTGATCCATCAGCAAATTCTTCACCGGCTTCTTGCGGCCGCGGGCAAGCGCGGCCAGATCAGCGACCGTGAACGTGTCCGACAATGGGTCGGGACCGACGTTGTCGAGCTCGGCGAACTGCTCTTCGCGGCCGATGCGCATCAACCCGAAACGGCGCGGGTCATTGTACGTCAGCCGCACGTCACCGGAGAGCTGCAGGCAGACGTGATCGTGCACCGCAAACCCTGTCTCCGTCGACTGCAACAGCAGCGCCCCGCTCATGCCCAGGTGTGCCAGGAGCACATCGCCTCCGGACAGATGAAAGAGCAGATACTTGCCGCGGCGTTCGATGCCGTCGATGACGTGACCGCGGAGCCGCTGCGCGAAGTCCTTCGCGACGGTCCGCCGCAGCCGCGGCTCGCGCACTTCGACCGCCTCGATGCGCCGTCCGACGATCGGCAGCAACGAACGCCGAACGGTCTCGACCTCAGGCAGCTCAGGCATGCGAAGAGAGACAACAGACAACAGACACACAGACGACAGACCGTCGTGCGTTCATCGTTGCACGTCGGACGTCTCGAGTCTGTTGTCTGTTGTCTGACAGTCTGTTGTCTGTTTCAGCGCATCGCTCAACGCGGCGAACTCCGCCAGGCTGAGCGTCTCGGGGCGACGCGTCGGATCGATGCGTGCGGCACGCAACACCGCGCTCGGATCGGGGCAGAGCGGACGCAGGCTGTTTAACAGTTGCTTGCGCCGTTGATTGAACGCCGTACGGACGACGCGCGCAAACGCGGCTGCGTCGGCCACGTCAACCGGTGGCCGGTCGAACGGTTCCACGATGATCACTTCCGACTCCACCTTGGGCCGCGGCACGAACGCCGCGGCGCCGACGCGCATCCCCGGCCGCAAGCGCGCGGCGAACTGCGTGAACACCGACAGCGCCCCATAGGTCTTGCTGCCCGGCTGCGCGCGCAAACGCTCCACCACCTCGCGCTGCAGCATGAGCACCATCCGCGTGAAGCAGCGATGCTGCGCCAGCAGCGCCGTGAGCACCGCCGTGGCGATGTTGTACGGCAGGTTCGCCACCACTACCGCCGGTTCTCCCGCACCCAGCAACGCCGCGAAGTCGATGCCGAGCACGTCGGCGTGGATGACGTGCACCTGCGGCTGCGCCGCGTACGCCGCGCGCAGGCGTTCCGCCAAGTCGGCGTCGACTTCGATCAACCATAGCTCCCGAGCCCGTGACACCAGCAGCTCGGAGAGCGCGCCAAGGCCCGGACCGATTTCGACGACGCGCTCCGTTCCGCCCAACGCGGCGAGATCGACGATGCGTCGCGCAACGCCGCTGTCGGCGAGGAAATGCTGCCCGAGGCGCTTGCGCGGACGACGGCCGAGACTGGCCAGCTCTTGGCGAATGGCACCCATCGGGGGCCGACGCCCGCGGGTGGCGCTCACCGTCTCAGAGCTCCAGATCGGCGGCTGCATTCACGGACAGCGGATCGGACTCGCCGTGCTGCAGCCGGTGGCTGGCGGCAAATGCAATCATCGCGGCGTTGTCCGTGCAGTAGCGCATCGGCGGGATACGGACGCTGACGCCGAACTCGGCGGCCGCGTCGTGGGCGCGCTGGCGCAGTCGCGAGTTCGCCGACACGCCGCCGGCAATCACGATCCGGTCACAGCCGACACTACGCGCAGCGGCGAAGGTGGTGTCCAACAGCATATCGATGACCGCTTCTTGAAAGCTCGCAGCCAGGTCGGCCGCCGCCGCCTCGCTGTCGATCGGATGTTCGTTCATGTACTGCCAGACCGCGGTCTTGATACCGCTGAAGCTGAAGCCGAAGGGCGTACCGTTGCGTTGGGGCTTGAGTCGCGCGCGCGGGAAGCGGATGGCCGTCGGATCGCCGTTGCGCGCCAGCTTGTCCAGGACCGGCCCGCCGGGGTAGCCGCGCCCCATGATTTTGGCGACCTTGTCGTACGCCTCGCCGGCGGCGTCGTCGCGCGTCGCGCCGAGCAGCCGGTAGCGCCCGTAGTCCTCCGCGGCGTACAGACTCGTGTGTCCGCCCGAGACCAGCAAGCCGACGTACGGAAACGGCACCGTGGCATCGAGCTGCGGCGACAGCAGGTGGCCTTCGAGATGGTTGACCGCAACGAACGGCAGGCTGCGGGCGAAGGCGATCGCTTTGGCGGCCGACAAGCCGACGAGCAGCGAGCCCACCAAGCCGGGTCCGCAAGTCGCAGCGACGGCATCGATCTCATCGAGACTGACGTCGGCGGTCTCCAACGCGGCGTCGATGACCGGGATGATGTTCCGCATGTGCGAGCGCGACGCCAGCTCGGGAACAATGCCGCCGTACTTGCGATGCACGTCGTCTTGCGAGGCGACGATGCTCGACAGCACCTTGCCGTCGCCGACGACCGCCGCCGCCGTATCGTCGCACGAGCTTTCGACACCGAGGATGCGCATGCACGCCACGTCGCTAGTTCGTCGGCGTCAGCCGCGCCACACCGACGCGGGCCGCAAGATTGTTGGGATCGGCCTGGATCGCTTTCTCGTACGCCTTGCGCGCGTCCGAGTAGCGGCCGACGTCTTCGAATACGGCGCCTTCCAGGCTGTACACACGCCCCGCCCACGGGGGATCGGCACGCGCGCTCAGCACCGCGGCACGGCTGGCAAAGGCGATCGCCTGATCATAATTCTTGGTGAGATAGTGCAACTGTGCCAAGAAGTAGTAGCCGTAGGCATTCGTCGGATCAATCGCAAGGCCGCGCTCGAAGCGGTCGAGTGCCTGGTCGAGGTGACCCTGGTTCATTAGCTGGCGGCCATCTTCGATCAACCGTAAGGCCGCAGCGACGTTGGGCGGGGTTCCAGGGCCGAGGAGCTTGAGGAGCGACTCCGGCTCACTGGACGCGCCCTTCGGGGCCGCGGTGCTGCCACCCCCGGTCGCCGGGCTTGGCAGCGCCGCCAGTTGCTCTGCAGCCGGTATCGGCGTCGGCGCGGCGGCGACCGCTTCCGGACCCGGAGTCAACTCTGGGACCTCACCGATGTTACTTTCCTCGAGCATTGCAGGCCGCGCTTCTCCCGCCTCCGGCATGGCGCCGGGCGTGGGGGTGGGGCGTACCGCCCGCGCCACGGGGGGCAGCGGTTCCGGCGGTGGCGGAGGCGGAGGGATCGCCGCACAAGCCGCACAGAGCACCAACAACGATGCAACCGCACACTGCAACGCGAGTTGGTGCCTGTGGTTGCGCATCGACACGGAACCTTCGTATAGCGAACGCCGCCGTCCGCCTCCAGCGGTATCGTGTGGCCGCGGGCGAGCCGCCTATTCTTCGGGAGGCGGGACCATTTCGCCTGCGGGCGGTGTCGGACCCGGCACTGCTTGGCCCTCGGCGCCAATCGGATGCAACGAGCACGGCGAGGTGGGCTCTTCGCCCGCGTAGAACGCCTCGTCCAAAGTCTCCGGACACGCGGGCGTCGCAAGTTGTCCCGAGGCTGGATCGATACGCACCAGCGTCACGCCCGGGGGCGGGACAAAATCGCTCGCCGGTAACGCAGCGGTGGCTTGCTTCATGAACTCCGTCCAGATCGGCAGCGCGGCCTCCGCCCCGGCCAGGTTGATGGGACGGCGCCGATCATACCCCACCCACACGACGGTCAACAAATTCGGCGTAAAGCCGGCGAACCATGCATCACTGTAATCGTTTGTCGTGCCGGTTTTTCCGGCCGCCGGCCGCGTGAACCCGCGCTTGCGTGCTGGGTGGCCGGTGCCGTAGTCGATGACCCCTTCCATCAGATGCGTCACCAGGTAGGCCGTATCGGCGGGAACGGCTTGTTCAACCTGCACCGGGTTCCGCTCGATCGGCTGGCCGCCGCGATCGAAGACCTTCTTGATGGACAGCGGCGCGGCGCGCAGGCCGCTGTTCGCCAACGCGGAGAATGCCTGGGCGACCTCGAACGGCGTCACCTCAGCCGCACCCAAGACGACCGAAGGATAGGGCGGCAGCGGCGATGTGATGCCCATGTGTCGCGCCATGTCGATGATCGGCGGCAGGCCGATCTCATGCGCCAGCCGGGCGGTGGCCGCGTTGAGCGAGAACTCCAGCGCTTCGCGCACCGTCACCTCGCCGAAGTAGTGCTTCTTGTAGTTCGCCGGCGTCCACACCTGGGTATCGAAAGCCCACTCGAACGGCTCGTCGTCGATGCGCGTGGTCGGCAGAATCGGATGGTCGCTGTGTCGTGTTTGCTCGAAGGCAGCCAGATACGTAAACGGCTTGAACACCGAGCCCGGTTGTCGCAACGCCTGCGTGCAGCGATTGAATTGCGTGAAGCGATAGTCGCGCCCGCCCATCATCGCTTTGATCGCACCGGTCTGCGGCTGAATGGCAATCAGGCAGCCTTGCAACTGATCGGCGGGTTTGTCGGCGTGGAGCCGCGGGTAGCGCTTTTCCAGGTCGGCCAGGCCCGCCTGCAGCGTCTGCTCGGCGAGACGCTGCAGGTGCATGTCGAGCGCGGTGTAGATGTTCAACCCTTCGGTGGTCAGCACGTCGGCAGGATACGTCTGCGCGAGCTCCTGGCGCACGAAGTCGACGAAGTAGGGCGCATCCCTCGTCTCGTTGACGACCGGCGCCATCCGCAGCGGCTCGGCCACCGCCTCGGCGAACTCCGCCGCCGTAATGTCTTCCTGTTTGAGCATCAAGGTCAGGGCATAGTTGCGGCGCCGGCGCGCGCGCTGCGGATCGCGAAATGGCGAGTAGCCGTTGGGGGCGCGGATGAGCGCGGCGAGCATGGCGACCTCGGCAACCGAAAGCTCCTGCGGTTCCTTGGCGAAATAGAACCGCGAGGCCTCCCAGACACCGTAGATGCCTTGGGCCCCCTTCTGACCGAGATAGATTTCGTTGATGTAGTTCTCCAAGATCTCCTGCTTCGAGAAGCGGTGCTCGACGATCAGCGCCATGAGCGCTTCGGTCAGCTTGCGCTTGAGGTTGCGCTCGTCGGTGAGGAAGAAGTTTTTCATGAGCTGCTGGGTCAGCGTGCTGCCGCCCTGCAGGATGTGCCCGCTGCGGAGATCGACCCACAACGCGCGCACGATGCCCGACACATCGATGCCGTGGTGCTCGTAGAAGTGCTGGTCCTCGACGTCGATGATGGCGCGCAGCAGCAGCGGCGGCACCTCGTTGAGGGCAACCAGACGGCGCTCCTCCCAGACACCTTGATACAGGCCGCTGATCAGCGCGGGGTCGAGCTCGATGGTGTACAGCTCCTTGTGATCGGCGAGATCCTCGATGCGGGTGACCGTGCTGCCGTCGAGATCCAGACGCACGGCACGGCCGGCGCCGTCCATGGCGGGGTAGCGAAAGTCGTGCAGAAACAGGTCGAGGTGGGCGCGGTCATCGGCGTTGTAGTCGCCGCGGCGCGCGAGCTCACCGTGCACCGGTTGGTAACTGAGGTCGCGCAGGCGGTCGAAGAACCCGACCGCTTTGAGGTCCATGCCCGGGTAAACCAGCAAGCTGTCGGAGTAGATCTTGGACGGAAAGCTCCAGCGATGCGTGCGAAACTTCTCGGTGACCACACCGTCCCAGTAACGGATGGTGCGCCACGCCACCACGCCACCGATGGCGCTGAGGAACGCGATCACGACCAAGAAGCCGAATGCAAGGCGCCGGAGCATGGAAGAAAAGAGGCCAGGGAGTTCTCCCTGGCCTCCGTCATCAGTGCGAGGCCGCGCCCTACTCGGCGTGCTTGAGCGCGAGAAAGATCGTGTTCTCGCCGCGCCGCACCAGGAACAGCACGCTCTTGCCTTGGGTCGCGGACTTCAACGCCTTGCGATAGCTCGGCAGATCCTTGACCGGCTCGCGATTGACCTCGAGCACGACGTCACCGCGCCGCAGGCCGGCGTCATCCGCCGTGCTACCGGGCTCGACCGCCGAGACTACTACGCCTTTGATGTCGCCGCTGATACCGAGGCTCTCGGCGATGTCGGGCGTCAGCGGTTGCACCGTCAGGCCGAAGCTCTCTTCCTTGCCGGTCGCCGCCACCTCCTCGTCCTTGAGCTCGCCGATGCTCACGTTCAGCGTCTGCGCTTCCTTGTTGCGGATGACCTTCAGCTGGACGCTCTTCCCGATGGGCACCCGGGCCACCATCAGCGGCAGATCGGTCGAGTCTTTGACGGCATGTCCGTCGAACTCGACGATGACGTCGCCCACCTTCACGCCGGCGGTCTCCGCCGGTCCGTCCTTCATGACGTCGGCGACCAGCGCACCTTTCGAGTCACTTAGCCCAAGCGATTCGGCGATATCGGGCGTGATCTTTTGGATCATCACCCCCAGCCATCCACGGGTGACTTTGCCCTTCTCTTCCAGCTCCGGCAGCAGCTCTTTGGCGACGTTCACCGGAATCGCGAAGCCGATGCCGATGTTGCCGCCAGAGCGGCTGAAGATCGCGGTGTTGATGCCCACGACTTCACCCTTCAGATTGATCAAGGGGCCGCCCGAGTTGCCAGGGTTGATCGCGGCGTCGGTCTGAATGAAGTTGTCGTAGCTGCCTTGGCCGATGAAGCGGCCCTTGGCGCTGACGATCCCCGCGGTCACCGTGTGCTCGAGGCCGAACGGGTTGCCGATGGCCATGACCCATTCGCCGACGCGCAGCTCGTCCGAGTTGCCGAGGCTAATCGTGGCCAGGTCGGGAACGTCGTCGATCTTGATGACCGCGATGTCGGTCTTCGGGTCGCGCCCGACGATCTTGGCCTTGTACTCCTTTTCGTTTTCCAACCGGACCTGAATCTCGTCGGCATTCTCGACGACGTGGTTGTTGGTGAGGATGTAGCCCTCACGGTTGATGATGAACCCGGAGCCGAGGCTGCGTTGCTTGAACGGATGTTTGGGGAGCGGGCCGAAGAAACGCTCGAACGGTTCCCAGAATTCATGCGGATCGCCGCCGCCGAACGGCCCCTGCATCTGTGGTGAGGTTTCTCCTTGCGAGGTCGTGGAGACGTTGACCACGGCAGGGCTGAGCTTCTCCGCCAAGCTTGCGAAATCCGGCAGACTAGAGAGCGGGGCCTGGGCTTGCGCCTGTGCCCCCGGGGTCGGCGTCGCGGCTTGCTCGGCCGGCTGGTCCTGCCCCCAGAAACTGATGGCGTCCGCGCGTGGCCCTAGGTTGAATCCGATGGTGGCGACGACGCCGACGAGAAACCCCGCGGCCAGCAGAGAAATCGTTCGACGCGCGCGCACGTGCGCACTCATGCTTCCTCCTTTTTTCACGCGGCTATGCGGCTATATGGTAGTCGATGCGACCTGAGCGAGGCTGCGCCGCTCGCCGACCGTTCATGAGCCGATCCGGTCGGGCCGGCTGCGCACGCGCTCGACGTATTTGAGGCGCAGGTCGTACAGCACGCTGTCCAGCAGGCCGGACTCCGACGGGTCCAGGTTGCCTTTCGTCTTGTCCTTCAGAACGCCGAGGATGTCGATCAGTTGCTTGGCGGCGCCCAGGTCCACCGCGACTTGGTCATCAATAGGGTGCGGAATTTCGCCGAGGTGCGCCAAGGCCTGCGTGCTCAAGCTGATGATGAAGGTTGAGAAGTTGATGTCGAGCGGCGGCGGCTCGTGCCGCTGCGTAGCCGGTGCGGCCGTCGCGGCAGCGGCGGACGGCGGCGCCGCGGCGGCCGGTGCCGGCTCCGGTGCTTCTTCACGCACGTCGGGCCGCGCCTCGCCGGTCTCGGAAAACCGCCGGCGGTCTTCGACCTTGAATCCCCGCTTGTCCTGCTTGTCTTCTTCGTTGCTCATATTCAGTCTACGAAAAAGCCCGATGGGCACGCAGCACATCGGGCCGAAGGTTTCGAACCGGCACCTCCCGCGTCACGTGTGCAGGCCGCGCAAACGCCGGATGCGCTCTTCGAGCGGTGGATGGGTGCTGAAGAGGTTGGCAAACGAGCGGCCGCTGAGTGGATTGACGATGAACAGGTGGGCGGTTTGCGGGCTGGCGTTGAGCGGTACGCGCTGTGAAGCATACTCCAACTTTTCGAGCGCTCGCGCCAGCGGCTCGCCATTGTGCAGCAGCTGGGCGCCGCTGGCATCCGCCTGATACTCGCGGGAGCGCGAGATGGCCAATTGGATGAGCGTCGCCGCCAACGGCGCGAGGATCGACATGGCCAGCAGACCCAGCAACCCACCACCGTTTTCGCGTTCGTCGCGCGACACACCGCCGAAAATGGCGGCCCAGCGAACCATATTGGCCAACATCATGATCACGCCGGCCAGCGTGGCGGCGATCGAGCTGATGAGAATGTCGCGGTTTTTCACATGGCTGAGCTCGTGCGCCAGCACGCCCTCGAGCTCCTCGGCCGACATCAGCCGCAAGATCCCTTCGGTGGCCGCCACGGCCGCATGCTCCGGGCTGCGCCCGGTGGCGAACGCGTTGGCGGCTTCGCTGGGAATGATGTACAGCTTCGGCATCGGCATCCCGGCCCGCGTCGCCAGGTTTTGCACGATGCGGTAGAGCTCGGGCGCCTCGTTCATCCCCACCGGCCGCGCCCTGTACATCGCCAGCACGAGCTTGTCCGAGAACCAGTAGCTGCCGAAGTTCATCACCACGGCGAAGACGAAGGCCACCATCAGGCCTTGCGATCCGCCGAGGAATTCCCCGAACCACAGAATGATCCCCGTGAGCAGCCCCAACAGCAGGGTAGTTTTCAGCATGTTGGACATTCGGAACCTCCTCCGCGTTGGACGTACGCTCGCACCATTTTATTTGGCGGAAATTTCCACGGATCGCGGAGTCTGAAACGCATCCCGAAAGGTAGTATCCACCCCCCATCTTGTCAAGCAAGGGCGGGAGCGTGCAGCGCTTGTATCCTTGACGGGTACGGTCGTAACATCGCGTCTGCTGCCATGCCACCCTTCGCACAGCGTCTGCAGGCGCTCCTGTCCGCCCCCGATCGGTTGCTGTGGGCGGTGCGCGTACGCTGGCTGACGATCGTCGGGTTCTTGCTCCTCGCCGTGGTGGCGCATGCACTCGGGTTGTTTGTCTCGCTGGCGCCGGTCTTCCAAGTAGCCGTCGTTGGTGGCGCTCTCAACGCCGTGAATGGGTGGTGCGTTCGGCACCGCCGCTCCGTCCTGCAGGTGTCGGCAATTGCGATCCCGCTCGATCAGGTGTTCACCACTTACCTCGTCGTCAACACCGGCGGCGTCCAGAGCCCTTTCCTTATGCTGTATGTCGTGCAGGTGCTGGCCACGGCGATGCTGGTCGACACCGTCGTCGCCGCCGCGAGCGCGGTGCTAGCGATTCTGTTGTGGTTCGCAGCAGTGAGCGGGCAGGCAGCCGGGTACCTCGTCGGGGCACCGTTGTTCCCGCCGGGAACGCCGGCATCCATGGCGCGGTATCACGCCAGCTGGGCCGCATTTCTGCTGTACTGTCTCGCCCTGCTCATCTATCTCGGCGGCTACATCTCTGAGCGCTTGCGGTGGAGCGAACACGACAGCGAAGAAAAGAGCCGGCAGTTGGAAAAGACCCTGTCCTCGCTGCATGCCGCCCATGAGGAGTTGCGCGCGGCGTACAATCGGCTGAAGCGCACCGAAGGGCACCTGATTCAATCCGAAAAGATGCGCAGCCTCGGCCAGCTCGTGGCGGGAGTCGCACACGAGCTCAACAACCCCATCAGTTTCGTGTCCGCCAACGTCGAGCACGTACGCAACTCGATGAATCGGCTGCGGCTCGTTCTCGACGCGTACGCGGGCGTGCCACTGCCCGCCCAAGAGCGCGCGCGTCTCGATGCGCTGCGCGCCGAGCTGCGTATCGACGAAACGCTCGCCGATCTTCCCGTGCTTCTTGATGACTGTGAAGAGGGCGCGCGGCGCACCACCCACATCGTCAACGAGCTCCGCACCTTCTCGCGTAGCAACGAGCGCGAGCTCTGGCAGCGCACCGATCTCCACCATGGCATTGACAGTACCCTCGCCGTGCTCGCGCACCGCTGGAAAGATCGCATCGTCGTACACCGGGACTTCCACAACCTGCCGCCCGTGGAGTGCTTGCCTGGCCATTTGAATCAGGTGTTCATGAACCTGTTGGCTAACGCCGCCGACGCCATCGGCGATCGCGCCGGCAACATTTCTATCACCACGCGCGCCGTCCAACACGGCCCGGGCGCGGAGGCGCAGGTGCAGATCGCCGTCCGCGACGACGGGCCCGGCATGTCGACCGACGTCCAGGCGCGGATCTTCGATCCGTTCTTTACGACCAAAGCCGTCGGGCAGGGGATGGGTCTAGGTCTCAGCGTCTCCTATGAAATCATCGAGCGGCACCGCGGCACGCTGACGGTCGAGTCTGCCCCCGGCGCTGGATCGACCTTTACGATCACGCTGCCGGTGCGGCAGCCGCCCGAGCACCATCCGGCGACGGTGTAAACGCATCGGTTTGGCGCACGTCGAGGATGTCCCGCAAGCCGTCTCCGAGGAAGTTGAGACCCAACACCGTCAGCATGATCGCGAGCCCGGGAAACAGCGCCACGTGGGGTGCAAACAGCAGAAAGGAACGCCCTTCGTTGATCATTGCGCCCCACGACGGCGTCGGCGGCTGCACACCAAGGCCCAGGAAGCTCAAGCTGGCTTCCGCCACGATGGCGTTGGCCATGCCGAAGCTGGCCTGCACCGCCAACGGCGTCAGCAGCTGCGGCAGGATGTGCTGACCGACGACGCGCAACGGCCCGCCACCCAACGCTACCGCCGCCTCGACGAACTCCCGTTCCCGCCAGGCAAGTACCTCGCCGCGAACGAGACGGGCGTATCCGGTCCAGCCGATGGTGCACAATGCCAGCAGCACGTTACCGAGCGACGGACCCAGCGCCGCCGACAAGGCGATCGCCAGGAGGATCCCGGGAAACGCCAGGAGCACGTCGATCCCGCGCATCAGCAGCTCATCGGTACGTCCGCCGGCGTACCCGGCCAACCCTCCGATCGCCACGCCAAGCGTCGCCGAGATGGCCACGACCAGGCCGCCGACGAAAAGCGAGACGCGGGCGCCGTAGATCACGCGACTGAGGATGTCCCGTCCCAGCTTGTCTTGACCGAAGGGGTGCTCGACGCTCGGCGCCTGCAGATCCTCGCTAAGGTTCTGCACCGACGGGCTGTGGGGGGCGAGCGCCGGTGCAAACACCGCTACGGCAACGAACAACCCGACGAGGACCACACCAACAGCCGTTTGCCGATCGGCGAGCAGACGCTTCATGGTTGTTTCCGCAGCCGGGGATCGAGCACCCCGTACAGCACATCGGTGGCGAGATTGACCACGACGTAGCTGAGCGCGACCACCAGAACGCAACCCTGCACCAAGGGATAGTCACGCGTCTGAATGGCCAGCAGTGTCAACCGCCCAATACCGGGCCAGGAGAAGATCGTCTCGGTGATGATCGTCCCGGCCAGCAAGGCGCCGGCTTGCAGGCCGAGAACGCTCACCACCGGCAACGCGGCGTTGCGCAAAGCATGCTTCAGAAACACGCGCGCCGCGCCGGCGCCCTTGGCATACGCGGTACGAATGTAGTCGTCACCGAGGCGGTCCAGCAGCGTCGCCCGGAGCATGCGCGTCATCACCGCCGCCATCCCGAGGCCCAGCGTCAGGGCCGGGAGCACCAGATGCGCCAGACTTCCCCGGCCGGACACGGGCGTCCACTCCAACCCGATGGCAAAGATCAGAATCAGCAACGGTCCCAACCAGAAATTTGGCATCGACGCGCCGAGCACCGCCACGCCGCGACAGACGGCGTCCGCGGTGGAGCGCGGCCGTGCCGCGGCGACCAGGCCGAGGGGGATGGCGATGAGCAGCGCCACCAGAAGCGCCGCTCCGGCCAGCTCGATGGTGGCCGGGTACCGTGCCACGATCAAGCGGCGCACCGGCCGGCGGCTGTGCAGCGAACGTCCCAAGTCGCCGCGCATCAGCTGACGCAGGTACCGTCCGTATTGGATCGGCAGCGGCCGATCCAGGCCCATCTGGTGACGCAAGCGGGCTTTGTCGACCACGTGTGCCGTCTCGCCGAGCATCACGTCGATCGGATCACCGGGGATCAGGTGCACCAGCAGGAATACCAGCGTCACCACGCCAAGCACGGTCGGTACGGCAAGCGCCAGCCGGCGCACGAGGTAAGCGGTCATTGCACTATGAGCCGGCGCATGCGCTCACCTTTCCTCGATAAAGGCGTCTTTGAGCGCGACGTAGCTGGCGTTGGGCTGCAGCTCAAACCCCTGCAAGCGCCGGTTGACGGCCGCGACGTTGGTCGTCCACCATAACGGGATGACGGGCAGCTGCTCGCCGACGCGCTTTTGCACCTCGGCGTACAATCGGCGCCGCTCTTCCAAATCGATCGTCCGGCGCGCCGCCTCCGTGAGTTGGTCGATGCTCTCCTCGTGAAAGCGGCCGCGGTTGTTGCCCTGCGGCGGCGTCTGCGACGAATGACAGGTCAGGTAGTAGATGTCCGGATCCTCGATACCCACCCATGCCAGCAGATACGTCTGGAAGTCGCCGCGGCGGATGTCGTCGTAGAACGTCGCCCACTCGTAGTTGCGAATGTCCAACGCGATGCCGACCTCCGCCAACTGCTCTTGGAGGACCTCGGCGATGCGCCGGCGCAGCTCCGCGGTGGTGGTCTTATAGGACAGTCGGAGGCGCGGCGCCGGGCCACCCCCGTCTGGGTCGGGATAGCCGGCGGCATCGAGCAGCTGCTTGGCACGCCGTGGATCGTAGCCATACGTCGGCACCTGGCTGCTGTACGCCCAATGCGTGGGTGGGAGCAACCCCGTCGCCACCGTCGCCAGATCCTTGAGAATGGTATGGACGATCGCATCCCGGTCGATGGCATACGCAATCGCCTGCCGCACCCGCAGGTCCGACAGGGCGGTATCCTGCAGGTTGAGGCCGAGATACTGGAACGTGCTGCCGGGCTCGGCCATGACCGCAATGTGTGGTTGCCGCCGCAGCCATTCGAGCGAGTCGGGATCGATCCCGTTCTGCACCAGATCGAGGCTGCCCCGCTTCAGCTCCAGGAGGCGCGACACGGCATCCGGCACAACCTCGAAAATCACGCCCGCGAGGCGTGGATGCCCGAGCGGATAGGTCGCATTGCAAGCCATCACCACCCGCTCATCGGGAACGACTGCGGTCAGATGAAATGGCCCGGAGCCGGTGGGCCGCAACAGCGGCCGCGTCGGGGATGTCGCGATCTCGCGTTCCGAGAGGATTCCCACCCCCGTGTCGCTAAGAAACGGCGCAAACGGCTGGCGCAGATGGAAACGCACCGTCAGCGGGTCGAGCACGTCGACCCGATCGATGGGCGCCAGCGCCTGCGCTTTCGGTGACTGCGCTTGCGGGTCGCGGATGGAGTCGTAGGTGGCTTTGACGTCGGCGGCGGTGAGCGGTTGGCCATCGGCAAAGTGGAACCCCGCATGCAAGTGAAAAACGTAGGTCTGCGGGTCGGGAGTTTCCCATGACGCCGCCACATGCGGCAGGCGGCGCGATTGATTGTCCAAGCGCGTCAGGGCGTCGAAGAGGAGCTCGCCGATCTGGTCGGCGGTGGCATCGGTGGCAAAACGCGGGTCCAGCGTGATCGGGCCGTTTTCGAGCCCGACCGTCACGTAGCCCGGAGGCAGCGGCGACGACGACGTGCACGCAGCAAGGGCCAGACTCAGGAAGAGCGCTGTGCGCCGCATATGCAAGAACTCGTTGACTGGTTTGCAGTGCCTCTGCTACGCTCGGCCCGCTTGGATGCGAGGCCGATGCAAGGGGCGGAAATCGACGTCTCGCCGGAACGGAATGGGCGGAGGGGCATGCGCAGTACGGGATATTGGCTGTCGGTAGTCGCGCTCGGCGTGTTGTTGATCGGCGTCAGGGCGCCGGCCGAAACAACCCCCGGTGCAGCCATCGCGTCATCGGCCGTCCCGGTGCTACCGGGCCTCAAGACCCAGATCGAGTTCTGGAAGCAGATCTTCGCCACCTACTCCACTCGCCAAGTGGTGATCCATGACACGCTGCGTTTGAACCGCATTTATGAAGTGCTCGATTTTCGGCCCTTGGCGGAGGCCGGCTTCAGCGACGCCGACATCGCCGCCTACGCCACGAACAAGGTGCGCGATGAAAAGGAGCGCATTCGCGCCATTCTGATCCGGTTGCATCAACTCGGCTCTAGTCCGCCGGAGCTCACCGAAGAAGAACGGAAAATATGGGGGCTGTTCGCTGATGTCAAGGAACCGGCGGAGCTCTTGGACGCCGCCGCCGAGGACCGCATCCGCGCGCAAACCGGGCTGCGCGAGCGCTTCGCGGCCGGTGTGGAAGTCTCGCACCGCTATCTGCCCGAGATGGAAGCCGTGTTCCGCCGCGAAGGGCTGCCCCTCGAGCTCACACGGCTGCCGCTGGTGGAATCGTGCTTCAACGTCCGCGCCTACTCGAAGGTCGGCGCCGCCGGCATCTGGCAGTTCATGCCGTCGACCGGGCGTTTGTATCTGCACATCGACCACGCCGTCGATGAACGGCGCGATCCGCTCGCCGCCACCACCGCGGCGGCGCAGTATCTGAAGGCAAACCACGACTTGCTCGGCAACTGGCCGCTGGCGATCACAGCCTACAATCACGGCCGCGCCGGCATCGCCCACGCCGTGGCGACGGTCGGGTCGTCGGATCTGACGGACATCATCGCGCGCTATCATGGCCCGGCGTTCAAGTTTGCCTCGCGCAACTTCTACGCGGAGTTTCTCGCCGCCGTCGACGTGGAGCGGCACTTCAAGGACTACTTCGGCGAGCTACGCGCGGCTCAGCCGGTGCAAGCAAGGACCATCATCGTGCCGGACTATGTGAGCATGAAAGCACTGGCGCGCGCTGCCGACACCGAAGTGGACACCTTGGTGGACCTCAATCCGGCGCTCGCTCCCGAGGTGATCTCCGGCAAGCTGCACGTACCGAAGGGCTACAGCCTCCGCATCCCGGCGGCGTCGGCCGCCACCTTCACGGCGCGGTACGCCAGCCTGGCCGCGGGCGAGAAGCATCGCGGCCAACGGGCGCTGTACGTCACGCACCGGGTCAAGCCGGGGCAAACGCTGCTGAGCATCGCCAAACGCTACCGCACCACCGTGGCCGCGATTAAGCGCGAGAACAACCTGCGCAGCGTCTCCCGTCTGCGCGCCGGGCAGAGCTTGGTCATTCCCACCGGCTGAGCCTCACCGCTCCGAGGGCGTGGCCGATCATTCTCCGTTCGCTACGACGGGCGCTCCTACAGCTCCTCCAGCAGCGCCTTCGCGTCCTTCAGGTCGCGCGTGTCGAAGCCTTCGGTGAACCAGGCGTAGAGCGGGGCGAGGAGGGCGCGGGCGGCGTCGCGCTTGCCCTGGCGTTGCCAGAGCCGCGCCAGGCTGGTGGCGGCGCGCAGCTCGAACGTCTTGGCCTCTTGCCGCCGGGCAATCTCCAGGGACTGGTGGAAGAGTGCCTCGGCTTCCCCGACGGCATTGCCGTCCATGTCGAGGAGAATCTCGGCCCGCACCCGGTGCAATTCGGCATCATAAGAAGTGCTGTCCTTGTTGCTCGGCAAGCGCAATGCCGGTTCCGAGAGCGCCCAGGGCATCATTGTGACGTCCGACCTTCCGGAGGCCCTCGGCGAGGTAGCAGAGGAGCGAGGGCCTTGCGGCCCTACTCCCGAGTGCAGCCAGCTCGGCCATCGCCTGCTGCATCTCCGCGAGGCCTGCCTCGCCTTCCCCCGATTCGACCCGCGCCCTGCCTCGCAAAAATTCCCCGTGTTCCAGGAACAACGGTAACCCGTGCCGTTCGCTGAGACCTAAGACTTCGTCGGCGCGTTCCCGCCCCCGGCCGAGCTCGCCGCGCTCGAAGTGGACAGATCCAGCGGCGCAGAGAGTGTCCGCCAGACTCAGCGGATGTTCCACGCGCCGCGCCAGCGCCACCGCTTCCTCGCTCAGCGCCAACGCCCGGTCGGGGTGGCCAAGGAACACGTGGCACAGGGCCGCCCACCCGTGGGCGGAGACGCCATAGGCGAACCCAGCCGTGTATGCCAGCGACTCATGCTCGCTGGGATTGTACAATTTTATGCTGTGCTCCAAATGCTGCAGCGCCCGCAAGAGGTGGCCCTGGATGACCAAGCAGACGCCCACTTGGTAGTGAGCTGAGAGGAGGTCGAACGCCTCCCCCGTGCGCTCGGCGGCCGCCAGGGCCTCCTGCGCGACCTCGGTCGCGGTCCCGATGTCACCTTTCGAGAAATAGACATCCATCATTCCAACGAGCACGCGCGGCAGCTCGGGCGAGTCGCCGATCTGGAACGCCAGCTCGCGCGCGCGGATGTAGGTCTGCTCATACTCCGGATGCGACCATCCCCTGACCGCCATGAGCGGCCCCCCGATCGCCATCTGGAGTCCCAGCTCCATCTGACGGCGTGCGCGCGTCTCCGGCAGCGTTCCGACGAGATCGAGGGCGCGCCGCAGATGGCCGATGGCCTCCTCGTTCGCCGACCGCTGCGTCGCGCGTTCGCCGGCCCGCTGGTAATGCGTGATCGCTTGCGCCGCCAGCCCCGCCTGCTCGTAGTGCCGCGCGATCACCTCGGGATCGGCAGCGACGCGCTCGGGGAAACGTTCCTCCAGCACCTGGGCGACGCGCGCGTGCAGCTGCTGGCGCGTGCGCCTCAGCAGCGACTGGTATGCCGTCTCCTGGATCAGGGCGTGCTTGAACGTGTACGTGGCCGCGGGCGGCTCGCCGCGCGCGAAGAGGATTTCCGCGTCGACCAGGCGTCCGAGCCCCTGGCGGAGGGCGGCCTCGTCCATGCCGGCCATCCCCGCCAGCAGCGGATACGCGAACTCCCGTCCCAGCACCGCCGCCCGCTGTGCCACTTCCTTCGCCGCCGAGAGCCGATCCAGCCGCGCCATCAGCGAGTCGGCGAGGCTGGCCGGGATGGCCTCCACGCCGCGCGCCGCACCGGGCTCCGCCATCGCCTTGGTCAGCTCCTCGATGTAGAGCGGCACACCGTCGGCGCGGGCGACGAGCGCGTCGAGAGTGGCGGCGGGCAACTCCGTCCCCGCGAGCGTCGCGATCATGTCGCGCGCCTGGCGCTTGGTGAGCCGGGCGAGCTGCACGGTGGTCCGGTTGGAGCGCGCCGGCCAGGGCGGGGTGAACTCCGGGCGTGCCGTGGCCAGCAGCAGCACCCGCGCCGTCGGGCTCTGCGCGATCAAGTGCCCCAACAGCTCCAGCGTCGAGACGTCGCACCAGTGCAGGTCCTCGACGAACATGGCCAGCGGCTGCGTCGCGCTGACCGACAGGGTCCACTGTACCAGCAGGTCGATCGTCTTCCGCCGTTGCAGCTCGGGGCTCAGCTGTAGCCGCGTCGGTGGCGGCAGCCCGAGAAAGTCCGCGAGCAGGGCGACATTCTCGGAGGAGGCGAGGTCGCGCAACCCGCCTTCAAGCTTGCCGAGCTTCTCGGCCGCGGTGTCTTCGGGGGCGAACGCCAGCCCCTGCGTCGCGAGCGCGATGATCGGATGGAAGGGCGTCCCTTCTGTGTACGGCGTCGCGCCGCATTCCAGCCACGTATGCGGCACCGCCGCAAGATGCTCGTGCAGCTGGTAGACGAGGCGCGACTTGCCGACTCCGGCTTCGCCGAGGACGACGACGTTCTGCCCCTCGCCGTCCTGCGCCCGCTCCCAGCGATCGATGAGTGTCGCCAGCTCGATGTCGCGCCCGACGAAGCGCGTCAGGTGTCCCGCGGCGACAGCGAGACGGCTACGCACCCCGCTCGGCTGCACGACGCGATAGAGCGTCACCGGCTCGCGCACGCCCTTCAAGTGCTGCGCACCGCGGTCTTCCACCACGAACAGCCCGGCAACTAAACGCTGCGTGGCGGCGGTGATCACCACTGTGTCGGGCTCGGCTGCGCCCTGCACGCGTGCCGCGACGTTCGCCGTCTCGCCGAAGACCTCGCCGCCATCCGCAATCACCACCGGCCCAGTGTGCATGCCGATGCGCACGGAGAGAAGAGGCCTCCACCCTGACCCTCCTCCGCTCACGGAAATGTTCGCAGAGGAGGGAACCCACTCGCGCGGGGCTGTAGGCAGCCTCCGGTCCCCTCCTCCTGTGAGCACCTCCGCGAACGGAGGAGGGCTAGGGTGGAGGCGCTCGTTCAACACATGCACCGCCTCCACGATCGCCAGGCCAGCGCGCACCGCGCGTTCCGGATCGTCCTCGCGCGCCGTGGGCCAGCCGAAGTAGATAAGCAGCCCATCGCCGAGGTTCTTGGCGACGTGGCCGCCGAACTTTTTGACGGCCTCAGTTGCGGCCCGCTGGTAACGCGAAATCACGTCGCGCGACTCCTCGGCGTCGAGCTGCTGCGAGAGCGGCGTCGAGCCGACCAGGTCGCAGAAGAGCACCGTCAGCTGGCGACGCTCGCCCGCCGGCAACGCGGCTTCGGGCTCGGGGACCGGCGGCGAAACTGCGATCGCGGGCGCCGCGGGCGGCAGCGCCGCGAGCTGGAGCCGCTCACCGCAGCCGCCGCAGAACTTCTCACCGGGCTCGTTCGATGCCCCACACGTGGCGCACAGCGCAGCGAGCGCGGCCCCGCATTCCGCGCAGAAGCGGCGCTCGGCGCGGTTGTCGTGGTGGCAGGACGGGCAGCGCATCGCGTGTCTTCTCGCCCGCGGTGTCTACCACACCTGGCGCGGATTTCGGAAAGGAACCCAGTGCTCATGGAACAACACAGAGAGGGCTCGATCAACGGGCTCGGTGGCTCCTCCATCACCCTTCGTGCCAGCCTGGCAGCAGACCCGGGTGGGGTTTGTCACGCAGTTACTCGTGTTCTATGCCCACTGGGGTATCATGCGTGCATGAGTGACACGTATTTCCATGCGGAAGAGACGGTCATCAACGCCACGGCGCGCCGCTGTTATGAGCTGCTTGTGGCGATTCGGCGCTATGCGCAGTGGTGGCCGCGCGTGCGCTGCGAGGCGCTCGGTCCCGAAGCCACGCTACGCTTGGGGAGCCGATTTCGCCTAACGCTCGGAACGCTGAGCTGGCTCAACGAAGTCACCGAGCTGCAGCCCTGGCGGCGCATCGATCTGCGGTACGTCGAGGGCGACCTGCTGGGTCCCGTCAGCTGGGAGCTCACGCACCGCGACGGCGCGACGCGGGTGCGCTACGCGTATCACGGCGTGCAACCGAACAGCGAGCCGATGCGGGAGGCGTTCACCAGCGGGCGTGGCCTGCAGATGCACAGCAACGTCATGCAGAACGAGGTCTTTCCCGGCATGCACCGGCTGTTGGAAGACGGGCATGACCTGAGCGGCGGTGATCTCTTCGAGGCGCTGCATACGCTACGCAGCGTACGCCGGTTCCGTCCCGATCCCGTACCACACAGTGTGCTGCGTGATATCCTTGCCGCCGCGACGCGCGCGCCGAGCGCGCGCAACGCGCAGCCCTGGTACTTCGTCGCCGTCCGCGACCCCGAAACGAAGCGCGCGATTGCCGCGTTATACCTGGCAGCGTGGCAGCAGGCGCAGGCGTATACCGCCGCCGTCGACGCCGACGCGGACATCAAGGAACGGCCCGGGTACGCGCACATGATGCACACCGTGGATACGCTCGCCCAGCAACTCGACCGCGCGCCCGTACTGATCCTCGCCTGCCTCGACACCCAGCAGCTCGGGCCGATGGCTGACGCGTCGGGAAACATCCTGGCGCCGCAGTCCGCCTACGCCTCGATCTTTCCCGCGGTGCAAAACTTGATGCTGGCGGCGCGCGGGCTCGGCCTCGGCTCGACCCTCACGACGGTATTCGGCAGCGTCGAGCCGGAGATCCGTGCCGCCGTCGGCATTCCGCCGCACGTCCGTGTGGCCGCACTGATCCCGCTCGGCTATCCGTTGCGGCCGTTTCACGCTACGCAGCGCAAGCCGGTCGAAGCGGTCGCGTTCCTGGACAAGTGGGGACGCACATTCGGTGATCGGTAACAAGCTTCAGGCTGCAAGTTCCAAGCAACCGTCAGCTGGCTTCCTTACCATTTCTCATACTGCACGGCGCGCCGCTGGTAGCCGGCGCGGCGCAGGAGATCACGCAGCTGCGGCACGATCTCGCCCACGCCGCAAATGTAGAAATGGCGGCTGCGGTCGTTGTCTCCCGTGACGTATCGCTGCTCGACGTATTCCGCGGGCGCGACGCCGAGAAGTGCCGTGAACGTGAATGACGCGCAGGCGCGTTCGGCGGCCGCGAGCTCATCCGCATACAGCAGGTGTGGCGCGCTGCGCGCCGCGTAATGCAGACGGACCGCATGCCCGCTCGGCCGCGCCAGCGCCCGCTTCAGCATCGGCCGAATCGGCGCGATGCCCGTCCCTTCGGCGATGAACACGCACTCCGCATCCGGCTGGCTATCGAGGGTAAACGTGCCCCACGGGCCGGTGAAGCGCAACGCCGCGCTCACTCCGAGCCCGAAGAGGTAGTGCGAGCCGGGGCCACCGGGTACGAGGTTGAGACAGATCTCCAGGAGCCCGCCATCTTCGGGATCGGACGCAATGGAGTACGGACGGATCAACGTCTCCCCGCCGATCGGTAGCATGCAGGAGATGAACTGGCCGGGCCGGAACGCGAGACGCTGGGGATCTGGCAGCCGCAGAAAGAGCGACCGTGTGTCCGACGCCCGCTCGACGATGCGCTCGACCGTCGCCTCGTAGATCACACGCTGCGACCGACCCGCCGCCTTTCCGCTCTCACCCTCCACGCGCTCACGCTCCCACGCCGCGGACGCGCTCACGCCGCGTTGATCGTGAAGCGCGGCACGACGACCGTGATTTCAACGTCGTCCGGGATCACCGCCTGGCACCCCAAGCGCGAGGTCGCGGTCAATCCGGGTGCCTTGTCGAGCAGATCCAGCTCGTCCTCCTCGGCCTCCGGCAGCTGTTCGAATCCGCTCCGCACGATCACGTGACAGGTCGTGCAGGCGCAGTTGCCGCCGCAGGCATGCTCGAGGTGCACGCCATGGCCGAGCAAGACGTCGAGCACGGAGCCCGGTTTGCCATCATGTTGGAACGGTGCCTTCGCGGGTTCGAACTCGATCATCCGCTCGGGGTCGCCGTTCTCGAAGAGAACGCGTATCTTCGCCATCTGTTGTCTGCGCTGTGAATCTAATCTTTAGCAGCCGTGCGCCACCGGCGCGAGCACGGCGGCTACCACCACAAGCCGCCGTCGGTGTACTCCCACAGCAGAAAGGCGAGGACGCGGTAGTCGAACGGATCGGCGTCGCCGGCCACGGGGAGCTGCGCGCCGACGGCGACGGCGATGTGTCCGCGCTTGCTCACGCCCTTGTAGATCTGCGGCGTGACGAACAGGTTGTGTTGCTTCGCGGTGACGTCCTGCAACGCTTCGACCTCGACGCTGGGCACCCACGCCTGCTTCAACGGCGACAGCGGGTAGCTCAGCGCAAAGCGATAGCGCACGCCGCGGTCGGCGCGGTTTTCGTCCACCGGCGCGACGCCGTTGATCTGTGCCTGAATGACGAGGTCGCGAATCTGCTTCCCGGCCAGCAACGAGGGCTCGAAGCCGACGGTTCCCTCGCCGAGGCCGCGATCGCGATCGCCGGTGGGCAGCACCAGATCCAGGCCGGCGGCGAAGATCGTCAAGCTGGGCAAGTCGGCGTACAGCACGTGGCTGAACGCCAGTGTGACGTCGCCCACGCCGCCGGTCGTCACCCCCTCGGTGACGGCGTGCGCCGCCAGCGGCACCGAAATCTCCACTTGACTGCGGGCGCCGACGCGGCGCTCTACGGCCAGCTCCGTGACCCAGTCGCGCACGCCGTTGCGGCCCTTGGTGAAGGCTTCGATGAGCAGCGCTTCGTCTTCGGGATACGCCTTGCCGGTGATCAGCAGGCGGCGAAAGTTGAGCTCGCCGCGCGGCCAACGGGTGTCGTGGCAGAAGGCACGAATATAGTCGAGCGCCGCCTGAATTTCCTGATCATTCAGCACGCCGCCGAAGGCCGGCATCTGTGCGGACAGCCCGAGTCCCTCGCCGCCGTGGGCCAGGAGATAGCGCCAGTTGCCGTCGCCCTCGCGCGTGATGAAGTTGCAGTCGGTGAAATCCGGCAGCGGCACCGCGATCGCCGTACCTTGCGGCGCGCCCCGTCCATCGACGCCGTGGCAGCTGGCGCACGCGCCGTCGTAGATCTCCTTGCCGCTCGGGTTCGCATCATCCGCGGCGGCCAGCGCCGGCGCCAGCCACAGCGCCAACGCAACCGCGACCGGCATCCACCGCATCAGGCGCGATCGCGTCCGGGCGTGAGGCGCCCGAGGCTCTCCAGATACTCGCCAAATCGGCGCGCCTTGCGTTTGAGCACGATCGATTCGTCATCGACGGAGACGATCACTTCATCGCCCTCGCGCAACCCGAGGGCGGCGCGCGCCCGCTGCGGCAGGACCACCTCACCCTTGCGGCCTACTTTGAGAATGTCTGCCATGGAACGACGTTCGCCCCCTGCCACCTTTCCCGATCGCGCCGCGAAATACAAGGCGGGGACCGCACGTTGACAGCCGCGCGGTGCACGTCTAATCGTCGGGCATCCATGGCAATTGATGACTTCGCGACGCGCGAGCTGGCGCGCCGCCGGGACGCGGGATTGATCCGGCGGCTGCGGCAGATCGACGGGCCGCAGGACACCTGGGTCAACGTCGACGGTCGCCGGGCCTTGCTCCTGTGCTCCAACAACTATCTCGGGTTGGCAAACCATCCGGCCGTACAGGAAGCCGCCCGCCGAGCCGCAACGGAATACGGGGTCGGTGCCGGCGCATCGCGCTTGATCTCGGGGTCGATGCAACTGCATCACGCACTCGAAGCCCGGCTCGCCGCCTTGAAGGGAACCGAGGCGGCGCTGCTGTTCACCTCCGGCTATCACGCCAACATCGGCGCCATCACGGCATTGGTCGGCGAGGGCGACGCGGTGTTCAGCGATGAGCTGAACCACGCCAGCATCATCGACGGCTGCCGTCTGTCGCGGGCGCGCGTGTTCGTCTATGCCCACAACGATGCGACGGCGCTGGAAGCACAGTTGAGCCGAAGCGCGGCACGCCGGCGGTTGGTGGTGACCGAGTCGATCTTCAGCATGGACGGCGACACCGCGCCGCTGCGCGCCCTCTGCGAGGTGGCGGAGCGCTACGACGCCATGGTGATGGTCGACGAGGCGCATGCCACGGGCGCCGTGGGTCCGGGCGGCGCTGGTGTGGTGGAAGCGGAAGGCTTGCAGTCGCGTGTGACGGTGCAAATGGGCACGCTCGGCAAGGCGCTGGGCACGTTCGGCGCTTTCATCGCGGCGCGGCGTGCCGTCATCGATCTGCTCATCAACACGGCGCGCAGCTTCATCTTCACGACGGCCCTGCCGCCGCCGGTTGTCGGCGCGGCGTTAGCCGCCCTGGATATCGTCGCCACCGATGCCGGTCGCCGCTGGCGCCTCGCCGAGAATGCGGCCGTCCTGCGACACGGGCTCGCGGCGCACGGCATCCCGTGCAGGGCAGGGGGGACGCACATCGTGCCCGTATTGATCGGTGACGCCGAGCGCACCATGCGCATGTCTGAGCAGCTGCTGGCCGAGGGCGTTTTCGTCCAGGGGATCCGGCCGCCGACGGTTCCTCCCGATACCGCACGGCTGCGGGTCACGGTGATGAGCACGCATAGCTGGGACGATTTGCAGCACGCCGTCGATGCGTTCCGACGTGTATTCACCGCGGAGGGGTGATGGGTCCAAGTGCTGCCGAGCTCGCCGCGTGGGATCATGCCTATCTGTGGCACCCGTTCACCCAGATGCAGGACTGGCTGGCGGA
>Ga0209415_10003515_pt1 | contig 29127 bp, 26 predicted proteins | sample PeaSoiSIISIP2007_FD_187696 | JGI IMG/M metagenome (GOLD analysis project Ga0209415, IMG submission 187696) | Peat soil microbial communities from Weissenstadt, Germany - SII-SIP-2007 (SPAdes) (version 2) | ecosystem: Environmental > Terrestrial > Soil > Wetlands > Peat | place: Germany...
GCAAGCTGCCAAACACCCCCGCGGCCGCCGTCGTCGCCTTGCGACACCCCCGCAGAATCGATGACGCGGGGTACTAGTCTTACCGCCCAGCGCATCGCCGATGTTCCGATAGTGCTGGACGACAGCCTTCGCCATTACGTCGAGATCCCTGTCCAGAGCCACAGAGTCAGAGAGCGTCTTGGCATTTAACGTGAGACGCTTGGTCTTGCACTCAATGAACAAGTGGCCCGTGCCGTCCGATAGCACCCAATCGACGCCATGCATCTTTCTTTTGCCATCGCAGTATGGTTCTTCTGCCAACGCGGTGAAGCGAGGCGTGGGGCAAGTTGCCTTGATGACATCACCGACATAAGCCTGGAACGAATCACCGAACGGATTATCGAAACCTGCCGAGTTCGCGAGGTCATAGAAGATGCCGGCCGATGCTCGGCGCATCAGATAGCGCGGTATAGGGCACAGAACTCGGTCGGGGAACGCCGGGTCAAAACTAACAAGCGGCGTTGCCTCCAACGGGTTCCACGTGTAAAGCCAGTCGCGGCTGTAGGACTGACGTTTGGCGGTCTCTGCCTTGAGTTGTATGGTTGTGCAGGTGATGCGCCCGAAGAACGCGTCCGAGGCCTCTCTAGATATTCCCAGAACCCCATAATCCTGATTAGTCGACATTGCCCACTTCCTCCAGAAGTGACCGCCCACCGCAGTGCCGAGCAACAGGAACTGCCGCACCGTCATGCCGAGTTCCCGGATGACGATGGCCTCGACCGCCGCCTCACCGAACACTTTGAACGCGCGTATCATCGGGGCCATTCCCACGCTTATCTGCCAGGGAAACTGGCGGTGAGCTATTCGGTGAAGCTGGAAGATGCCATCTGGCGGCTCGGCGCCGCTATCCATGTAAGCAGCTTCATCAAGCCGCCGTATATGGTTGACGGCTACTGCGAGGTGATCCCACGTCCTGAGGCTGCGGTCTCCTCTATTTCCGGCATTCAGCACCAGTTCTCTGGCGAGGATGTCTAAGTCCCAAGGATAGAGATGCTCCTTCAAGGGCTTGAATGGCAAAGTGCTCTTACCGACAGCGTAGTCAACTGGCAGGGGTTGGCCCTCCATGACATGCAGCGAGTAACTCCATACATCCACGAGGCCCGGCACTAGGTCGAACCGCCGCATGTAGTTACGGAACGGCTTATACGCCTCATAGAAATTCAAGAACTTACCTCTTCAGTTCTGTGTACCAGCAAAGGGTCAAAGGCTATGGTGCTGATGACACATAAGCGGTTGGGCGTCCACAAAACAGTCGGTCAGCGGAGTTTCTGCATCGGCTTCGCGATGCAGAAACTGCTAAGTAGTTTTCGGGACAGAGCAAGGGTCAGACAGGGCCGGCGTTCCGCTTGAGACTTGCGCACCACTATGCCCGCAATCCACCCAGAGCGGACACCGCCCCCGGGCCGGTTTAGTCTCTCTGCATGCCCGACCCACAACCGCACAAGATCACCATCCCCCTGCCCAACGGCACTGCGGTGTCTGGCCTGGTGCTCCTTCCCGCCGCCACCCGCGCAGCTTATGTGCTGGCCCACGGCGCAGGGGCTGGAATGTCCCATCCATTCATGACCGCCACCGCCGAACAGCTTGCCAATCGCGGCATCGCCACGCTCCGCTACCAGTTCCCCTACATGGAGCAGGGCTCGCGACGGCCGGACCCGCCCGGGATTGCCCATGCCGCGGTTCGCGCGGCCGTCACCGAGGCCACCACGCGGCTTCCCGGCCTGCCACTCTTCGCCGGCGGGAAATCGTTTGGCGGCCGCATGACCTCGCAAGCGCAGGCCGAGGCGCCGCTGCCCGGCATTCGGGGGCTGGTGTTCCTCGGTTTCCCGCTGCATCCCGCGAAGCGGCCGTCGCTCGATCGCGCGCAGCACCTCGCGAACGTCCAGGTCCCGATGCTCTTCCTGCAAGGTGCCCGCGACGCTCTCGCCGAGCCCCACCTGATCGCCCGGGTTGTCGCGGAACTCGGCAACCGAGCGACACTGACGGCAGTCCCCGACGCCGACCACTCGTTCCATGTCCCCGCGCGAACCGGACGCACCGACGCGCAGGTCCTGGCCGAGGTCTGCGACGCCATCGCGGCATGGATGGTTGCGCGCTGAACGCGCATGCCCGTCCCCGAGCAGCCCCCTGCTCCGCCTCGCATATCGCCGTTCCGGATGCGGATGGGGCTTGACCGGGCCATGCCATCGCCCGCCTGATACGCAGCGGTCCATGCGCACGCGACGGAACAGCGGCCGAACCGGAGGGAGGTTCCGATGACCGATCCGCCACCCACCCAGGCCATCGACTGGGAAGGCCGCTATCGCGACGGCGCCACCGGTTGGGAGCGCGCCGGCCTGAACCCGAGCTTCACCGCGTGGCGCGAATCCGGTGCGCTGGCGCCCTGCCGCATCATGCTGCCTGGCGCCGGCCGCAGCCCCGAACCCGTGGCCCTCGCCGAGGCCGGTTTCGACGTCACGCTGGTCGATGCCTCGCCCACCGCCGTCATGACCCAGCGCGCCCGGCTGGAGCGGCTGCACGTCAAGGCGCAAGTGACGCAGGCCGATCTGCTCATGTGGAACCCGCCCGCGCCATTCGACGCGATCTACGACCAGGCCTGCCTGTGCGCCCTGCCGCCCGCCATCTGGCCGGACTACGCCGCGCGGCTGCACCGTTGGCTTAGGCCCGGCGGGGCGCTGTTCATCCTGTTCATGCAGCATACCCGCGCCGGAGGGCCGCCGTTCCATTGCGACCTCGGCCGGATGCGGCGGCTGTTTTCCGGGTCGAACTGGATCTGGCCCGAGACGCTGCCCGCCACGGTCGCACATTCGCCTGGCATCACGGAGCAGCCGGCGGTGCTGCAAGCCCGCTGAAGACCGGAGGGAAACATGGAAGCCGGCTTCGAACCAGCCTTGCAGGCCCGCACGCAGGAGGTGCTCGACAACTGCACCGCCTGCGGCCGCTGCGTGGAGGTCTGTCCGATGCCCGGCCCCGCCGGCATCGACGCCGCTGACGCGCCCGGCATGGCCGCCGGCGTGCTGGCGATCCTGCGGGGGGAAAATCCGCCGGAGGCGTCGGCGCGCTGGGCCTCGGTATGCTCTGGCAGCGGCCATTGCATCCCAGCCTGCCCGCACGGCGTGAACCCGCGCTTCATGCTGACCATGGCGCGGTTGGCGATGCAGCGCCGCAACGACACCGCCACCCGCCGCAAGGACGGCTTCTCCCGTTTCACCGGCAGGACCACCGGCGTGCGCGTCCTGTCGCGCCTGCAACTGCCGCCCGAATTGCTCGCCCGCTTCCGTCCCGACGACGACCCCGACGACGCCGCTCCCGACGTGGTCTTCTACACCGGCTGCAATTTGCTCAAGACCCCGCACATCGCCCTGCTGTGTTTCGACATCATGGACGCGATGGGGCTGCGTTACCGAGTCATGGGCGGGCCGTCACATTGCTGCGGCGTGCTGCAGTTCCGCGCCGGCGACCTGGCGACCTCGGGCCGCATCGCCTACCGCACCGTCGAGCGGCTCGGCAGCACTGGCGGCCGGGTGCTGACCTGGTGCCCGACCTGCCAGGTGCAGCTCGGCGAGGTGGTGATCCCCGGCCGGTGCGACGACCATCTGGCGCTGACGCCGTTCCTGCGGTTCCTGGCAGAGCGCCTCGACGACCTGCGCCCGTTGCTGCGCTATCCGGTGCACAAGCGGGTCGGCCTGCACGAGCACCCGGGCGTCGCCGGCGTCGCCGAAGCCGCCGAGGCGATCCTGCGCATGATCCCGGGCCTGGATTTCGTCGATCTGGCGCAGCCGCGCGTCGGCTACATGTGCAACACGCTGAACGCGCTGCCGGCATTCAAGCGCGAGGTGCACCGCACCCAGTTGCAGGCGGCGGCGGATGCCGGCGTGACCACGCTCGCCGGCATCTATCACGCCTGCCATCGCGAGCTGTGCAGCCACGAGCGTGACTGGCCTTTCGAGGTGGTGAATTTCCTCGAGCTGGTCGGCGAGAGCATGGGACTGACCCGGCCGGACCTGTTCAAGCGCCTGAAGCTGATGCAGGACGTCGATGCGGTGCTGGCCGATGCGGCGCCGATGATCGCCACGCACCACCTCGATCTCGACGAGGCGCGCGCGGTCGTGCTCCACGACATGCTGGGAGAGCAGCCGCTGCCGCTGATGCGATGAACCTTCACCTCGCGGCGCTCGGCTTGCTCAGGGCCGGCGTCCGGCGCGACCGTCTTGTATCAAATGCCATCCGTTACCATGTCTACCGGCGTGTCAGTATTTTCGACAGGAAATTTCAGCAATGAGTGACGAAGTCATTATGGTGCATGTCTCCAAGGCCGGCCGCATCACGATTCCCGCCAAACACCGGAAAGCTATTGGATTGGAAGAGGGTGGCGTTGCGGTAGTACGGCTGGACGATGGAGAAATCCGCATCCGGCCCATGTGGGCTGTACTGGCCGAGCTGCAGGCAAAGGTGCGCAAGCGCTCGGCAGACTCCGGCGAAAGCGTGGACTGGTTGCTGGCAGACCGCCGGGAGGAAGCTCCGCGCGAAGAATATTAGCGGGGTCCAGAAGTTCGCTCCGTGGCGACCCCGGACGCATCAGTCGTGTGGCCGTTCCTGCCGGAGGAGCCAGGGCAGGGACGGGTTGCGGAGGCCATCGCGGCCGATAGGCCCGTCCGCGCCGCTAACCCGGCAGAGCTCGTGAACACCGGCTGCTGCTCAACGACGGCGGGGCGCCGCGGCACGTCGCAGCCGATCGTTGATCGCCAGGCCGAGACCGGCCTCCGGCACCGGCATGACGGCGATGCGCGCCAGGCCATAGCGTGCTGCTTCGGCGTCGATCCAGCGCAATCCTGAAAACAGCCGCGCGGCGGCCTCCGTCAGGTCGCCGCGTTCGCTCAGGTTGAACGCGACGCGCGCGCCATGCAGCGGCGGACCGAAGGCGAGCAGGGCTTCGTCGGAATGCAGATCGCGCGCGTGTAGGCGGACGGGAAGCGCAGGGGCATAGTGCGAGGCAAGCATGCCGGGCGATCGGATCTCAGGACCCCCCCTCCCCTTGTGGGCGGGGGTTGGGGTGAATAGTGCCGGGACACCGTGCACCGCCGCCCCGATCAGCGCCTCGATCGCCTCCAGCGTCACGGCACCTGGCCGCAGCAGCACCGCCTGGGTGCCGGACAGATCCAGCACCGTTGATTCGACCCCCACGGGACACGCACCACTGTCCAGCACCGCATCGATCCGTCCGCTGAGTTCCTCCAGCACATGCGCTGCGGTCGTCGGGCTGACACGGCCGGAGCGGTTGGCCGAGGGTGCCGCCACCGGCCGCTCCACCGCTCGCAGCAGCGCCAGCACCGTATCCTGCGCCGGCACCCGCACCGCCAGCGTGTCCAGTCCTGCGCTAGTCAGCAGCGCCACCGGGCAATCCGCCCGCCGCGGCAGCACCAGCGTCAACGGCCCCGGCCACAGCGCAGTCGCCAGAAGCCGCGCCGAGTCGTTCGGCGCCACATGCGCGAACGCGGCATCCGCGTCGGGGTAATGACAGATCAGTGGATTGAAGCGCGGCCGGCCCTTGGCGACGAAAACTCGAGCCACGGCCTCGGCGTTCGTAGCATCCGCGCCCAGCCCGTACACCGTCTCGGTGCCGAACGCGACCAGCCCGCCGTCGCGCAACAACGCCGCGGCGCGGGCGATCCCCGCCGCATCCGCCGGCAGTATCTCCGTCATGCTCGCAGCAGATAGCGGTGGGCGCCGGTGATGGCTACAGTCGCCCAAACAGCGTACGGGAGTCCTCCACCATGCTCGAGATCAGCTTCGCCAAACCCACCTTGCCGCGTTCCGGCGCGCTGGTCCTGCTGGTGGGCGAGGGTGACAAGCCTAGCGGCCTGTGGGCGCAAACCGACACCGCGACCGGTGGCGCCATCGCGCGCGCCCTGGCTGCGGCCGAGTTCAAGGGCGCCAAGGGCAAGACCTGCACCATCCTTGCCCCGGGTGGCGACCTGACCCGGGTCGTTGCAGTTGGCCTGGGCAAGACCGCCGACCTGAACCCCCGGACGCTGCAGGAAGCCGGCGGCCACGCCGTCGCCGCCCTGTCGCGCGACACCACTGCGGCGGTCGCCGCCGACGCGTTGCAGCCGGCGCAGGTGGCGGAAGTGGCGCTCGGCGCGGTACTGGGCAGCTATCGCTTCGACCGCTACCGGACCAAGGAGAAGCCGGAGGACAAACCGCGCCTCGGCAGCCTGACGTTGCTGCATGCCGACACAGCGGCGGCGCAATCCGCCTGGGAGCCGCTTACCGGCGTCGCCCGCGGCGTCTACGTCACGCGCGACCTGGTCAGCGAGCCGCCCAACGTGCTCAACCCCGCCGAAATGGCGGAGCGCTGCCGCAAGTTGGAGGAACTCGGCGTGCAGGTCGAAGTCCTCGGCCCCGACGAGATGAGAAAGCTCGGCTTCGGTGCCCTGCTCGGCGTCGCCCAGGGCAGCGTCAACGAGCCGCGCATGGTGGTGATGCGCTGGAACGGCGCCGGTGGGGGGACAAAACCTGTGGCGTTCGTCGGCAAGGGCGTCACCTTCGACACCGGCGGCATCTCGATCAAGCCCGCGGGCGGCATGGAGGACATGAAGTGGGACATGGCCGGTGCCGGCACCGTGGTCGGGCTGATGGCGGCGCTGGCCGGGCGCAACGCGAAGGTCGATGCAGTCGGCCTGGTCGGGCTGGTGGAGAACATGCCGTCCGGCAGCGCGCAGCGTCCCGGCGACGTGGTGAAAAGCTATTCCGGCCAGACCGTTGAGGTGATCAACACCGATGCCGAGGGGCGCCTGGTACTCGCCGATGTGCTGTGGTACTGCCAGCAGAAGTTCGAGCCGCAGTTCATGGTAGACCTCGCGACGCTGACCGGCGCGATCATCATTTCGCTCGGCCATGAGCATGCGGGATTATTCAGCAACGACGAAACCCTGGCGGAGAAGCTGATCGCGGCCGGCAAGGAAACCGGGGAAAAACTTTGGCGCATGCCACTGGACGAGGCATACGACAAGCAGATCAAGTCCGACATTGCCGACATGAAGAATATCGGCGGCCGGCCGGCCGGCTCCGTCACCGCGGCGCAGTTCATCAAGCGCTTCGTCAACGACAAGCCCTGGGCACATCTCGACATCGCCGGCATGGCCTGGTCGAGCAAGGATTCTCCCACCGTGCCGAAGGGTGCCACCGCGTTCGGCGTGCGGCTGCTGGATCGGCTGGTGGCCGCGCATTACGAAGGCTGACGGCGGCGCGGCAGTGAGCGAGATCGGCTTCTACCACCTGACCCGCACCGGCCTGATGCAGGCTCTGCCGCAATTGCTGGCGCGCACGCTGGCGGCAGGACAGCGGGCTTTGGTGCTGTGTGACACCGACGACCGCGTCGCAGCGCTGGACCGCGCCTTGTGGGAGAGTACCGAGCCGTGGCTGCCGCACGGCACCGCGGCGGACGGCGATGCCGACCTGCAGCCGATCTGGCTCGCCACCGACGACGCCGCGCCGAACGGGGGCAAATTCCTGTTCCTGGTGGACGGCACGGCTAACGCGCGGCTGGAGGCGTTCGACCGCGTATTCGACCTGTTCGATGGCAATGACCCGCCGGCCGTGGAGGCCGCGCGCGGTCGCTGGCGCGCGGCGAAGGCGGCCGGCCATACGCTGGCCTATTGGCAGCAAGGCGCGCGTGGGTGGGAGAAGAAGGCATGAGACCGGAATGATTGCACTGTCCCGCGCTCCCGCCGCCGCGCCGCCCGGGCGCCGCGTCTATGCCATCGGCGACATCCATGGTTGCGATGCGCAGCTTGCTAATCTGCACGAGATCATTGCCGAGGACCTGGCGCGTCGGCCCGCCGATTCGGCGGTGCTGCTGCATATCGGCGATTACGTCGATCGCGGCGCCGACACCGCTGGTGTGCTGGCACGCCTCGCGGCCGGAACGCCAATTGATCACATGCCGGTCGTCAACGTGCTGGGCAATCATGACGAGACGATGCTGCACGCACTGTCAGGTGACCGGGCCGCGGCCACCGACTGGCTGTTTGCCGGCGGCGTGCCGGCGTTGCGAAGCTACGGCATCGATCCGGAATCGCCGCGCGAGTCCTGGCCGGAACAGGTGCCGGCCGCGCATCTGGAATTCCTGCGCCGCCTGACCTTGTGCCACCAGGAGGGCGGCTATTTCTTCGTACATGCCGGCGTGCGGCCGGGCATCGCGCTCGACCGGCAGACGCGCGAGGATATGCTGCGCATCCGCCAGCCGTTCCTCTACACCGAGCGCGACCTGGGGGCCGTGGTGGTGCATGGCCACACGCCGGTGAAGGCGGCCGTTGTGCAGCACAACCGCATCGCCATCGACACCGGCGCCGTGTTCGGCGGCGTGCTTACCTGCGTGGTACTGGAAGGCGAGACGATCGGGTTCCTCACCGCCAACCCGGTCGGTCAGCCGGTGTCGATTGCGCATCGGTGACGGAAAACCTCGCCCCCGTTGCGGGCGGGAGAGGGCGAGACGCGAAGCGTCGAGGGTGAGGGCGATCGGGTCGGCACGCAGCATTTGCTTCGGGCCGACCCGATCGTCCTCGCCCGTCTCTTTGTGCGTCGACCTCTCCGCTCCGCGGTCGAGGGGTACAGTTTTTCATTCCGACCAGCCTGAAAAAGTTCTAGCCTTCCGTGCATGAGCATCGCCCTCCGTAAACCCATGACGCGCGAGGAGCTCCTCGCCTGGGAAGCGCAGCAGCCGCTGCGCTATGAGTTCGACGGCTTCCAGCCCATTGCGATGGCCGGGGGAACCGTGGCGCATGCGGGCATCCAGCGTAACCTCGCAATCGCCATAGGCGGACGGCTGCGTGGCAAATCGTGCCGAGTCTACGGCATTGACCTTAAGATCGATACCACAAAGACGATCCGCTACCCGGATGGTTTCGTAGTTTGCTCACCGACTGTGCGAGGCGCAACCCGAATACCAGACCCCGTCGTCATCTTCGAAGTACTGAGCGACAGTTCCGCCCGCACCGACCTCATCACCAAGAACCAGGAATACGCCGGCGTCCCGACCGTCCGGCGCTATATCGTGCTCGCCCAGGATGAAATGTCCGGCACCATGTTCGAACGTGTCGGCACCGATTGGGTGGGCCACCTCCTGCGCGCCGACAGCATCCTGCGAATGCCGGAAATCGACATCGAACTGCCCCTGGCGGAGCTTTATGAGGGCGTCGACCTTGCCGCCCCCGAGTCCGTCACCGAGCCCGTCGCGACCGCCCACGCCTGATTGACAGCATCGCCGCGCCAACCCATCGTCGCGTCATAAAGCAAGAAACGCGGCACCCGCCAGGGTGCGTGCCGCATCGTAGGGGGAACGGCATGGCACAAGCAGTTGGCTCGTCACGTCCCGCCGCGCCCGACACGACCCGGACGGCGATCCATGGTCACATCGCGGCGCGCATCGACCGCCTGCCACTAACCCGCGTGCAATGGCTGATCGCCGTCCTGGTCGAGGTCACCTGGGGTTTCATCATCTTCGACACCGACGGAATCGGAGCGCGGCTCTACCCCTTCGTCTGGCGCCCCAACCACATCATCGACGTCTACCAGTATGCGGTCATCCAGGCGTTACAGGTCGGCGCCGGCATTCTGCTCGGCGTCTACATCATGAGCTGGGTCGCCGATCGTTACGGCCGCCGCCCCGCTATCCTGCTCGCGACTCTGCTCGGCGGCCTCTGCATCTGGCCGTTCGCTTACGTGACGAATTTCTGGGGCATGGTGGTGCTGTCAGTGCTGAGCACGCTCGGCGTCGGCGGTATCGTGGCAACGCATTCGGTCTACCTGTCCGAGATGACGTCGCCGCTGGTGCGCAACAAGGTGCTGCTGGCGTCGCAGGGCGTCACCGCGCTGGTCGCCGTGAGCGTGAACATGCTGGCAATCTGGCTCATTCCCAGCCAATGGCAGAGCTTCCTGTGGATCAGCGCCGGCATCGAAATCATTATTCTGTTGCCGCTGCTGTATTGGAAGTTGCCGGAATCACCGCGTTGGCTGGAGGCGCATGGCCATCACGAAGAAGCCGAACGCGTGATGGCGGAATATGAGCAGCGGTGCCAGCGCTACAGCTTGATGCCGTTGGCGGAGCCGAGAGGTGCCGACAATCCGGTGGTCATGGCAAGCCAGGGCGCCTGGAAGGAGCTGTTCACCAACCCGCAATACCGCAGTCGCACCTGGGTGCTGATTATCTGCTGGCTGTCCGGCTATGCCGGTTTGATCTATGGCGTTGGGGCGTTCTTCGGCGTCTACATGGTGGACCATGGCGGCTCGGCGCACATCGTGTTCGGTACCGTTGCCGTCGCCTACGCGGTGCTGTTCATTGCCTTCCAGGTCAATGCCCGGCTCGGCGAACGCGTCGAGCGCCGCGACGTTATCGCCCTGATGGCGGTCCTGTTCGCCGCAGCGTGGATCGTCGCCTGGCTGGTGCCCACCCTGCCGGTCATCGCCGTCTGCTATATCGTCAGCCGAATCGGTACCGGATTGTTCCTGTTCAACCTGTACAACTACACGGCGGTCGCCTACCCGACTCGCATCCGCTCGGTGGCGTTCGCCTGGACCGACGGGCTGGGGCATCTCGGCGCCTGGGGTGGCGTGACATTGCTAGGTCCGCTGTATCAGTTGGGTCCGAACCACCTGGGTTGGATTTTGTGGATCATCGTGCCAGGCGCGTTGCTGCCGGCCTTGCTGATTCGCGGTTTCGGTATCAAGCAGTCGCGCGCGGTGCTGGAACAGGTGTCGCGATAGCTGGTGCCCGTCTCTAACACGACGATCGGTAATAATCGCGTCCGATAGGGCGGTGATCGGGCCCACCGCGTCATGCCGGACGAAACATGCCCCGGCGAAGGCCGGGGGCCGCATCCACAGCTTTGCCAACAGCATCAGGGAAAGTCGTGGATGCCGGCCTGCGCCGGCATAACGGGAAGACACCGCCACAACGGGGAACGTACCGGTTCTAGGAGCCCAATGCCGCCGCCGCCTCGCGCAACGCATACAACATCCGATTGCGTCCGCGCGTCGCGCTGACGGTCAGCACGTGCGCCGTATCCGAGCCGCGCGCGCTCTGTGCCAGGTCGCGCAGCGGCTGCAGCACCGGCCAGGCCGGGAGCGGCAGCGCTGGGTCATGCGCGAAACGATCGCCGCTCGTGTAATACACCGGCGCCAACGCGCGCGACGCCCGCATCAGCGCCGAATCGTCATGCCCTCCAACAGCCGCCGTGCTACGCAGCGCCTCGGCTGCGTCGATCAATCCGTCCACCGAGAACCGCCCGTCCAGCGATCCGCGGATCCGCCCCAACTCCTCCAGCAGTGTGCGCGCGTGGGCGGCGAAATCCAGCGGCAGCACCGGATCGGACAGCAACCGCCACAGCGTGTGCACGTACACCTTGGTGTCGCGCACCAGATTCGCCTCGTCGATCTTGTCCAGCGTGTCGTGCGGCGTGTGCCACCACCAGCCCAGCGCGTTGCGCATCTTTACCGGCGCGGGAGGTTGCTCGCTCAGCGTGCCGAACATCGCCGGAATGCCGATGCCCCAGAACGACTGATCGCCCGAGCGCCCCATGCGCCGGCCGACATATTTTCCCCCCGCCTGTTCGGCGATCGCCTCGCCGGCGAGCGCCAGCAGTTCCGGCGCCGCCGATGCGTGCGTCAACACCACTGCACCGACCGCGCCGGTTGAATCGACATTGACGTGCACCGCACAGCGCCGCTCCAGTTCGTCCCAATGCTGGTCGGCATACCAGGTGGACCCGGAATAGCGCCCGTGCGAATGGCCGGACCAGAAGCACAGCCGCAACCCGCGCCGCCACTGCGCGCGTTGCGGTGCCATCAGCCGCGCCACTTCCAACATCGTCGCGTTGGCCGCGCCGTTGTCCATGACGCCGTAGTACCAAGTATCGTGGTGGCCCGAGTACAAAACGAACGGGCCATCCGGGTCCGGCCCATCGAGTTCCGCCACCAGGATCGGCGTCCGCCGCCAGCCGCTGTCCACTTCCGCATGCAGGGTCACGCGCGGTTGTTCGCCGCGTGCCAGCCGCTCGCGCAACGCGCCGCCGTCGACGTTTGACACGGTGCAAACCACGGTGCTTGGCAACTGCGTAACGGTTTCCGCCGACGGATTGCCCCACACCGGCGATACGCACATTTCGTGCAAAAGCTCATGCGGGCTGATCTGGATCTGCCCTGCCGCTCCGGCGCGCGAGGCGTTCGCCGCCTGTGCCGGGCTGGCGATGCCTTCCGTCAGCACGATCGCATCGCGCACGTCGTGTCCCGCGAAATCCGCCGCCTCGCCGTCGCCGACATAGACCAGCCGGCCGATCACGCCCTCCGGCGGCGAGGACCGGGAGAACGAGTGCGTGATGCTGGTCAGCGCCTGGTTGTCCACATCGACCCGCGCGCGGCCCGGTAGGCTGATATAGGCGTCGTGGTGCAACAACTCGGTGCGATAGCCGAATTCGTCTAGCCGGCGCTTTACATATTGCAGGCTGGTCAGCTCGTCAGGCGTGCCGGACAGCTTCACCCAGCGGGCGAATTCGCCCATGTGCCCCATCAGCACAGACCCATCGACGGCGTCGCACAACGAGCGGCGGACCGGATCGGACATGGGTGTCTCCTTCGCGTTGGGGCGTCACCGAGCGTGCCGGGCGAGGCGCGGGGAGGCAAGCCACGCACACCAAGGCCCCCCCCTCCCGAAAGGGGAGGGGGGACTCCTTTCGTGCCTGACTTCTCCTGATGGGCATTGGGTCGAGCCCGTCGCCGACACGGAAGGCCCGCCAACCTCGTGTTCAGCGTGCGTCCGTGTTAACTGACGGCTGCCGGCTCCCTGACCCGGGCGCCTACCACCGGCGGGGGCAGATCACTGTCGGTCATCCCCGTGGGGGCCGGCCCGCCGCAGGGTGCCCCATGGCTAGACTAGTAGCGTCAGATTGCCTGATCGTCGCGGCTGGGTGGGGTAACGGGTTGTTTAGGCGGTAACTCAGGGACAGTCCTCGTCGCCCTCGTCTGCATGACCTCTAGCATCAAGTTACTGGTGATGCGGCGCTCAACATCATCTATGACCGTAGCGTCAAAATACGCATCCCCATATCGCTGGTGAAGTTGTATGAGATTCTGGCGTTGCGATCTGCATGCTGCAAAGGCTGCCATCGCAATTGCTTCGGCGGGTTCCTGAGTCAACTGTGCAAGCTGCCTCGTGTTGGTTACGAGGCAGGTGCGCCAAGCCGCTATCAAGGCTGGCTCTTCCGCTTTCAGTTTGGCCTGATCTTCAACGGCCTTAGCTGCGATGATCTTCTGCCGCCTTTCGATCCACGCCCTCTCTTCATCTGTCTCGGCGCTCATTGCCATATGAAGGACATCTTCCCGGACTACGTATTGGACTTGGTCCGGTTCGATGCCGAGGGCTGGAATGCACTTTTCTATTGCCATAGTGGAAAGGCGATCCGGTGCCAGACCGGAGACTTTTTCGGAAGGTATGTCCCCTGTGCCTACGAAACTTTCGGCGAATACCCGATGAAATTCGTCCGCTAGGCATTGGTGATGCTGCTGCTCCAGCTCATGCTCTCTGAGGATGTTCGAGGCAAGCGAGTCATAGGCCGGGGTATAGGTGGGTAAGGGTGGCGCGGTGGCGGCACAACCACCTAAAGCAACGCCCGCAATCAAGATCATCCCGCGCATACTAGACTGCCGAAGAATTTATTCTTGTTGACGCAGTCGCCGACTGAGACCTCACGGAATCGCCAAGTGTGATCTTGGATGGATCAGCATTATCCCAGTCCCACTCGGAGCGATATCGCGGTGCAAGACCGTCTACAAACCTGTTGAACTCCTTCTCAATCCAAGAGGCTACCTTTTTAGCATGGTCTCTGTTGGCCTTCTCCGTTTGATTGGTTGGGCGGCTCTTACCAAGATGAAACACTTGGGAATTAAGCTTCTCAAACGTGCCCTTAGTTTGATCCGTCTTGAGCGTAGCGAACTGGTCTATAAAGTCTTTTGCTTTGAAGTTCCGACTATCGTCAGAATTGGTTAGGAAGTCGTATAGGTTCCGCGCGTGGACGGCGAATGACTCGAAGTAGACATTCCATTCCAGAACGTGACTCCTACGTTTTGTGAGTTCCCCGAGCGTATACCTCAGCATACGAATCTCGTATGGCAGATGCTCCTTCAAATGCGCTGTCTTTTTTGCATCGCCGCTCATCGCACGTTCCGTTTCCCGCCGAGCCTCGAAATCGTCCCATTGCCGACATTGTAACCCTGTGCGATCACGCGCGGCAACAGAGTGCCGGACCCCTCTGCTTCTGACCTACACCTCCGGCCATCCGCGCTGTTGGTACGCGCCATCCCAGAACAGCCACTCGTACTGGGTGGAACGCACGAACGCGGTCAGCATGCGCGCCTGGATCGCCGCCGTGGTTCCCGCCGCGGCGCGGTCGGTGATGCCGACCACCGTGCGCACCGCCTCGCCGAAGCCTTCGTCGGCGTAGGTGTCGATCCAGGCGCGATACGGATTGCCGGCATCGGCGCGGCGGGCAATGGCGTTGCCCACATCCCAATAGATCCAGAAGCACGGCAGCAACGCCGCGACCAGCACCTCCCACGGTTCATGATACGCCGTGGCCAGCAGGAAACTCGTATAGCCAAGACAATCCGGCGACGGTTCGGCATCTGCCACCCGCGCCGCATCCACCCCGAATTGCGCCAGATATTGCTCGTGCAGCGCTTGCTCTACCGCCACCGCCTCCAACGCGCAGGAAGCGAACGCGTGCAGCACCGCACCGTCCGGCCCGCGTGCACCAGCGAGCGCCAGGATGCGCGCGTACTGCCCCAGATACAGCGCATCCTGCACGATGTAGCCACGAAACCGCTCGGTGCTCAGCGTGCCGTCGGCGAGTTCGCGGTTGAACGGCAGCGCGTGGATCGCTGCCCGCAATCGCGCGACTCGTTTCCACGCAGTATCGGAAAAACTGCTCATCGCCCGCGATCCTCCGTCCAAAGCGCATGGAAATGGTGCACCGGCCCGCGCCCGCTGCCCACTGTGAGCCGATCGCTCGCGGCCAGTGCGGCGGTGAGATAAGCCTTGGCGCGCCGCGCTGCCTCGGGCAGCTTATAACGCGGCAGCAACGCGGCGATCGCCGCCGACAGCGTGCAGCCGGTGCCGTGCGTGTTGCGCGTGGCAATGCGGCGCGCCGGCAATTCGATGACGTCGCTGCCATCGAACAACAGATCGGGACTTTCGGTACTGTCGAGTGCACCGCCCTTCAGCAGCACCGCCCGAGCGCCGAGGCGATGCAGCGCGCGCGCGGTCTGGTGCATCTCGGCGACCGTGGCCGGCACGGCCTCGCCGCACAGCACCGCCGCCTCCGGCAGATTGGGCGTGATCACCGTCGCCAGCGGCACTAGCCGCCCGCGAATGGCGGCGATCGCGTCATCTTGCAGCAGCCGGTCGCCGCTCTTCGCAACCATCACCGGGTCGAGCACCACATTGCGCGCTTGGTAGTGGCGCAGCCGATCGGCAATCGCCATGGCAACCGAAGCGTTGGCAACCATGCCGATCTTCACCGCGTCGATCCGCAAATCGTCGAACACCGCGTCGATCTGGTCGGCGACAAATTCCGGGTCCACTACCGTGAAACCGCGCACGCCCCGCGTATTCTGCGCGGTGAGCGCGGTGATCACCGAGGCGCCATAAACCCCCAGCGCCGAAAACGTCTTCAGGTCGGCCTGGATGCCGGCGCCACCGCTCGGGTCGGAGCCGGCGATCGTCAGCACATTCGGTATCACGTCAGGCATCGCAGTCTCCAGGTCTCGCCGCCACCGTCGCTTGACGCTGTCGCCACGCGCGGCGAACTTTTCCCCGCGACAACGCGCTAGCCGGGAGGCACCGCATGGGCGAGTCCCATTATTTCACCGCCAGCGACGGCATCCGCATCCACTACACCATCGACGATTTCGCGCCGCCCTGGAAGCCGCGCGACACCGTGCTGCTGCTGCACGCGGCGATGGGCAGCATGAACCGCATGTATGCCTGGGTGCCGGTGCTCTCGGCGCAGTATCGCGTGGTGCGGTGGGACATGCGCGGCCACGGCATGTCGCAAATTCCCGGCGAGGGTGGGCTGTCGATCGAAAGGCTGGTCCGCGACGTGGTGGAACTGCTGGACACGCTCTGCGTGGACCGGGCGCATCTCGCCGGGTCGTCGGCCGGCGGCATCGTCGCGCTGCAAGCGGCGATCACCGATCCGCTGCGGGTGAAGACGCTGGCCGGGTTCGCCACCATTCCGGGACTGCAATCCTCCGCCGGCCATACTGACTATACCGGCTGGGTGCGCGGGTTGACCACGGAAGGGGTGAAGCCGTTCCTGCGGCGCACCATCGCCACTCGCTTCGACCTGACCCAGGTGGAGCCTGGGTTCGTCGAATGGTTCCTCGACGATGCCGCGCGCAACGATCCGCAGTTCCTGGCGCGCTACGTCACCATGATGTCGCGGGTGGATTTCACCGACCGGCTGGGCGAGGTGCGCTGCCCGTGCCTGTTCGTGCTGCCCGGCGGCGACCCGCTGCACACCGCCGATCATTACGACGTGCTGAAGCGCGTGCCTCGGCACGAGATGCTGAGCTACGCTGGCTTGCGGCACAACATCACCGACGCCGTGCCACAGCGTTGTGCCGCGGACCTGCTGGCGTTCCTCAATCGGCAGGGCGAGGTGTAAATCCACTTTGTCGAGAGGGGCTACCCCCTGCCTGCTATGGCCCCCGTCTGGCGGACAGGCCGCGCCGGCGCTACACCTGACCCGAAGCGCTCCAGGAAACGCGACGGGACACACAACGTATGATCAACAAGATCGTCCAGGACATGGCAGACGCCATGGCGGGCATCGAGGACGGTTCCACCGTGCTGATCGGTGGATTCGGTGCGGTCGGCCAGCCCAACGCACTGATCGACGGCCTGATCCACCAGGGCGCCGCGGACCTGACGGTCGCCGCCAACAACGCCGGCGTCGGCCATATCGGCTTGGCACGCCTGATGGAACTCGGCCGCGTGCGCAAGATCATCTGTTCGTTTCCGCGCTCGTCTGACCCGGTGGTGTTCGAAACGCTCTACCGCGCCGGCAAGATCGAGCTGGAGATCGTGCCGCAGGGCACGCTGGCCGAGCGCATGCGCGCCGCCGGTGCCGGCGTGCCGGCATTCTTCACCGCCACCGGCGTCGGTACCAAGATGGCGGTCGGCAAGGAGCACCGCGAAATCGACGGACACACCTACATCCTGGAACAATCGCTGCCCGGCGACGTGGCGCTGGTGGAAGCCTGGGAGGCCGACCGATGGGGCAACCTGACGTTCCGCGAATCAGGCCGCAACTTTAACCCGGTGATCGCGATGGCGGCGAAACTCACCATCGTGCAGACCCAGCATGTGCGCGAGCTGGGCGAGATCAACCCCGACCACGTGGTCACGCCCGGCATCTTCGTGGACCGCGTACTGCACGTGCCGTACGGTGACCCGACGGGATTCTAGCGGGATTCGTGGCGCGGGCCGCACGAGGGAAAAAGCGTGCTGCGCATCGGCATCATCGGCGCGGGGATCGGTGGCCTGACCGCCGCCGTCGCGCTGCGCCAGGCCGGCTTCGCGGTGGATGTCTATGAGCAAGCGCCGGAACTGACCGATGTCGGCGGCGGCATCAATATGGGGCCGAATGCGGTGCGCGTGCTGCAGCGGTTTGGCCTCGGCCCGGCGCTCGACCGCGACGGCGTGCGGCCGCTGTTCACGCATCAGCGCCGCTGGCAGGACGGGCGCAGGCTGCAGCGGGCGGTGCTCAATCCGCTGTGCGAGCAACTCTACGGCGCGCCGCATCTGACGATCCACCGCCGCGATCTGCTGGCGGCGATCGCATCCGGATTTCCGGCAGAGCATGTTCATCTCGGCCACCGCCTTTCCGGCTTCGCGGAGCAGGGGGCTGGCGTCGAGGCCTGGTTCGACAATGGCGCGCGCTGCACGGTCGATGTGCTGGTCGGCGCCGACGGCATCCACTCGACCGTCCGCGCCCGCTTGTTCCGCGACGAGGCGCCGCTGTTCGCCGGTTGCGTCGCCTATCGCGGGTTGGTGCCGATTGAGCAAATCGCCGATCTTGGGCTGGCGGCTGGCAACCAGTCATGGCTCGGCCCGGGTGGGCATTTCGTGCATTATTTCGTGTCGCGCGGGCGGCTGCTGAATTTCGTCGGCTGGACAGAGCACGACACCTGGAACCGCGAGGACTGGACGGATCGTGCAACGATCGATCGCGCGCTGGTGGCGTTTACCGGGTGGCACGCGCAGATCGGGCGGATCATCGCGGCGGCCGAGACCTGCTTCATCTGGGCGTTGTTCGACCGCGATCCGCTGCCGCGCTGGTCGGTTGGGCGCGTGACGTTGCTGGGCGATGCGTGCCATCCGATGTATCCGTTCATGGGGCAGGGTGCGGCGCAGGCGATCGAGGATGGGGCGGCGCTGGCCGCCTGCCTTGTGGCGGGCGGCGGCGATGTTGCGGGTGCGCTGCGGCGGTATGAGCAAGTGCGGCTGCCGCGGGCGCGCAGGCTGCAGGCGATGTCGCGGGCGAACAAGACGCGGTTTCATATGCCGGATGGGCCGGAGCAATGCGCGCGGGATGCCGAGTGGGCGCGGGCGGGGGATCGGGCGCCGGACGCGTTGCGGTGGTTGTACGAGCATGATCCGGGGGCGGTGGAGGCGTCGAGGGAGTAACGGTGGCGAGCTCTGCTTCGCGCCGGCGGTGGCCGTCTGCGGGGGCTGCGGCGGACGGCCCGACTCAAATCTAAGCGGAACCTCCGTCGGTGTTCCGCTACGGTGCGAATGGGGACGAAATGTGAGGTGATGCTTCTGCTGTACATGGCGGCGCAACGAGCCGAGCGCGCCGTGACGTCCATGTCCGCCGACCGTTCGCGATTCTCGGCCCAAACAACATACGGGGGATCGTCCATGAGGTTCCATTCGATCAGGCAAGGACTTGCTTTCGTCGTTCTCCTCGCGGCGACGGCGGCAGCCGGGCACACGGCGGTGGCGGCCGGTACGATTACGATGACGGTCAGCGGCGATAATACACTGCAACACCCGCCGGGCCTGCAAACACTGCCCGACGAGCACACCACGGTGATCCCATTGCCCGATGGGGCTTACCGCGTGTTCGCCGCCAGCAACACGCTCAATTCCGGCACGGGCCGCACCGGCGCGGTCGTGCTCGGCACGACCGATCTGATGCGGTTCGAGCGGATTCCCGGGTTTGGCGATCCGGCGAATCAGGGACTGGTTCTGTCCGCGCCTTCGGCGTTCACCGACTGCACTTTCACCGGGCCATCGTTGTTTGACCAGAACTACGCCGCACCCGGCACGGTGATCCACGACCCCACGCTGTCCCGCGGCAACGTGATCATGCTGTATGAGGCTGAGCAACATTGCGATGGCAAGACGTTCAATCACAACTTCTATGCCTCGACCGGTTTCGCGCGTTCGTCGGACGAAGGGAAGACATGGCCCCCACCCGGTCCGTCATCGGCGGCGACGCGCTATCCGATTCTTCAGGTCGCAGGCCCAAAGCCTGTGACACCGGGATCGGCGAACGCAGGCGACGCGTTGCCGAGCGGATTCGTCGATGAGGTGCCGCAAGCCTGCCGGGAGGGGAAACCTTGCCGGCCGGCGTATTTTCTTTACGTGACCTATACGAACACCGGCAATCCCGCCGCGAGCCCGCCACTGAAGCCTGACGGCTACTTGCGGGTCGCCCGCGCCCAGTTGGGACAGCCCGATCCGATCGCCTTCACAAAGTGGCTCAACAACGGTTGGGCTGGTCAGGGTCTGGGCGGCGCCGACAGCCCCGTCACGAGTTCGAAAGGCTGCGGCACCGCGGCGGCACAGCTCATGGCGCAGATTTCCTATAACGACGACTTGCAACTGTATCTGCTGACCTTCGTCTGCGTGAATGTGAGCAACGGAGTGACCACACAGGGTGGGTGGTATTTCGCGACCGCCACGAGCCTTGAGCAAATGAACTGGACGGCGCCGCAACCGATCGCGAACAGCCAGTTCGCCGTGCCGGCGGGTGCCTGCACCCACGGCGCCAGCTTCGACGGATGGTATCCGTCATTCATGTCACCGGGCCACAAGGAGGGCCACACCGGCCTGACCGGAACCGTTTTATTTCTTAGCGGCTGCGATGGGTCGCTCCAGAACCGGCAGTTCCGGTCGCGAACGTTCACCATCTCGACCGGACCGTAACGCGGGGTTGCCGCGCTGGACAGGCCGCAAACGATCAAGCTGCCGGCGACCGGGGGCCGTGATGATGTCCATCTGCGGGCCACGCGGCCCCCCCCGGCGGTTGGCCGCGCGGACGAACCACGCTAAACCAGCCTCGGAACGCCCAAGACACCCACGCGCGGGGGAGAGAAACACCCATGCCCGATACCGCACTCGCCGACATCAAGCCGCTGAGCCGCACCCAGATGGCCGCCCGCGTGGCGCGCGACATCCCGGAAGGCTGGTACGTCAATCTCGGCATCGGCATTCCCACCGCGGTGGCCGACCACGTGCCGCTGGATCGCGAGGTGATCTTCCATTCCGAGAACGGCGTGCTCGGCATGGGACCGGCGCCGCCGAAGGACTTGATCGATCCCTGGCTGATCAATGCCGGCAAGCAATACGTGACGCTGCGCGCCGGCGGCAGCTTCTGCCATCACGCCGACAGCTTCGCGATGATTCGCGGCGGCCATCTGGACCTTTGCGTGCTCGGCGCGTTCCAGGTGGCGGACAACGGCGACATCGCCAACTGGGCCACGAGCGAGAACGACACCGCGCCGGCGGTGGGCGGAGCGATGGACCTCGCCGCCGGTGCCAGGCGGCTGTGGGTGATGATGGAGCACACCACCAAGGACGGCACCCCCAAGCTGGTCCAGCACTGCTCCTATCCGCTGACCGCGGTGGGCGCCGTGAAGCGGGTCTATACCAACCTCGCGGTGATCGACATCACCGACCGTGGCTTCGTCGTGCTCGACTTGGCGCCGGGCATTTCGTTCGACGCGTTGCAGGCGCGCACAGAAGCGCCATTGCACCGCGCTGATACGTGAATGGAAGGACACCGGCACCATGATGGACCCGCTCGAACATCTGCAGATGCTGAAGGACAGCGCGGCGGGCATCGCGCCGCGCAAGGGCGACCTCAAGCGCATCCGCGCGCTGCGCTTTACCGAGCCCGGCTTCGATCGCGACACCTGGCGGAAGATGTGCGAGATGGGGTGGCTCGGGCTGCGTGTGTCGGAAGACGCCGGCGGTTCCGGCCTCGGCGTGCGGGAATTATGCGGCCTTGCCGAGGAACTCGGTGCCGGCCTGGTGCCGGAGCCGTTGATCCCGGCGGCGATGGCGGCGGTGCTGCTGCCGGCGGAGCATCTGCCCGAACTGTTGTCGGGCGACCGCATCGTGCTGCCGGCGTGGCAGGAGCAACCGAACAGCCTGGCGCTGACCGGCACGACGGTGCTGCGCGACGGCAAGCTAAGCGGGCGCAAGCTGTTCGTTCCCATGGCGGCCGGCGCGGATGCGTTCCTGGTCACCGTGCCGGACGGGCTGGCGCTGGTGGAGCGCGACGCACCGGGCGTGCATCTGGAAATCCACAAGACGCAGGACGGCGGCAATTTCGGCACGCTGATTTTCGATAACGCACCGGCAGAGCCAATCGAAGGCGACGCCACCGAGGCGCTAGAGCAAACCGTCATGGCCAGCGCGGCCTATCTGCTCGGGCTGATGGATCGCGCGTTCGCCATCACGCTCGACTACATGAAGACGCGCGAGCAATTCGGGCACAAGATCGGCAGCTTCCAGGCGCTGCAACATCGTGCCGCCGACATGCAGGTTCAGTTGGCGCTGACGCGCGCAGTGGTCAAGAGCGCGGCCGTGGTGATGGACCGCGAACGGACCCAGGCGGAACGGCAGGCCGCGGTGTCGCGCGCCAAGATCCGCGCCTCCGATGCGGCGATGCTGGTGACGCGCGACTGCATCCAGTTGCACGGCGGTATCGGCTACACCGACGCCTACGATATTGGCTTGTTCCTGCGCAAGGCGATGGTGCTGGCACCGCTATACGGTTCGCAGTCGGCACATCGCGCGCGCTTCCGCCGGGTTGCACCGGAAACCGTGGAGGAGTGACCGCGATCGTCCTGCGCATCGAACACCTCCGCGAGGCGCCCGCCGAGACTATTTCGGCAACAAGATGACATCGGCTTCGGCGGTGGCGCTGACCGGAATGTCCATGGCCACGGCATTCGGTGGTGCCGATGCCGCCATGGCGGCGATTGCCCCGACGAAGCGTGGTGTCGGCACCGGTGCCGCGCCATCGAGCTGCACCGCCTTGAACGAGTCGAAACGCAAATCGAGCAGCCCGGCGGCCTCCTGTGCCTTGCTGCGCAACGCGGCGAGGGCTTTGCGCGTTGCCTCGTCGTGTGCCTTGCGCTCGGCTTCGCGCGACAGGCGCCAGCCCAGTTCTCCGATTGCCAATCCGTTATGTTGCAGGACGCCGACCAGCGTCAGCAAGGCGACGCCATCGTGGCTTGTCAGTTCGAGCGACTGGCTCGCCTGCCATCGCTCTCTGCTATCCTGCGGCGTGGGACCGACATGCCAGACGCTGTAGGCGCCGGTGCTGGTCGTGGCGCCGCCGACTTTGTGCGCTTGCGCCAAGGCATCGGCCATCGCCGCGTTGACGCGTTGCTGCGCGTCGGCGGGGCTCGCGCTACTGGCTTCGGCGCGTAGTGAGGCCACGAGTTCGTCGGGTGCGACGGTAACCGTTTCGGTATCCGCAAGGTGCAGCAGCGTCTCTGCGCTTGCCGGCGACACCCGGAGCAGGGACGCCCAGAACAGACCGGCAGCGATTGCGGTGTGGCGGAGCATCGGCGACTCCCGTCTGTCTTGCGGCCGGCACCCTGCCGTTCTCGGCAATGCCGGGCAAGCACTATTGCGCTCCGCCTCCACGGGTTGACGCGGCACGCTCCTGCCCTACGTTGTTGCGTCCTCGTGCCGGATTAGTCCTCCGGCTGCAACCGGAGGATTGTGTTCCGCCGTGCCCTTGTGGATCCCCGTCACGTTCGCGGCGGCGCTGTTCCAGTGCTGGCGCACCGCTTTGCAGCAGAAGCTGCGCCACCTGCTGTCGGTCAACGGCGCGGGTTTCGTGCGTTTCCTGTATGGTGCGCCGACCGCACTGGTGCTGCTGCTCGTTGCGTTGGGCATCACAGGACTGCCCCTCCCGGTTCCGAACTGGCGGTTCCTGGCGGCGTGCATCGCCGGCGGGCTGGCGCAAATCCTCGCCACCAATCTGCTGATCATGGCGTTCGGTTTCCGCAACTTCGCGGTCGGCACGGCGTATTCGAAGACCGACGTGGTGCAGAGTGCCGTCATTGCGCTGATCGTGCTGCACGAGGTGCTGCGTCCGCTGGCCTGGGCCGGCATCGCGCTGGGCCTGAGCGGCGTGATGACGCTGTCGCTGGCCGGGCGGGGCCTGCGCCCGCGCGAATTGCTCCGGGCCACCGTGCAGCCGGCGGCGCTATGCGGGCTGGGGGCGGGATTCCTGTTCGCGCTGACCACGGTGTTCATCAAGCTCGCCAACCAGGCATTGAGCGGGCCCAGCCTGGTGTTGCGCGCGTTGCTCGTGCTGGTGGTGACCAATACGTTGCAGACGGTGATGCAAGGCGGCTGGTTGGCCTGGCGAGAGCCGCAGGAGCTGCGCAAGGCGTTCACCACGTGGCGCAGCTCCGCATGGGCCGGCACGCTGTCAGCCGCCGGCTCGGCCTGCTGGTTCACCGCGTTCGCCATGGCCGACGTGGCGTTGGTGCGCTCGGTCGGTCAGGTGGAGATCGTGTTCACCCTGTTGTTCAGCCGGTTCTATCTGAAGGAGACGTTGCGGCGTGACGATGTGGCCGGACTGGTGCTGGTGGTTGGCGGTGTGTTGCTCATCGTGAGTGGTTCGTGACCGCCGGCGGCGGCCATGCTGATGTGTGGCGTGCCCGCACGCCACACGGCGAATTCCGCGCGCACGCGATCCAACCGCGCATACTGGGCGTGACCGCCGCCATCCTCGATGGCACGGAGCGCGTTATACGTTTCCGCGATCCAGGCGGAGCGCGGCGGCCGGCCGACCGCGACCTTGCCTTGCGCGGCGTGGTGGTGACGCATGTGGGGACGCACAAATTCGCCGATCGCTGCCGCGGCAGACTCGAGGGGGAGCCGCCAGGCAATGTCGGCCTCGGCGGTAATGCGGCCCACGCAGCCGCGCCAGTCCTGCAACAGGCGGTCGTAGGACAACACGGCTCGCGGTCGGCCTCGCGTCAGGCGCTCGGCTTCCAGTGTGTAGTGCAGCCATAGCGGTGCGGCGATTTCCATCGGCATGCCGTCGCGGCGGCGCAACGAGGATGTGACCTCGGCCGGATGCCGTAGCGCCAGCACCGGCGCGACGGTCACGCTCATGGCGGCGAACGTAGGCAGCCAGAGATCGAGCACGAGGGAGAACCTCGGGTCCTTCATCACGAACAACGGTGCGTTGCCGAATTCCTGTGTCAGCATGGATATGCAAAGGGCTGCCAGCTCACTCCGCGCCGCCGCACCGAGGTTCGCTGAATCGAAGATCAGTGAATCGTACCAGGCACAGCCAAGGGAGCTGAAAATCGCCTCGTTGAGTGCCGTGATGGGGAAGGATTCCCAGAACCCCATAGGGTTGTCGGCGTCCGGCTCCATCATGCCGGCGGGCGCGGCGGCGCCGAGCAGATGACTGATGCCCGCCAGGGCCGACGTGCCACAGCGATGCATGCCGAGAATGATGATCGCCTGTCGCGCTGTGCCGGTCACATCTGGCCTGTTCAGTTCCATGCGCGCGGTTTCTTGCGGTTCATACCGCAACCTTGGCGTGCAAAGTGCCAGCGGCTTTGTTCTCGATCAACCGGATTCTCGGCCGACCGTCTTCTTGCGGTTTGCCAAAATTATGACTCCACCGGAGATCTGGTCACGGCGTCGATGTAGCGCCGCACCGAATACGCCATCGCCTGTTTGCCGCCGGTGGTGATGACCCTCTCCCACCACGCGCCGTAGATCGGGTCGAACGGCCAGGGCTCCAGCACGTCGGCGATGTGTTGCACGGAGCTGGCGTCGAGCGGGATCAGGTCCGGATAGCTGCGCATGAAGCTGACCTTCTTGTCGGGACCCACCTGCACGATGTCGCCCGACAGCAGCGCGCCTTTTCCGCCCGCGCCTTGCGCCCAATGCAACACCGTACCGCCGGCGAAGTGGCCGCCGCAGCGGATCAACGTGACGCCGGGGGCGAGCTCCCTTACTTCGCCTTCCCAGAACGCCACCGCCGGATCGGGGTGCATCACCCATCGCCGGTCGGCGGCGTGCAGATAGATCGGCGCGCGCCCGAAGGCGTGGCTCCATTCGATCATCGACGAATAATAGTGCGGATGCGAAATCGCGATCGCGGCGATGCCGCCCAGGGCGCGCACGATCTCCACTGTCGCGTCGTCGATGAAGCTGATGCAGTCCCACAGGATGTTGCCGGTTTCGGTGCACAGCAGCAGGGCGCGCTGAGCAATCGCGAAGGGGGGCGTCGTGCCGATGCCGATCAGGCGGGGCTCATGCTGGCGGAACGCATTGAAATGCGTGCGCCGCATTGCCGCCAGCGTGGTCCAGCTCTGGCCGAGCGGATTCACGTATTGCCGCTCTTCCTGGCAGATCGTGCAGCCCGCGGGTGGCTGGTCACTCTCGGGATATTGCGTGCCGCAGGTGGTGCAGATGAAAGCGGGCATGCGTCGTTGTCCTTCGTGTCGGCGTCATCCGTGCGCGTTCAGGATGGGCTGCAGGCGCAGGCTGCGCCCGCGCAGCACCAGTGTGAAGATGACCGCCAGGTTGACCAGGTTGAACAACACGCCGGTGGCGAAAGCGGGGGCATAGAAGGCGAAGCGGTCGTAGATCACGCCGGCGATCCAGCCACCAAACGCCATGCCGAGCGAGCCCGGGAACAGCACGACGGGAACGCGCCAGCTTGCTTCAGCGGCGGGGAACAACTCGCGCACTGCAAGCACATAGCCGGGGATCAGGCCGCCGAAACCAAGGCCGAAAGCGGCTGAGACCGAGTAGAGGCCGATCTCGTTCTGTGTCAGCAGGAAGCCGCTCATGGCCACGGTCTGGCCGAGCGAGGCCCACAGGATCGTCTGCAGTCCGCCGATGCGGTCGGCGAGCCAGCCCCAGAATTGGCGTGAGAAGAAGGCACTGCCGAGCAATACCGACAGCATCGCCGCGCCTTGCGTGGGGCCGATGCCGATATCGCTGCAGAAGGCGACCATGTGCGCCATCGGCATCGACATCGTTACGCAGCAGCAGAAGGTGGCGAAGGCGAGCAGGGCGCAGACGAGGTTCGGCGGCAGGCCGAGCGTGGCGATCCCGGAGCGCGGTCCGGCATGTGCGGTGCCAAACGGCAAGGGATCGGGTGCGCGACGCAGGAACACTGCCGCCAGCGGCACAATCGTGCAGACCACCAGGACGCCGAACCACAGCATGGTACGGCGCCAGCCGTAATGGCCGATGCCGAGCGCGAACAGCGAGGGCCACAGCGCGCCGGCGATGTACTGGCCGGAAGAGATCAGCGCCACCGCTGAGCCACGGCGACGGTCGAACCAGCGGCTGACATAGGTCATCAACGGCGCAAACATACTGGAGGCGCCGAGCAATCCGACCAGCAGCAGATTGCCAAGATAAAGCTGCCAGAGCCCGCCCGACGCGGCGAATGCCAGGCCGAGACCGATCATCGTGCCGCCGCTGATCACCACGGCGCGGATGCCGATATGCTCCGCCAGCCAGCCCATGAAGATGCCGCCGGCGCCGGCGCCGATAAAGGTCAAGGCGACCGCGAGCGCGGGACCCGAGCGGGGCACGCCCAACTCTGCGGCGATCGGTTTCAGCGCGACGACGGTGGTTAGTGGCGCGCCGTACGACATGCCGAGGATCAGCAGCGCAGCGACGGCGACGGTCCAGGACTCGCGCGTTTCCACGCTGCGGACGGGCGCGGTGTGGGTGGTCATGCAGAGTGTTCCTTGGCCGTTTCCCCCCGCGGCGAGCTTAGGGCAGATCGGGGTCGCGACAAGGGCATGCGGCGTGCAGGCTGTCGTGATGAGAGGCGCCGACCAACCGTGCCATGGACGGAGATCATGAACACCGGCCCAGCCGGCCGCCGTCGTTCGCCGCGTTCGCAACCATGCCTGGACGTGTGACAGACCGGTTGCCGGCGGAGGCCTCGGCTGATGGTGGCGGGCTCTGCCGGGCGGAGGACCGGCGCAGGTCCGCGGCCCGCCGCGGGAGGCACCGGGAACCAGCTTCACCTGATTGCCATCACCCGGTAGGCTTCATTAAGGTGTCCCAGAAACCGTCGGCGGTAGACCTGGGCGATTCCAGGAGCCCGCGTCATCTCCGTAACAAAACCCCCGCCAAGGGACGCATGCGAAGCGGCAATGGCAGAAGCTGGTTGTGGGGGCAAAGCGTGACACGGACGATTCCGCTGAGGCTCTCAAAAGTGGGACACTTCACCATCCTCGGGGTGCTGCTTGCCGCAAGCAACTCCTTCGGAGCGATCATGGCGGCATCGCTCTTCCTTTCCAACGCGGGACCCCGTGCACTCTCGGTCTATTATTTCGTATTCGCTATCGTGTTCATTCCTTGCTCGGTGGCTTTTTCCGGGATCATCGACCGATGGCCGCGGCGAATTACCATGCTTTGGCTGCTGGTCTTTTATATGGCCGGCATGTTGATCCTGCCGGCGCTCCTGAGACTTGGTATTGCCTGGTACTATGCAATGCATATTTTCGCGAGTATCCTGGTGTCCATGAACCATAGCACCTACTTTATTTTGTTATCTGACTATTTCCCGGTGACTGAGGCCAAGCGGATAAGCGGAAAAATTACGATCGCTCTGGGGGTCGGAACCGTATGCGGAGCGTCGCTGATCTACGTGCTGACCGGGTTCACGGAAGTCCGGTTCGTTTTCCTGCTCCTGCCATTGTTGATCGGGGCCACCATGGTCCATCTTATATGGTTGACGAAGCGTGAACAGCCGCTCGACGAAGAACAGGCCTTCGAAGAAAGCATTATCGACGGCCTGAAGGTGATTCCTGGCCTGGTGCGGCGATATCCGATCGTCCCGCTCATGAGCGGTGTGCTGTTTGTCACGGTCGTCATAAGTTGTCTTATGGAGTTTCAGACCTATTCCATTTATTCCGTCGCTTATCAGAATGAACAGCGGTTGATGGCGTTTTACGGGCAGATAACGGCGGTCATTGACATCTTCGGCATATTTATCGCTCTTTCGGTGACCGGGCCACTCATCCATCGGCTGGGCGTGCCGAAAACGGGCCTGGTTACTCCGGCCGCGAATTTCCTGACGTGTCTGGTTCTCTCCCTGTCATCAAGTCTGCCTGCTGGAATTCTGGCCCATTTCAACTACCATGTCCTGGAAAACAACCTCAATGCTCCGGCCTTTTCCCTGATGTATCACGCGGTGCCTCGACGTTTCGTGGGGCGCGTTCGGGTGATCAACGAGGGCGTGATCTATACCCTGGCTCTGGCTTCCGGGGGCATATTGCTGCTGGCTGTCCAGCATGTCTTGCCGCTTTCTGAAATCGCGATGCTGTGTGTGCCAATCACCTTGATCTGTGGTCTGGGACAATTGGCTGCCGGGCGACAGTATGTTCGCGCCCTGGTGGATATGCTGCGAAGCGGCGGAGTCGACCTGGATGAGGTGAATGAACGGTTCAGGCTGCCCGATGATTATCGTCAGGATATTTTCACGATGCTGAGAAGCCACGATGTCGGGTCCGTGACACTCGGACTGGAACTGGCCCTGAGGAGCGATATCAATATCCCGGTTGCGGATTTCGAACGCGCTCTCTCGTTGGTTCCCCGGGCGGTTGCCCGCTCCGGCTGCGCGACCTTCGCCAGGGCCAATCCGAAGATAGCTGCACAGCAATTCCGCGATTTAACCGGGTCTTCCCTGCCCTTGATACGGACGCTGGCCCTGCAGG
>Ga0209415_10003516_pt1 | contig 29123 bp, 26 predicted proteins | sample PeaSoiSIISIP2007_FD_187696 | JGI IMG/M metagenome (GOLD analysis project Ga0209415, IMG submission 187696) | Peat soil microbial communities from Weissenstadt, Germany - SII-SIP-2007 (SPAdes) (version 2) | ecosystem: Environmental > Terrestrial > Soil > Wetlands > Peat | place: Germany...
CGCATGGAGGCGGCGGGCGCGGTGGTGCTGGGCAAGATGAATTGCGACGAGTTTGCCATGGGCTCGTCGAATGAAAACTCCGCGTATCATCCGGTGCGCAATCCGCGCGACTTGAATCGAGTTCCGGGAGGTTCTTCGGGCGGATCGGCAGCCGCGGTCGCAGCTGATATGGCGGTGGTGACGCTGGGGTCGGATACGGGCGGCTCGATCCGGCAGCCGGCGTCGTTCTGCGGCGTGGTGGGATTGATGCCGACCTACGGGCGCGTATCGCGCTACGGGCTGATCGCGTTCGCGTCGTCGCTCGATCACATTGGGCCGCTGGCAAAAACGGTGAAGGACGCGGCCATTGTGCTGCGCACGATTGCCGGCCGCGATCCCATGGATTCGACATCCGCCGAGGTTCCGGTGCCCGACTATGTTGCCGAACTCGACAGGCCGGTTCGCGGAATGAAGCTCGGCGTGGCCAAAGAATATTTCGGCGACGGACTGGACGACGAAGTGCGGCAGGCCGTCGAGATGGCGATCGACAAGCTCAAGGGATTGGGCTGCGAGATTGTCCCGGTGTCTCTGCCGCACACTCCCTATGCGATTCCGACGTATTACTTGATTGCGACGGCGGAGGCTTCGGCGAATCTGGCGCGCTTTGACGGCGTGCGCTACAGCCACAGGGCACAAGGAGTGAAGACGTTGTCGGAGATGTACCGGCGCAGCCGCGACGAAGGGTTCGGAGCGGAAGTGAAACGACGCATCATGCTGGGCACGTACGCTCTGAGCGCGGGTTATTACGATGCGTATTACTTGAAGGCGCAGAAGGTGCGGACGCTGCTCACGCGCGATTTCGACGAAGCCTTCCGCAAGGTGGATGCGATTGTGACGCCGACCAGTCCGACGGCGGCGTTTCGACTGGGAGAGAAGTCGAATGACCCGCTAGCCATGTACCTGGCCGATATTTATACCGTGACCGCGGATCTGGCGGGGATTCCGGGGATTTCGGTGCCGTGCGGAGAGACGAAAGAGAAGCTGCCGATCGGGCTGCAGATTCTCGGGAAACATTTTGACGAGAGCACGATTTTGCGCGTGGCGCATGCGTATGAGCAGGCGTGAAGTTGTTTGTGCCTCATTCCATTGCTGGTTGGTAGTAGCATTCCCCGGCGCACGAGCGGCACAGAATTTTTCCGTCGCGGCGAACTTCCCGGCGGAAGTTGATGCCTTCGCCGCAGGCTTCGCAGACCACGCGCTCACCTTTGTATCCGGGAAATTCCTCAGGCGGTAATTCGACTTTCACCCACTGGGTGGTGAACAGGTCGTCGTCGGAAATTTCGCGATAGGCGAGCATCTGCTGCTGGTTCTTGTCGGCGATCTCGGGATGCATTTGGCGAGCCAGGGCCTTCGATGATTCTTTCGCGGCGATGCGGATTGCTTTGCCGGTGTTCACGTCAACGAACGTGGCCGCAACTTTGCCCCAGTCGCGGAACTTTAGGGCGCGCTTGCCGAGCCGGCATCCCGTGACCACGGCGACGGCGTCGGTGGCGCAGCGGTCGATTTCGACGAAGGTGACGAGTCGCTTTCTATCTTTTCCATGGGGATCGTCGATGCTGAGCTTCTGCAAGCCGAGCATGGCAAGGCGGACGCCGAGGACTTGGCCGGCACAGAGATGTCCGTGGGCTTGTTCAGCGTCGCGGATATATTCGTCGAGAGATTTCACGGGAAAAGCTGTCAGCTGTCAGCCGTCAGCTTAACATCCCACGCCTAAGAGTTGACTGCGGGTGGGCACAAAGCTACTTTCTTCGCCAGCGGATGCCGTCTTTTGTGATTTCTACCAGGATGCCGTGCTCGGCGAGTTCGGCGCGGAGCGCGTCTGAGGTTTTGAAGTCGCGGGCTGCGCGGGCAGCCTTCATCGTGGCAATCTTCACTTCAATATCTACATCCGAAAGCTGTCCCGCCTGAATTGCGGCGCGCAACTCGTCGCTGATGGCCGTTTCGCTGCCTTCCGTAACGGCCCAATCGAAAACGCGCTTCATCTTTGGGCCATCGTCGTCGTCGAGCACGGCGAAGATTTCGTCGAACTTCGCCATCGCAGTGAGCAAGGGCGGAACGTCATCTTTCCTGATTCCGCCGGTGTCGAATGCGGCATTGGCCTGGCGCACCATCTCAAAGATCGCGGCTTGCGCCTGTGCGGTGTTGAGGTCATCGTCAAGGGCGGACTTCATGCGCTCGACGGTCTGCGCCGCAAGAGACTGCATTTCAGGGCTGGAACCCGGCGAAAAACTGCCAGCGCTCAAACGCAGCCGGAAATTCCGCAAGCGCTCCACGGAAACCGCGGCCTGCTTCAGCCCGTCGAAAGTGAAGTTCAGCTGATTGCGGTAGGGAACTGACGCGAGCAGGTATCGGATCGAGGATGGCTTGTGGCCTTTCAGAACCAGGTCGCGGAGGGTGAAGAAATTTCCCAGGCTTTTCGACATCTTCTCGCCTTCGACCAGCAGGAAACGCGCATGAAACCAGAAATGCGAAAAGGGCTTACCGGTAAGGGATTCCGATTGTGCGATTTCGTTCTCGTGATGCGGGAAAATGAGATCTTCTCCGCCGGCGTGCAGGTCGAAACTTTCTCCGAGTTCCTGCATGGACATGACGGAGCACTCCAGGTGCCAGCCTGGGCGGCCGGGGCCGATCGCCGTGTCCCACGAGGCTTCGCCGGGCTTGGGCGCCTTCCAGAGAGCGAAATCGCGGGCGCTGTCTTTGTCGTACTCGTCGACGTCGACGCGGGCGCCGTCGAGCATGCCACTGAAATCTTTTTTCGAGAGCTTGCCGTACTGCGGGAATTTGGCGATGCGGAAGTAGTACGAGCCGTCGTCGGTGCGGTAGGCGATGCCTTTTTCCGCCAGCTTGGCGACGAAGGCCGCCATTTCCGGAATGTGTTCAGTGGCGCGGACCAGCGTCGGTTCTTCGATGCCGATCATGGCGGCGTCTTCGAGGAATGCCTTCTCATACTTCGAGGTGTATTGCTGCACGCTGAGGCCGTCGCGGGCGGCGTTGCGGATGATTTTGTCGTCCACGTCGGTGATGTTCATGACGTGGCGGACCGTGTATCCGCTCTGGTGAAAGAAGCGGCGCAGAAGGTCGACGGCGACGAAGGTGCGGAAGTTGCCAATGTGGCCGTAGTCGTAGACGGTGGGGCCGCAGGCGTACATGCGGACTTCGCGGTCGCGAAGGGGATGGAACTCCTCGATCCGCGACGACATGGTATTAAAAAGACGAAGAGCCATGATGAGTTCGAGTCGTACTCAAGCGAACTAAGCTTGAAAGGCTAAGCGTGGCGAACTAAAGATTCTAGGGTCGGCGCGAGAGTGGGTCAAATCGCGGTCAGGTAGCCGGGTTTCGGGCGGGCGGCAGGGCATGGGTATGATCGCGCAAACGCTGCTGCACCAGAATGACGTAATGCAGCGCGGAGACGATGGTGAAGATAAAAGTGGCGCGAAGGAAGACCGTGCGCGCGATCCAGACCCAAAGCAGTGGGCGAACCTCGAAGAGAAGGACGAAAAACACGGCGCTGATCTGCGAGAACGTGTTGGCCTTGCCGAAAATGCTGGGGCGGAAATCGCGTAGTCCGGCAATGGCGAACAGCACGGCGCTGGCGGCAAGAATCGAAATGTCACGGCTGAAGACCAGCACCGTGTACTTCCACGGAATCTTGTGCAGGATGGAGAGCACGAGGAACATGGTGCTCAACAGAAGCTTGTCGGCAATGGGATCAAGATACTGCCCGAGCAGCGTCTGCTGATGAAGTTTGCGGGCCAGCAGGCCATCAAGGCCATCGCTGAATCCAGCGATCACAAAAACGACGAGCGCCCAAAGATAGCGGCCCTCCACCAGATGAATCACGATGAAGGGAACAAAGACCATCCGCAGCAGAGTGAGCTGGTTGGGAGCGGTAAAAATTTGCGAGAGCTTCACGCACGCTCCTTGGGAGCATGCGAGGCGGAGTTGTGCCCGTTGGCGGCGTGGTCGTGATCGACCTGAGGCGCGAGAGCGGCGGACGGTTCCAGTCCGGTCTTGGCGAAGAAGCGCTGCGAAAGCGAAGGCAGACTGCCGTCGGGCAAGTCGAGTTCAACGCGCTCGATGCGGTGCATGGGAAAGAAAACGACGGCTGGAGTGAAGGGCTCGCCGTCGCGGACCATCACCGTGAGATCTTCGAAGGAGGCGAGTTCGGCGCCGCTCAGACTGAGGCCCTCGGGGGCGAGCGCTAGAATCATCCCCCAAAACTTTTCGCGCGGATTGCACAGGGTCACAATCACGAGTGCGCCGGGCTGAAAGGGTTTACTCGTCGTGAGCGGGGCGGACCGAGCGCTGTTGGATAAGTCGTTTTCCACACTAAGATTGTCACCCGGAGAGGGACGCATTGCAAATCCCGGCGCGAGAGTTTGTTCAGGCCGCCGGGTTGTCATCTCCAGCAATTCAAGCATCGACCGGGATGTGATATTGTGCGGCATCGGGGCGGTGTGGACGCAGGTTGCCCTATGGACGCCAAATCTGCCAGATGTGAACGTGCCGCTTGCATCCACGATGCGCGGCTCGAGGTGCGGCGATAATGGCACCGATTCTGCTGTGGCTCATCCTTGTTCTGTGCCTTCTGATCTCCGTGGTGAAGTATTTGATGGGGATCATCATGCGGTTCTCGTTTCCCGGCACCAAGGCGAAGAAGGACTACAGTTACGAGCCGACGGTAAGCGTATTGATGCCCTGCTACAACGAGGGGAAAACGGTCTACGAGACGATCGAGAGCATCAGCAAGAGCAATTATCCGAACGAGAAGTTTGAAGTGATCGCGCAGGATGATTGTTCGGGCGACGACAGCTACGAGTGGATGCTCAAGGCGCAGCGCGATTTTACGAATATTCGAATCAGGACGGGGCGGAACGAAGTCAACAGCGGGAAGGCGCGGTCCGTATGCAATGCGCTGCAGCACTCCACGGCGGAAGTCATCATTTCGATTGATTCGGATTGCATCTTCCATCCGGACGCGATTCGGGAGCTGACGGCGTGCTTCGCGGAGCCGCGCATGGGATCGGTGGGCGGCCGCGTTGGAGTGAGGAACCCGAACGAGAGTGTGATCACCGCTATTCAGACGATCATTTACTACTCGGCATTCCAGCTTTATAAGATTCCGGAAAATTGGACGCGCAGCGTGTGCTGCATCAGCGGGTGCCTGTTCGCGATCCGGCGCACGTTGCTGCTCGAGATCGAGCCGGCGATCCGGGCTCGCCACTGGTTTGGGATTTCGGTGAATCAGGGGGAAGACCGGTTCCTGACGCATCAAACGCTGCTGCGGGGGTACGGTACCTACATCAATAATGACGCGCTGTGCTGGACCACCGTGCCGAACACGCTGCCGGTGCTTTTCAAGCAGCAACTGCGCTGGCGGCGGAGCATTGTCCGCGACTTCTTCTTTACGTTGAGAACGCTCCCGCAACACGTTTGGAAGTTGCATCCTAATACGGTGTTGACGTTGGTGCTGACGCCGCTGGGAGCGGTGATCGGATTTTTGGTCGTGGTCACGGCGCTTAGTTCGGATCCTTTGGCATGGGCCGGACCTTTGCCGCTGGTTGCCGCGCTCGGAATCGGAGCTGTGCTGACCTGGGTCATCAAGAAATATAGTGCGAAGGAAGCGGTTACCCATCCTTTGGCTTTTGCGGCCTATGTGAGCTGGTCAATGGTTAGCAGTTTGTTCCTTACGCCCCTGGCTCTGTGCACCATGGATTCCGCAGACTGGGGAACTCGAACGATCGAACAAATAAAACAACAAGAGGTGCCTGTTGGGAACGCCAACCGTTAATACGCCACCTTCCGAGGCTAAAGCGCCTGCGCCTCCGGCTGAAACGAAACGATCGCCAGCCGGACAATCGTTGCATTACAAGCTGGTGATCACGCTGTACCGCGTCTTCGCCATCACAGTGTTGTATCTGGTGCTGGCCGGCGTTCTGGCCTATGCCTGGGTGATGGGCTTTTATGCGGTGAACCGTTCGTGGGCCGCGCCGGTGATTCTGTCGGCCGCGGATGAGAAGAGCCTCGACTTTCGAGACAAGCTGGTGATCAGCCAGCAGACCATCGAAGATCTGAAAGTGGACTCGAAGAAACTCGACAGTGGGCTGGCGGAGATGAAGAGGCATCGACAAGCGCTGCTAGAACTGGAGCCGGAACTGAAGGCCGCCATCACGCGAGAGCAGAGCCACAATCGCGCGACCGGTCCGGAACTGGCGACGCTCGATCAGCAAAAACTGGCCGACAACGCGAAAACGCAGAAAGTGCTGGGGCAACTCAAGGAAGTGGAAGCCAACATTAACAAAGACCTGGCAGCGGGGTTGATCACGCAGGGCGACGCGGCGACTCAGATTGCCGCGCTCAACCAGGCGCAGGGAGCGTATACCGACAACAAAATCGCTGAGGTGCTGCTAACCGACAGCGTTCTCGATAAGACCACGACCGGCACCGCATCGCTGGATGTGCTGGTCAAGCAGGCTGAGCTGAGGTCGGAGGTTGCGCAGCTCGACGTTGCCATCAACGTGGCGGAAAAGCAGCTTCAGGAAGAAACCCGGCAGATCGACCGCTTGCACCAGGCGATTGTTACGGCCAAGCAGAGCCCGTATTATCTGAATGCGTCCGGACAGCAGAGGTTGAATTTCGCTTTTGTTCCGTATGACAACCAGGCGAATGCGGCGGTTGGCGCAGCGGTCTACGACTGCTACCTGAATATGATTCTCTGCCGCAGAGTCGGCGCGGTGAAGCAGATATTTTCGGGGGAAGAGCAGGCCATCCATCCCATTTTCAAGACTCAGATTCGCGGCTTCCTGATCCAGATGAATCTGGATAACGCCGAGTCCGCGAAATCGAAGACCGTGTTCCTGGGCGGCAAGCCCGTGCTGTTCTAGCCCGCTTACGATGTTTCCCTTCTGAGGAGAATGAAAATGCTTCTGAATAGCTGGAAGTTTATGCTGGCATCGGCCTTGTGGATGGCAGTTCCGGCATTGGCGGCGGACCATACGGATCAGATGGCCTACTGCTCTTATGTGATGGAGCAGGCACAGGCGCAGCGGGATCTGCTGCGCACCCCCGTTGCCTCGGCAGGTTTCACGCAGCCCGAGGAGGGCTTGCCGATGCAACTGGTAGCGGGCGCTTCGGTTGGCCTGTCCAGCATTCGAAAAGCCAGCCTGACCATGGACGCGGCCCGCAAGAACTGTGAGCTATACAAAGCCACGACGGGAGCGCAGCAGGACGTGCAATATGCTGTTGCCAAGCTGGAGAAAGAAGCTTTAGACAACCGGCTCGCCCTGATCGATCAGGCATCGAAGTCGCTGGATGCGATGATGGAAAAGACCGCAAAGATGGTGGAGGCGCAGAATGCGACTCGCCTGATGCTGTTCACGCTGCAAACCACGAAGATTCGACTCGACGCCGACCGGGCCGATACGGCGTCGAAGATCAGCGCGCTTTATGTGCCTCCCCTGAGCGATAGGCCGCTGAAAGAATTGGTTACGGAAAAGCTGAGCGGTGAAGCAAACGAGCAGAAAGCGCTGGACAAGTTGAGCCGGCAGAATAATTGGGATGTGGCACTCTCGGTCGGCGTGCATCAGCAGGTCAATCCGGTTGCGGGGAACACACAAGCGTATGGCGCTGTTTCTGTGAACTACAACTTCGCGAGCCACGCCATCAACAAGCACCTGGACCGCGCCGTGGACTCCTACGGTGAATGGAAGAAACTGCAGGAGGGCGACGTGGTGCGCAACGTGGAGGTGCTTCGGCAGCAGTTGGTGGACGGCGTTTCGGCGCAAGAATCCAAGTTGAAGTCGTTGCTGGAAGAAGGCGGAGAGATCGAAAAGAATCTTCAGCTGGTGGGCAATCCGGACACTTCGGCGGCTTTTGACTTCCGCAATCAATTGACCGCCGCGCAGTTGCTTTTGCAGGTTGAGACCGCGGACGCCAGCTTCCGGATTGACCGGTTGCGGGAGTATCTGGCGAAGAATTACTGAGTGCTCATGGTCGGGGAAGTCCGGTATGCTGAGCGGACATGAACCCTGTGGCGGCCAGTCCGGTGATTGAATTCTGTGATGTCTGTTACCGTGTCGCGGACACGCAGGTGCTGTCTGGATTCGATCTGCAAATCGAGCAGGGCGAGACTCTAGTGCTGTTGGGACGCAGCGGGTCGGGCAAGACGACCTCGCTCAAGCTTGTGAATCGTTTGCTGTCTCCCACCTCCGGCGAAATCCGCGTAAAGGGAGTGTCCAATGCGGAAGGCGACGTGATTCGACTGCGTCGCAGCATCGGCTACGTCATTCAGGATGTTGGCCTGTTCCCGCATTTCACGGTCGAGCGAAACATCGGGCTGGTTCCGAAGATCGAAGGCTGGCCTGAGGATCGTGTGCGCGCGCGGGTGCAGGAGTTGCTGCGCACGGTGGGGCTGGCACCGGAGATGGCGCCGCGATATCCGCATCAGCTATCGGGCGGGCAGCGGCAGCGGGTGGGCGTGGCGCGAGCGCTGGCGGCGGATCCGGAAATACTTTTGATGGACGAGCCATTCGGTGCGCTCGATCCTCTTACGCGCGACGGGTTGCAGCGTGAATTTCTTGCGTTGCAGCAGAGACTCCACAAGACGGTCGCATTTGTCACGCACGATCTACGCGAGGCGCTGCGGCTGGGAACGCGGATTGCGCTCATGGAAGCAGGACGACTGATCACGGTGCTGACACCCCAGGAATTCTTGCGGTCCGCTGATCCCCTGGCTTCCGCTTATGTGAGGGCCTTCGGCGAAGGGTTGGAGTCGGCGGCAAATCGAGGCGCGTCATGAACGTCTTTCGATTTATCCTGCAGAATCATCGGCAAGTGCTGGAACTCACGCTGGAGCATCTTCGGCTGGTGGGCTTCTCTACGCTGTTCGCGATGCTTATCGGCATACCGCTGGGAATTGTGATCGCTCACCGGCCGCGATTCAACCGGCCAGTGCTGGCGAGCGCCAACATCATCCAAACGATTCCGAGTCTCGCGCTATTCGGGTTTCTGCTGCCGGTGCCGTGGCTGGGCGAACGTGCCGACCGGCTGGCCATTCTCGCGCTGACGCTTTATGCTCTGCTGCCTATCATCCGGAACACGTATACGGGAATTCGCGGCGTCGATCCTGCCGTGGTGGAGGCGGGGCGCGGGATGGGACTCACGGAATCTCAGCTGCTGTGGAAAGTGGAGATGCCGCTGGCAGTAAGTGTGATTCTGTCGGGCGTGCGGGTCGCGGTGGTGATTTCAGTGGGACTGGCTACGATCGCCGCCGCGATTGGCGCCGGAGGTTTGGGGGAGTTCATCTTTCGGGGATTGGCCATGGTCGACGACCGAGTCATTCTGGCGGGAGCGATTCCCGCCGCACTGCTGGCACTGGCCGCCGATTTCGGCGTGGGATGGCTGGAAAGGCGCCTGCAGCCACGATGATTGGTCATCGGTCGAGTCTCTGCGTTCCGGTTCTGGCGGCGCTGGCCTTGCTCCTGCCGTCTTGTTCGCCGTCGCACTCCGATCGTATTGTCGTGGGCTCTAAGAATTTTACGGAATCGTTTTTGTTGGCCGAGATGGTGGCGCAGCAGATCGAGGCCCACACCCATCTAAGAGTGGAACGGCGTTTCTATCTGGCGGGAACCTATATCTGCCAGCAGGCGATTCTGGCGGGGCGAATCGACGTGTATCCGGAATACACGGGCACTGCGCTCAGCGCGATTCTGAAGGAAAATGCCGGTGGCGCGAAGGCGGACGTTTACCAGCGGGTGAAGAGCGAATACGAACGCCGCTTCGGATTGACGCTGGGGCCGGCCTTCGGATTTAACGATACTTTTGCGATGGAGATTAGGGGCGAAGACGCCCGCCGGTTAAACCTCAAGACGTTGTCGGAGGCGGCTGCGTTCGCTCCGCAATGGCGCGCCGGATTCGGCTACGAGTTCATGGAGCGGCCGGATGGATATCGAGGCCTGGCGACGACCTACGGGCTGCGCTTCGCAGCGCAGCCACGCATCATGGATTTGGGCTTGCTCGCACGGGCGCTCAAAGATCGCCAGATCGATCTGGCTGCCGGTAACACGACCGACGGGTTGATTCCGGCGCTGGATTTGTTCGTGCTCGAAGATGACCGGCACTATTTTCCTCCGTATGAGGCGGTGCCGGTGATACGGCAGCAGACGCTGCAGCAACATCCGGAGATTGGGCAAGCGCTGGCGGGGTTGGCGGGAAAGATTTCAGATGAGGAGATGCAGCACCTGAACTACGCGGTCGATGGCCAGCACCGCGATGCGAAGGACGTTGTGCATGAATTCCTGCGCGGAAAAGGACTGGTGCAGTGAGAGGGCAAGTGAATTAGAGAACCAGCGTTCCTTGCAGTGTGAGCACGGCGTGGCCTTTAAGGACGACCCGGCTTCCTGCCAATTCGCACCAGAGTTCTCCGCCGCGCTCCGACAACTGTCGGGCGTGCAAGTTCAATTTTCCCAAGCGCTCTGACCAGTACGGAGCCAGCGCGCAATGGACCGAGCCGGTCACCGGGTCTTCTGGCATGCCATAGCTGGGCTTGAAATAGCGCGACACGAAATCTGCTTCCAGTCCTGGCGCGGTGACGGCGACAGTAGAAGGATGGAGTAATTCCAAGCGCGAGAAATCAGGCTGCATGTTTTTGATTGCGCTTTCGTGATCGTAGATCAGAATGTAAGTATCGTTTGCTTCCAGGATGCGGGATGGATGGGGTCCGGGCCCGAGAGCGCTGATCAGAATGTCGGGCGGGCTGGCGCAGGATCTCGGGAGGAACGCCGGGAAGTCCATGGAAAACATTCCCCCTTCTTTGTGGATGGTAATGGTGCCACTGAAACGCGTCTCGAATCGCGCGGTGTCGAGCTTTGGCTCGAGCAAGGAGAGCACAACGAAGGCCGAGGCGAGAGTCGCATGGCCGCACAGCTTTACCTCGCGGCGGGGTGTGAACCAGCGGAGATCGAAATGGCCGGCACCGGGTAGATCCGGCCTGGGCACCAAGAAGGCGGTCTCAGAAAGATTATTTTCGGCAGCGACTTTCCGCAGCGACTCGTCATCTAACCACGCGTCAAGAAGGCAGACTGCGGCGGGATTGCCCGTAAACGCCCGGCCGATAAATGCGTCAACGTGAAACAGCGGAACGCGCATCGGATTGATTTTACCGGGGAGCCAGGAAGATCCTGGCCCATCGCAGTAAGGTATAGCACTCGCTGCTTCGTCCCATCAGCACGTCAGGAGGGCCAATATGCGCGCTGCACCAGCAGATGTCGCGGTTCACGGGGATGGCGTCCGGCGCCAGTTACTGGACCGGATATGGGATGTACGGCGGCGAAGCGACGCGCTTTTCAACATTGTGCGGACGGATGCGATGTACGAACGGCCCATCCCGGAACGTCACCGCATCATTTTTTATCTCGGGCATCTCGAGGCATTTGACTGGAACCTCCTGCACGAGGGCGTCCTGGGGCTGAGGAGTTTTCATCCTGAATTTGACCGCCTGTTTGCCTTCGGCATCGATCCGGTGGGCGGCGGTTTGCCCACGGATCAGCCTTCGGATTGGCCTTCTTTAAATGTGGTGCGTGATTACGTCACGAGAATCCGGGGCGAGCTGGATGAGAAACTGGCGCAGGGGATCTTGGAGCTATTCGGCCAGACGCGCGATGGTTTCTCGCTCGACACCCTGCTCAACGTGGCGATTGAGCATCGCCTGATGCATGTCGAGACGCTGGCCTACATGCTGCATCAATTGCCGCTCGATCGCAAGGTTCCGCAAGATCGTCCACTCAGTTTTGTGACTCTGCCTGTGACTCATCGAATGATTGAGATTCCGGCGGGAGAGGCAACCCTGGGTCTCGCGCGCGGCGGCGAAGCGTTTGGCTGGGACAACGAATACGAGATCCACACAACCCACGTGCCTGCATTTGAGATTGACCAGTACGAGGTGACGAACCGGCAATACCTCGACTTCATGGCTGCGGGGGGCTATGAGACGCGCGCGTTCTGGAGCGACGATGATTGGAAGTGGAAATCTGCTCGTGCAGTTACTCATCCCGCGTTCTGGACGAAGACAGGCGATGGTTGGCGCTACCGCGCCATGTTCGAGGAAATTCCGCTTCCACCGGACTGGCCAGTTTATGTGAGTCATGCCGAGGCGACGGCGTATGCACGGTGGGCGGGCAAGTCGCTGCCAACCGAAGAGGAATGGCACCGCGCCGCGTACGGTACTGAGAATGACAGCGACACGTACTACCCTTGGGGTAACGAGCCGCCGAATTCGAGTTTTGGCAATTTTGATTTCGGCTGTTGGAATCCCACGCCGGTGAACGCGCATCCCGCGGGCCAAAGCGCTTTCGGAGTGCACGACCTGTCAGGCAATGGGTGGGAGTGGACCTCGACAATGTTCGCGCCATTTCCTGGATTCGAGCCGTTTCCGTTCTATCGCGGATACTCCGCTGATTTTTTCGATGGCAAGCACTTCGTCATGAAAGGCGGCTCGCCGCGGACCGCCGCGTGCCTGCTGCGGCCTACGTTTCGCAACTGGTTCCAGGCACATTACCAATACGTGTATGCGGGCTTGCGCTGCGTGAGTCATTGATCCTGTCCGAAGGAGTTGTCCAATGCTGGTTCATGCGATTCCTACGAATGCTGCTTACGAATTCGCCGCCGACGTTCGCGGCGGGCTCACTCGAACGGGACAGAAGGAACTTCCCTCAAAATATCTTTATGACAATGTCGGCTCGGCTTTGTTTGAGGTGATCAGTCACTTGCCGGAGTACGGCCTGACGCGGGCGGACGAACGCTTGCTGCGGCGGCATGCCGATGAAATCGTTGACCGGCTGGCCGGACCGGTTGCGGTAGCGGAATTGGGGAGTGGCAGCGGCAAGAAGACGCGCTGGCTGCTGGAATCGCTCTGCCGCCGCCAGCAGACGTTTTATTTTCCGGTTGAAATATCGCGTTCGGCTCTGGTCATGTGCGAGCGGGAACTCCGCGACATTGACGCGATCAGCATCGTCGGGTTCGAGCGGGAATATCTGGACGGGTTGTTGGAGGTCGCTGCGTACCGCAAGATAGGCCAGCGCCTGTTCGTGCTTTTCCTGGGGAGCACGCTTGGGAACTTCGATCGTCCCGCTGGGGTGAAGTTTCTGGCGGAAGTCCGGCGCATTCTCGAGCCGGGCGATTCGTTGCTGCTGGGAACCGACCTGGAAAAACCGAGCGCTCAGCTGCTGCGAGCTTATGACGACGAACTCGGTGTGACCGCGGCGTTCAATCTGAACCTGCTGGCTCGTGTGAATCGCGAACTCGGCGCCGATTTTGATTTACGGCAATTCGCTCATGTGGCGAAGCTGAACCACGAGGCCCGGAGCGTCGAGATGCATCTGCTGTCGAAGCGGCGGCAGAGGGTGAGTATTGCTTCGGCGGAAGTGGAAGTTGAGTTCCTCGAAGGAGAAACGATTTGGACGGAAAGCTGCCACAAGTACTCGGCCGGCGAGGTGGTCGAGACCGCGCGCGGCGCCGGATTCCGGTGCGAAACGCAATGGATCGATGAGCAGTGGCCGTTTGCCGAGAGCCTGCTCATCGCAGAGTGAGTGCAGGTTTCGCAGCGGCGTCCGTCCTCAGGACGGGCGTTTTTCAGGAGGCTCCTGGCCTGCGCCACGCGCGCAGGTTAACCGCGCTCATCACCAGGCAGAATACGTTGGCGGGAATGAAGCCGAGTTGGTCGGTTCTGAGGCCGATAATGCAAATCAGTACGCTATTAACGCCAGCCAACGCCCAGCCTTCCCAGCACCGCCGCCCCACCAGAATTGTGGATGCGATGGTTAACACGCAAGACAAATAATCGAGCCGCAACACGAATGAAGACCTCCAAAATGATTGTGAGCGAAAGAGGCGGCGCTTGACCGTGATTGTGCCCTTTCGTTACATGACTGAGGTCACTTGACCCGAAACCGGGATTTTTTCTGGAGGAACCGATGCCGGCAAAATGCACGCACCTGAACCAGATCAAAATCACAGAAACGAACAAGCATGTGTGTGAGGACTGCGTAAAGATTGGCGACACGTGGGTCCACTTACGCTTATGCCTCATCTGCGGACATGTCGGCTGTTGCGACTCGTCCAAAAACAAGCACGCCACCAAACATTTTCACAAGACGCAGCACCCTCTCATCCGTTCGAATGAGCCAGGAGAGTCGTGGGTCTGGTGCTACGTGGATGAAATCGAACCCGGCGAAATTGGGGGTTTGAAGTCCGGTCTTTGAAGATCAGGATAACGGTGCAACCGAATCGCAGTTTCTGTATCTAATGAGTTTTCCGAAGAGATCATGCCGAAACCGATTTTACTGACGGTCGATGACGATCCCGACGTATTGCGGGCGATTGAGCGCGATTTGCGATCGCAGTATGGGGCGTCGTATCGCGTCATCAGCAGCGACTCACCCGAGGGCGCGCTCGACATCCTCAAGGGACTGAAGGTCCGCAACGACGGAGTAGCGTTGCTGCTGGCGGATCAGCGCATGCCCCGTATGGATGGCGTCAACTTTCTGCAGGAAGCGCGGCAGATTTACCCCGACGCCAAGCGAGCGCTGCTTACCGCTTATGCCGACATGAACGCTGCGATCAGCGCCATCAATCAGGCCAACCTCGATTATTTTTTCATGAAGCCGTGGGATCCTCCGACGGAGCATCTGTATCCGCAGTTGGACGATTTGCTCGATGACTGGCAGGCGGGGTACCGTCCCCCGTTTCAGGGGATGAGGGTGCTGGGCACACGCTGGTCTCCGCGGTGCTACGAACTGCGGGATTTTCTGGCGCGCAGCCACGTGCCCTACCAGTGGATCGACGTCGAGGGTTCGGCCAACGATCCGGAAACCAAACGCCTGCTCGAGGCCCTGGGCCCGGACGGTAGTGATCTTCCCGTGGTTCTGTTTTCGGATGGAACGAAACTGCTGAACGGCGCACCGGCGGAGGTGGCGCAGAAAGTGGGTTTGCGGACCCACGCCGAAACCAGCTTTTATGATCTGGCCATTGTGGGCGGAGGGCCGGCCGGTCTGGCAGCCGCGGTTTACGGCGCTTCGGAAGGTCTGCACACTGTGATCGTCGAGTGCGAGGCTCCGGGCGGGCAGGCGGGCATGAGTTCGCGGATCGAAAATTATCTCGGGTTTCCCGCGGGGCTCAGCGGTGGCGATCTGGCGCGACGGGCCGTGGTGCAGGCGCGCCGGTTTGGCGTGGAAATTTTGGCGCCGCAGGAAGCGGTCGGGGTCAGGACCGAGGGGCCTTACCGCATCATCAAACTTCGCGACGGCAACGAGATTTCCTGCCACGCATTGATGATCGCCACCGGAGTGCAGTGGCGGCGACTGGATGCCCCCGGCATTGACCGACTGCAGGGCGCTGGGGTTTACTACGGCGGCGGCGCGACGGAAGCGCTGTCGTGCAGTGGAGAGATCGTCTACGTTGTGGGCGGCGCGAATTCCGCCGGTCAGGCCGCGATGAATTTTGCCAAGTATGCAGAGCGCGTGGTCATGCTGGTCCGTGGCGACTCGCTCTCCAGCACCATGTCGCAGTATCTGATCGACCAGATCAAGCGAACTCCCAACATCCAGCTATGGCCGCATGCCAGTGTTGCCGAAGTGCATGGCGAAACCCATCTGGAGGAAATTTCGGTGCTGTGTTCCGACACCAGTAAAGTCGAACGTGTGCCGGCCAGTTCCATGTTCATTTTTATTGGAGCCCTGCCGCGCACGGATTGGTTGGCGGGTACAATCGAGCGCGACGACCGTGGATTCATTCTGGCCGGGCCCGACGTGATGCAAGGGGGAGAACGGCCTAAGGGATGGGCGCTCGATCGCGATCCATTTCTGCTGGAAACGAATGTGCCAGGCATATTTGCGGTGGGCGACGTGCGGCACGGCTCGGTCAAGCGCGTGGCTTCTGGAGTTGGCGAAGGATCGGTCGCGGTGCAGTTCATTCATCAATATCTGAGCAAGGTCTAAATGAGCGAAGCCAAGGATCTCCTGCGTCACGTTGAAGTATTCGAAGGACTGCCCGACGATCAACTCGACTGGTTCCTCAGCCAAGCGCAAGAGCTGCGCCTCAAGGCCGGCGATGTCTACGCGCGTCAGGGCGACCCGGCGGATGCGATGTTTGTGATTCTTGAGGGGCACCTACAGGGCCGGGGCGAGATCGCGGGCGAAACCGTTACTTTTGATCTGGAAGCGGGCGACGTCACCGGGGTGCTGCCGTTTTCGCGGATGAAGCGATTCACCGTAAGCGGGCGAGCCGAGACCAACAGCCACGCTCTGCGATTTCCGGCCGCGAAGTTTCCAGAGCTGGTACAGAGAATGCCGGAACTGACGAAGCGGCTCGTGGGCCTGATGTCGGACCGGATTCGCGAAGTCACTCGGATGGAGCAGCAGCGCGACCGGCTTGCAGGTCTGGGCAAGCTCTCGGCAGGGCTTGCGCATGAACTCAATAATCCGGCGTCGGCTGCGAAGCGTGCCGCCAGCCAACTGCGCGACATGCTCAAGCGGGTTCGGGACGCGAGTCTTGAGCTGGGCAGGCGCGAGCTGAGTGCGGCGCAAAGATCGGAAATTGAGAAATTAGAGTTGTCGCTGATCCAGACGGACGAGCCTCCTCTGGATGCCCTCGCCGCGAGTGCATTGGAAGATCAGCTCGACTCCCTGCTGCGCAGTCACGGTCAAAACGATCTGTGGCAGCTGGCGGCCGATCTGGCGCGCAAGAACTTCAAACCGGAAGCGTTGGAGCAAATGTTCGCCACGCTCGATGCGGGTACTGCCCGGGCGGCCCTGGTGAGGATTTCGTCTTCGGTGGAGATTGCTGACCTGTTGAAACAAATTGAGAGCAGCACATCGCGAATCTCCGATCTGGTGGGTGCGATCAAGGAATACACGTTCATGGATCAGGCGCCCGTGCAGAACGTGGATATCGTCAAGACTCTGGAGACCACACTCACCATCTTGAATCACAAGCTGAAGCGCGGCGTGACCGTGCAGCGCGATTATCAGAAAACTCCGCTTCTCGTGCACTCCTTTGGGAGCGAGCTGAATCAGGTCTGGACCAACGTCATCGACAATGCCATCGACGCGATGGGCGGCAAAGGGGAGCTGCGCGTGCGGACATATCGCGAGGATGAGTGCGCGGTGGTGGAGATTGGCGACAACGGCCCCGGAATTTCGCCCGAGATCCTGCCTCATATTTTTGAACCGTTCTTTACCACCAAGGGAGTGGGGGAGGGAACTGGGCTGGGCCTCGACACCGTGCAGCGCATTGTGAAGAAACATCGCGGCAACATTCAGGTGCGTTCCACGCCGGGAGATACGCGCTTCCAGGTATGGCTGCCGTTGGCGCAAGGTCCGGGATAGTACGAGTTGGAAGGCGAACCGAAACGGAGCCGCATGGATGTGCACCTGATCGACGGGACGTATGAACTGTTCCGGTATTTCTTCGCGGTGCCGGCGGCGAAAGATGTGAGTGGTCAGGAAATCGGCGCGGTACGGGGCGTTCTGACGTCCGTGTTGTCGATGATTGAGCGTGGCACAACCCACCTTGGCGTCGCGACCGATCATGTGGTGGAGTCGTTTCGCAACGATTTATATCCCGGTTACAAGACCAGCGAAGGTGTCGATCCGCAGTTGCTTTCGCAATTCCCGATTCTCGAGGAGGCGCTGTCGGCCATGGGTGTGACGGTGTGGCCCATGGTCGAGTTCGAGGCGGATGACGCGCTTGCCTCCGCCGCCGCAAAAGCTGCGCTCGATGAACGTGTAGGGCTCGTGTTCATTTGCACTCCAGACAAAGATCTTGGTCAGAGCGTGGTGGGCACGCGAGTGGTTCAATTGGATCGCCGCCGCGACATCGTGCGCGATGAAGCGGGCATCGTAGAAAAATTCGGAGTGAAGCCGCATTCGATCCCGGACTACCTGGCGGTGGTCGGCGACAGCGCGGATGGCTTTCCGGGAGTGGCGGGTTGGGGTGCAAAGGCCGCGGCGTCCGTGTTATCTCAGTACTCTCATCTGGAGAACATTCCGAAGGATTGGCGGGAGTGGCATCCGTCGATCCGCAAGGCGAGGTCGCTTTCGGAATCCCTATTCACCGCATGGAACGACGCGCTGCTGTTTCGTAAGCTGGCAACTCTGCGAATGGATGTGCCGGTTTTCGACGCCGTCGACGAACTTCGATGGCAGGGACCACGCGCGAACTTTGAAGACTTCTGCCGCCGGCTGAAGTCCCCCGACCTGCTGCGTCGCGCGACGGCGCTGAAGCCGGTCTAAGTTGCGCTGGGCGTCCGAAATCGTAAATACATTCCCCGGGCCTTGCTGTCTCTAAATCGTTCTCGCCGAATTGATTTGATCCGCGGCTTAATTCTTAGTACCTTGCTCGTGAAGCCGTTCGTACGTCGAGGTGCAAGTTGCCCATTTCCGCCGCGGACTCCATCACGCTTGCCGTCGAACACACTAAGCAACAACTGTTCAAGCCCTTCCGTATTGGCCAGTGGACGAAGCTCGCGTTTGTCGGCCTGCTGGCGGGAGAACTTGGCGGAAACGGATGCAACCGGTCCCAATGGAGCCTTCCTCAACATCCCGGAGCCACGCCGCACGGTGGATTCCCGGGTTCTCTGGGAATTGATCCTGCGCTGCTGGCCGCTCTGGCCGCGCTGGTAACGGCTGTCATTATCGCCGCTCTCGCCGTCGGACTCATCCTGATGTACGTGAGCAGCGTGATGCGCTTCGTCCTGTTCGACAGCATCGTCACGAGGGAGTGCCACATCCGCTGGAGCTGGAGCCGCAGGCTGGGCCCCGGATGGCGCTACTTCGTGTGGAAGTTTGTGTACATTTTCATTTTCCTGGCGGCCATCGCCGTCCTGGTCGGAATCCCAGCGGCCGTGGCGCACTCTCACGGATGGTTCAGCGAACCGAAGGAGCATTTGGCTCCTCTGGTACTCGGCGGAATCTTTTTTTTCCTGGTGCTCGTCACTTTCGCGGTGGTCACCGCCGTGGTCTTAGTCCTGACGAAAGATTTTGTTGTTCCCCAGATGGCTCTGGAGAACATTGACGCCACAGAAGGATGGCGGCGCCTGTGGCTGATGATGAAGGCTGAGATGGGCGCCTACGCTGCATACATTGGACTGAAGATCGTGCTTGCCATCATCGTGGGACTCGTGATTGGAATCGCAACCCTCATTTTAGGGTTGATGATGGTCGTACCCAGCATCGGATTCGGCCTTCTGGCCGTTATTACGGGCAAGGCGGCCGGGCTGACCTGGAACGCCGAAACCATCGCTCTGGCCGCAGTTATAGGATGCATTGTGCTGGGGATTTTCCTCTACCTGGTCTCGTTGATCTCGGTGCCCGCCATCGTGTTCTTTCCCGCGTACTCCATGTATTTCTTCGCCGGACGGTACCCGCAGCTGGCCGCCGTTCTTTATCCCGCTCCGCCTGCAGCCCAGGCTCCAGCCAGCGCGGCTCCCCCGCGCTAGCACTGCGGCGCACAGGGCGGGGCAGGCAGGCGTCGTCTGAGAGGGGACTTTCCTTAAGCCTGCCGCTGCCGTTTCGGCTTGAGGTTCAGGGTGCGAATCAGGCGGAACAAGTGGTTGGGGTGTACTCCGAGGATCTTCGCGGCATCGGTATAGTTTCCGTTGGCCTGATCGATGGCCCGCTCAATCAGAACTTTCTTGGCCTCGCGGATGCCATCGTGCAACGCGCTCACCGGCTCGCCAGACGCAGCGGTTTCTTCCAGGATCGAGTCCGGCAAGTCCTCGGCGAGAATTAATTCCGTCGAGCCCAGCACCACGGCTCGCTCGATGGCGTTCTCGAGTTCGCGCACATTGCCGGGCCAGTCGTAACGCGTAAGGCAGGCGCGAGCCTCGGGAGAAATGCCCGCCACCCGCCGCTTCACCTTCTCGCCGTATTGGGTTGCGAAAAATGCCGCCAGCATCGGAATATCTTCGCGCCGCTCCCGCAGCGCCGGCATGTGAAGCGAGACGACATTGAGGCGATAATAAAGATCCGGACGAAAGGCTCCTGTGCGGGACGCTTCCTTCAGGTCGCGGTTGGTGGCGGCGATCAGCCGGACATCGAGCTTGATGGGACGCGTACCACCGACGCGTTCGAATTCTCGCTCCTGCAGAACCCGCAGCAGCTTGGCCTGCATCGGCACGGCCAGCTCCCCGATTTCGTCCAGGAAAACCGTGCCGCCCTCGGCGACTTCGAGCTTTCCTTTCTTCTGCGAGACCGCACCCGTAAACGCTCCGCGTTCGTGCCCGAACAGTTCGCTCTCCAGCAAGGTTTCGGTGATGGCTGCGCAGTTGATGGCGACAAACGGCTTGTCGGTCCGGGTGCTATTCGTATGGACGGCCCGCGCGACCAGCTCTTTTCCAGTGCCGCTCTCGCCTGAAATCAGGACGGTCGAATCCCGCCCCGCCACCCGCGAGACGAAGTCATAGACTTCGTGCATGGCCTTGCTTTCCCCGATCATGCTGTGATGGATGTTCAGTTCCTCGTGGAGACGGCGGTTTTCCCCTCCGAGTTTCTCCACATGCCGGGCGTTCTCGATGGCGAGCGCGGTAATGTTTCCGAGCGTCGTGACCAACTGGAGAAGGTCGGAGTCAAAGCGCGCGCCCGGAGAACTGGCGTCCAGGTACATCACGCCCAACACCTTGTCTTGCACTTCGAGAGGCACCGCCATGACGGAGTGGACCCGGCGTTCGAGCAGGCTGTCGGCGTCGCGGTAGGCGTCGTCGCTTTGGACATCGTTCGAAAGCACAGCCAGATTCTCCTCCAAAACGCGGCTGAGAATCGTCTGGCTGGCACGAATCGGCTGATTGGGGCCGAGGCGGCGGTGCCTGCCCACAATCGAGGAAAAGCTCGAAGATGGCCCTGCGCCGTCCTCCGTCAATAGAACGGCGGCCTGATCGGCGGGAACGATGGCGAGTACCGCCTCCAGAACCTTTTCCTGCAGAGCGGTCAGGCCGCGCACCGAGTTCAAAGTCCTGCTGAACTCGAGCAGCACATTCAGGTCGCGAACCGTTTTCGCAGTGGCGGGCAGAGCGTCGGGCCGCGGGGGCTGCAGGTACCGGGCATCCTCTTTTCGAAGGATTACGGTAGCGGCTCCCGGCACCGGAGTGGCATCGAGTTGCAGGGAGGCGTTGCCGGGCATGGACTCGCTGCTGGGCCCCTGAAAGATGAGGATCGAGTTGCCGACCCTGATCTGGTCCCCGTGAACCAGCACCCTGTCAATGACCGGGACGCCACTGACAAAGGTGTTGTTGCGACTCTCGAGATCGCGCAGCCGGAAGCCGTTCGCTTCCTTGCGGATAACGCAGTGCCGCCGGGATACGAGCGAATCGAGCAGGGATATTTCGTTCGAGGGATCGCGGCCAATCGAGACCTCGTCCCCGGTCAGGGGGAACAGCTTTCCCTTGAGGGGGCCGCTGACCGCTTCCAGCCGCGCCTCGTTGGAGGGAACGGCACCGGGTTCACCCGAATCGCCCATGACGCAATGAGTATACGCGGACGGTCCGGGCTCCGCCCGCTCCTCGTACCTAACATAAATGTTATGGGGTAGCGCTTTTGTTTGGTTGGCTGGTGCCTGGTCAGGCCATGGTCAGGTCTTGAAGGGGCGGAAAACACGCTTTTTGAGCAGATTCTGCTGCCCGGACGCCCCGTGCCCTCGTTTACGGGTTTGGTACGCCGGTTGCATCAGTAAGGTCACTTGCGACGGACGAGCCGAAGCAAGATTCCCAGGAACAAAGGACCACGAAAATGAAGAAAATGAATGCAAAGCTGGCAATCAGAATTGCGATTCTGACGGCGGTAATGGTAGGCACCTTCATGGCAGCGAGCGTTCAACGGGTTCCCACCGCAGATGGTGGCCCGCTTATGTTGTGCCCACCCAGGCAGCCGAACTGCCAAACCACCCTGCCACCGATGTAGAGGGGGTGAGGCCGACTTGACCGCAGCAACGAGCAAGCGGTCCTGATCGAGCCAAACGTTATTGAGCCGAAGTTGAGCTCGCGATCTCTGGGCTGGCGGGATATTGGATTCCCGCCAGCCAAATTTTCTCACAGCGAACCAAGGCTGCCCCTTCAGCGCCCCGCTTTGCGAACGCCAAGCCCTCCCCCGCCCTCCCCTACCTCCATCACGAAAGCAACGCCTATTGGGGATCAAACCGTCCCCGGGTGACGCTTTACTCGATCACGTGACTGGCATCACAGACCAAACCACGAATCCGGCGCATGTTTGCAGTTCAGTTCGAAAGCAGACTGACCATGCAACAAGCGTATAGGCTCAGCCGCCGAAAATTCTTGCAGGCAGCCATGGTCGCTGCCGCGGCAGCCGGCTCGGGAATTGCCTGTTCCGGCGGCAGGAGTCCGTGGAGGTTTCTATCGGTGGATGAGGCCAGAACTCTGGCCGCAATCTGCGATCAGATTATTCCTCCCGACGAACATCCCGGGGCGGCCTGGGCAGGCGTCGTGAATTATGTGGATCGGCAGCTCTGCGGGCCGCTGCGGCACTTGCGGAATTCCTACCGCCAGGGAATTGCCGCCGTGGACCAGAGCAGCCGGGCGCTCTACGGCATGAAGTTCGTGGCTTTAGCCGATCCGAAGCAGGTTGAACTGCTCAGCCTGATGGAACACGGGCGCGCGCCGAGCGAGGCCTGGAAGCAGATTTCTTCGGCGGAATTTTTTGCTCTGCTGGTGGATCAGACGATGCAGGGTTTCTATGGCGATCCTCGGCACGGCGGCAACCGCGAGGGAATTAGCTGGAGAATGCTGGGCACGCCCTACCCGCCGATCCGCGGCCGGCTTCACTATGACGTCAACAAGGCATAGACGCACACCGGCAGGAACAGCCGCGCATTCAAGGTCAAATTGATGGCGCTTAAACACGTCAACGCTGTGGTGGTGGGTGCAGGCGCTGGCGGAGGCATTGTCGCCAAAGAACTGGCGACAGCGGGCCTCAGCGTGGTGCTGGTGGAACGGGGTAAATGGTATACCGCCTTCGATTGCCGTAAAGACGATTTGCGCAACCAGCGCACCACGGTGCTAGGCAATTCTTTCGGGCCTGATGAGGATCGCAATCCGCGAGTTTATGTCGACGAGCAAGGCCGGGAACACCTGGTGAAGCCCAGCGACGGCGGATACAACAACAATGCAGCTTGCGTCGGGGGCGGCACTGCCAGTTACGGCGCCATGGCCTGGCGCTACACGGAGAAAGATTTCCGCATGCGCTCGACCTATGGAACGGTCGAGGGCAGCACGCTGGAAGATTGGCCGATCAGCTATGCCGACCTGGAACCGTATTACGAGAAAGCAGAATGGGAGATCGGCGTCTCGGGAGACGATGCGAACAACATTTTCCGCTCACCGCGGCGGCGCCCGCTGCCCATGCCGCCTCTGCCTCCCAACCGCGAATACGAAGTCCTGAAACCGGCGGCGCAACGTCTCGGCCTTCACCCCTTTGACATTCCCATGCTGCGCAATTCCGTTCCCTACAACGGGCGGGCAGCCTGCATGCGTTGCCGCTGGTGCGTGGGCTTTGCCTGTGAAGTGGACGCAAAGAATGGCACGCAGAATACGGTCATTCCCACGGCGCTGGCGACGGGCAATTGCGAACTGCGCAGCGAGTGCATCGTCAAAGAAATTCTCACCGACTCACAGGGACGGGCGAAAGGCGTGAGGTATTTTGATTCCCAGTCGCGGCTGCAAGAACAGGCCGCCGATCTGGTCGTGGTTTCGGGCTCGGCCAACGAGTCGGCGCGGCTGTTGCTGAATTCCAAGAGCCGGCTGTTCCCCACGGGCCTGGGCAATCGCTACGACTGGGTCGGAAGAAATCTTCAGGGTCACGCCTATACAGGCGCGGTGGGACTGTTTGACTTCGAAGTCTACGACGATCTGGGACCGGGCGCCGGCATCGCCATCTGCGATTTCAACCACGGCAATAAAGGATTGACCAGCGGCGGGATGCTGGCCAACGAATTCATCCGCCTGCCCTACCAGTTCGTGGGCTGGCGAGCGCCCGGCGTGCCGCGGTGGGGACGGGCGCACAAGAAATACATGCGGCAGTGGTATCGGCGGAGCATCGGCGTGATGGGGCCGGTGCAGGAGATGCCGATGTTTGAGTCGCGCGTCGAGGTTGACCCCAAGGTGAAGGATTACTGGGGAATCCCGGTGGTTCGATTGTCTGGACATCGTCATCCGAACGACCTGGTTGTGGGAAAGTTTCTGGCGTCGAAGGCCGAGGCCTGGCTCAAGGAAGCCGGGGCGATTACCACCTGGACGTTCCTGCCCGGCACTGGTCTGAGCGGCGGCCAGCATCAGGCCGGCACCTGCCGCATGGGCGACGACCCGAAGACGTCGGTCGTCGACAAGTATTGCCGCGTGCATGATGTCGACAATTTGTTCGTGATCGACGGCAGCGTCCACGTCACCAATGGGGGGTTCAATCCGGCGCTGACCATCATGGCGATCGCCTACTACGCCTCCGACCACCTGGTGAAGTCGTGGAAGGGAACTCATGGCGCGTCTTAGGAAGATCAATCGATGACCGTTGCCAGCAAACCCTGGTTCCGTCGCGCGTCCGTTGCTGTGCCTGTCTTGGTGGCCGCAATCGTCCTCTTCCTGCCGTGTGCCAGCGTTTACTATCGCTACTCCGGTGGACGATCCTGCGCCCGCTGTCATGAAATCTGGCAGCCTTACACCGATTGGCATACCTCGACGCATCGCAACGTAGCTTGTGCCGACTGCCACGGGGATGTGTTCACTCTCGATGTAGGTTTTCACCTGAAGAATATCCGTCGCCTGGCGGCCCACTTGCGTGGCGAAGTCCCTGAACAAGTGCGGCTCAAGACTGACGATGTGCTGCGCATGGGCAGCCGCTGCCAGAAGTGCCACGAGCAGGAGTACGCCGATTGGGCCGCAGGGCCCCATGCGGCCACTTACAGAGAGATTTTTCTGGATGCCGATCACAATCATCGCGAGCATTTAATGGACGATTGCCTGCGCTGCCACGCCATGCACTTCAACGGCGGCATTCGTGATCTGGTCACGCCGCTGAATACAAAAGGACCGTGGCGGCTGCGTGATCCTAAGCTGGAGGGACAGCCAGCCATCCCCTGTCTGGCCTGTCACCAGATGCACCGCCAGGGAAATCCGCTGGTTCGTGCGACTGGGAAGCCGGACAATCCGGGGCCCATCCAGGAAATCTCCCGGCCATCATTGGCGCTGTTCGACCGGCGGGAACTGGATTACGTGGCGCTTGGAAATCTTCCGCTGCCGACCATGCATGACGGCGACAGAACCATCCAGATCAGCCCGGACATCCGTCAGGCGCTCTGCTACCAGTGCCACGCGCCGCTGGCCACGATGAAAGTGGCTTCGGGCGACGACCGCACCGCGGTCGGCGTTCATGAAGGACTCAGCTGCTTCGCCTGCCATCAGGGGCACGGTCAGAAGACGCGGGCGTCCTGCGCCACCTGCCATCCTCAGCTCTCCAATTGCGGGTTGAATGTGGAGACGATGGACACTACGTTCAAGTCAGCCAAGAGTCCGCACAACATTCACTTCGTCAAATGCGTGGATTGCCACACCAAAGGCATTCCCAAGAAGAAATCGCGCGGCGCCGTGGTGTTGAACGTCGCGCAACAGTAGATGATCCCATCGATATAACGAACCGGCGCGCTTTTCCAATTGGACCTTACGCACGGCTGGCATTATCATCGTCAGCGCACTGTGAATATCTCACGAGTCGTCAATATCGAGGACCTGCGCCGCATGGCGCAACGCCGACTCCCCAGGCCGGTGTTCGATTATTTGGATGGCGGCGCCGAAGCCGAGCTCACCTTGGCGGAAAACTGCCGCGCTTTTCGCGATGTCCTATTCCGTCCCCGCGGCGCGGTGGCGGTGGGTGATTGTGAGTTGAGGGCTCGTGTGCTCGGCCACGAACTTTCTTTCCCGGCAATGCTCGCCCCGGTCGGGTACAGCCGCTTGATGCACCCTGCCGGCGAAGTTGCTGCGGCTCATGAGGCCGGGGAAGCCGGTACGGGATACATTCTTTCTACGATTTCTGCGCACAAGCTGGAGAACGTGAAGGCGGCGTCCAAGGGCCCGTGTTGGTATCAGTTGTATCTGCTCGGCGGACGCGAGGCCGCGGAGGGCGCTCTCGACCGGGCTCGCCGCGCCGGATTCTCTGCCTTGGTGATTACCGTGGATACTCCCGTAGCTGGGATGCGCGAACGCGATCCTCGCAACGGGATGAAAGAGCTTCTGGGCTCTTCTCTCTTAGCGAAGATTCCGTATTTGCCCAGTATCCTGGCGCATCCCGGCTGGCTGGCGTCGTTTTTGCTCGATGGTGGCACGCCGAAGCTAGAGAACATCGTGATCCCGGGAAAGGGCCCCATGCCGCTGCTCGACGTTGGTGCGGCGTTGGCAAGTGCCACTGTGACCTGGGGAGACTTACGCTGGATCCGCGAGCTATGGCCGGGCCCCATCGTCGTGAAGGGCATTCTGATTGGCGACGATGCCAGGCGCGCCGCCGACGAGGGTGCAGCCGCGGTGGTGGTATCGAACCACGGAGGCCGTCAGCTGGATTCGGTGTCTCCCACCCTGCGCGCACTTCCAGAAGTGTTTGCCGCCGTGAAAGGCCAGGTCGAGGTTCTCATGGATGGAGGAGTCCGGCGTGGCAGCGACATTGTGAAGGCGCTTTGCCTGGGAGCGCGCGCCGTTCTCGTGGGACGAGCCTATGCCTACGGACTTGCCGCTGCAGGGCCGGCGGGCGTCGCACGCGCGCTCGAGATTCTGCGTTCTGATGTGGAGCGCACGGTTCGACTGCTGGGATGTCCTTCGGTCGCGGCCCTCGATCGCTCCTACGTTGATGTGCCATCCGCCTGGCGAGTTCATTGAGCATGCCGTTGTTTCGCGCTTCGACGCTTTCCCTGTGTCATCCCTGATACACCGTCTGCCGCACACCACAGTTCGGATCGCACACTCACAATCGAAAACCCGCTCCTGTATTGGGCCTGTCGTTTTGGTAAGCATCGTGCTTTTTAATTTGCAGCGCTGGGTTCGAGGTTTATAGTTCAGAGTCCCGGCCAAAGGAGTTATGAAGCGGCCATCCTTCGTTTTTGCGCGTCTAGCAGTTGTGGTCGCTTTGACCGCCGTTGTCGCGTTGGGAACGGTGGTGATATGGCGAAGTTCGCGGGCTATGCGTTCCGCCGCCGAGGATGTCCGCGCCGAGCACGAGTTCCGCTTCGCGGTGCGGCCACTGCTGCCGCCGCTCAATACCGGATTCGAAGTTGTCAGCGCGCCTGAGGTTTTTCTGCGGGCCGCTCGCTTCCAGGATCATCTCTATATCGCGGGACCGGCCGGGCTGCAGGAATACACGCCCGAGGGTTCGCTGCTCCATGTCTACGCCGTCGGTAGCGAACTTCCTGGATCACCTCTGGTGGCGCTGGCCCCGGCGGTACTGTCGGACTCGCACGAACCCGAACTGATCGTCGCCACTGCCAGTGACGGCCTCCTGGCCTTCAACGGCCGTGCTTTCCGCCAGATTCTGCCAGCGCAGGTTGATGCCCGCGCCATCACCGCAATCCTGCCGGTTGCGTCGGGACATTTGTTGATTGGAACCAAGAAACGCGGGGTGCTGGTGTACGACGGAAAGCAGATCACCGTCCTGCATCCTACGCTCGATGCGCTCTATGTGACGGCTCTCGCCGGGAGCGAATCGGATTTGTGGGTGGCCACACTGAATCGTGGAGTGCTGCATTTTCACGCAGGCGAAACCGATAGCTTTGCCGAGGCTCAGGGATTGCCCGATCCTCAAGTGTTGTCGCTCGCGATTTCTGGCGACACGACCTATGCAGGCACAGCGACCGGAGTGGCGGTCTTCAGCGATGGACGATTCTCCCGCGTGCTGGCTCCGGGCGTGCTTGCGACTGCGCTGCTGGCCACGCCGACACAACTCTATGTCGGTTCAGAAGATCAGGGCGTGATGGTGATTCCGCTCGCGGAACGTCACCCCAATCCGAACCCCTCTCCGGAGATGCAGGGTCCGGAGACGCAACGTCCGCAGGCGCAAGGGCCGGGCGCGCAGTTGGCGGAAGTGCGGCAGTTATTCGCCTCGGAGGACGCGGTGTTCGCCGTCGCGCGCAACGGCCTCTACCGCATGAGCGCTCACGCCTTTGGTTGGCAGCGCGTGCTTGAGGCCAATGCCGCGGTGCTGAGTGACCGCAACATTTCCGCACTGGCAGTCGACTCCACCGGACGCCTGTGGGTCGGATACTTCGATCGTGGCCTCGATCTTCTGGCATCCGACAACAGTCGCGCCCGGCACGTGGAAGACGAACATGTATTCTGCGTGAATCGTGTTTTTCCGGATTCGAAGACCGGGGCCATCGACGTCGCCACCGCCAACGGCCTGGTTCGCTTCGACGCCTCCGGCACCGAGCAGCAGGTGCTGACGCGCGCCGACGGACTGATCGCCGACCACATCACCGATGTTGTGGCATACCGCGACGGCCTCGCGCTGGCTACTCCCGCCGGTCTCACGTTTCTCGACGCCAGCGGCGCGCGCAGCATGTATGCGTTTCATGGGCTGGTCAGCAATCATGTCTATGCGCTCGGCGTGTCCGGCGACGAACTCATGGCCGGAACGCTCGGCGGCCTGTCGTTGCTGAACAAAGGCGACATCGCGGCCAACTTCAACACTACAACCTCCAACCTGAAGCATAACTGGATTACTGCAGTCGTTCCGGTCGACTCGGGGTGGATGGTGGGAACGTACGGTGCGGGCATCCTCGGCCTCGACCGTGCCGGCCACTTCAGTTCGTTCGAAACTGGCTCCGGACCGTTCGAAGTCAATCCCAACGCGATGCTGGTTACACCCAGCTACGTGCTCGCCGGAACTCTGGGCCAAGGGTTGTATATCTACGATCGCCGGTCCGGGCGATGGTCGGTCATCCACGACGGCCTGCCGTCATTAAACGTGACGGCGCTGGCTGCCGCCAACGGCTACATCTACATCGGTACGGATAACGGCCTGGTCCGCATACCAGAGCAGAAGCTGCACTCATGAAAA